>Ga0224495_10001929_pt1 | contig 14042 bp, 13 predicted proteins | sample SF_Jul11_sed_USG_FD_168128 | JGI IMG/M metagenome (GOLD analysis project Ga0224495, IMG submission 168128) | Sediment microbial communities from San Francisco Bay, California, United States - SF_Jul11_sed_USGS_4_1 | ecosystem: Environmental > Aquatic > Marine > Sediment | place: USA: California... | reverse complement strand
AAGTTTCCCATAGGTATTCAATAATTTCCTTCCGATGCCGTAATCTTTTTTCATATATCTTCCCCGGTCATTCTGTATGTTCGTCCCTCATCTTCACAACCCGGGCTGGAGAACCCACCGCGACAGCTCCCTCGGGCACATCCCGCGTCACGACTGAACCTGCTCCGATAACTGCGCCGTTTCCGATCCTCACTCCGCCCAGCACGATCACGCCGAACCCTATCCAAACATCATCGCCAACGGTAATGCCCCCCTTTGAGCGCAGTGGCTGTTCCATGATGAATTGGCCGGGTGCGATACCGTGGTCGTAGGGGTAAAAGGCACAATTGGGAGCGATCATCACGTTTGCGCCGATCTCGATCGGTGACACATATGCGTTCAACTGGCACCTCGGATGAATGCTTGAGTTATTCCCAATTTTCAGATATCCGCCATAACCGGTTTCGAGAATTGTATCCCTGAATATGGAAACCTTTGTCCCAAGCTCGACGGGGCCGCCCCTCTCTCTTTGAAAGACGACGACACGATCATCCATGAAAACATTTGTGCCGAGCCTTAAATCACTGTGGTAAATGGTCACGCTTGCCGCAACATACCCTTTCGGATTCATAAGCGCAAGGAAGGGTCTGGCCTTGTGGGGCGGAGCAAACCAGGCGGCAAGGCGGGTCGCTATTCTGCCCCAAAACCCAAGGCCCGCATACCGCATCCAGAAACGGGGCCAGTATTTCCCGAGAACCCTGCCTTTCATGATGTCTGCTCCGGATTTTATCCTCTCGGCAGCCGAGGTAGTTTCCCTGGTATTCATGCTGTAATTATTTTCTCTGAACTGATCCTGCGGGCGCCACGCAGTAACCGGGTTTTCCTATCTCTATCCCTCTCAGATAATCAGTATTCAGAATGACGCTCCTCTTCTGCCAAATCCCTCCGGCGGAGATGCAGATGCCGCACAAAAAGGCCATAACATGCCTGGCCGTCATGGCCTGTTCAAAAGGCGACAGCAGGAATAGCACTGAAAGCAGCATAACGGGAATCAGATGACCTGCTCCAACCGTGATTCCAACATCGAAAGGCCGGCGCAGCGCTTCTGTGGATTTTCGAAAGGCCGGTCCCCGGTCCCCGGAGACGTACCAGATCCATAAAGCCAGATCAACTATTGCAAAGACGATTGCAACGAAGAGAAAAAGAGGCCCCACACTAAGCTGACCTGTCCCGGCAAGCAAAAGGACAAAGCCCATTCCCATAAACAGGCTCGAAATAATGAAAAGAACCGGGATGATCGATACATTCCAGGAGGTAACGGCCCCGGCCCGGTAAAAAATCAAACCCTGGCATGCAAGAAACCCTGTGGCGGCTCCTAAGGCAATTCCCTTGATAAAAACATCAGGGAAAAAGAAATCACCGGCTGAAGACAGGATTAAAGCGGCTCCTGCAATGACTTCAGCGGACATCCATGAACTCCGCAGGTTACGCACCAGGTGGTATCCTTTCATGGGATGGCCGGCTTCATAGGCCAGGGCTAGAAATCCAAGGCCCATCAGCAAGGGCGGCAGCAGTCCCGGTGTCCGATAATATACTCCCGCATCCGGGTCGACGCTGAACGCCTGCATAAAGAAAAGTATCACGTAAAGGCCGGCCCCCAGCCCCCCGAAAATTGCATTTATCACAACGGGCCATCCCCAAACCTTCTGTTTTATCGGCCCGATGAGTTCAATACTTCCCTGGTTTTTCATCTTACCCGCTTAAGTCTGTTCCAAGATATAAAAGACGGAAGGTCCGGTCCCCAATTCTTCCTGAAGACAGGAAACCCTGTTCTCGCGAAGCAACTGTGCAACTGCGCTTTCCGGGTCATCCAGATTACCGAAGGAAAGTGCGCCGGCACAGCAGGAAATTACGCATGCTGGTGAAGCATCGTTGTCGATGCCGGGTTGCAGCCCTTTAGCAAGACCGGCGTCGATCCTCCTTATGCAAAAGTTGCACTTGGAGCTGACCCCGATCCGGTTCATTTTAGACCCCTCTGCTTTTTCCTTCGGTGTTGCGGAAGATTCTGCCTCAGCACTGTTGTTATACATAATCGACCGCGCAAGGTAAGGGCATGCCACGATGCAGTAACCGCAGCCGACGCAGCGTTCGGTGTCGATGTCGACGATTCCATCCGGCCTGCGATAGGTTGCAGTGGCAGGACAAACCTCCAGGCAGGGCGGCTGGCTGCAATGCATGCAGCTCATCGGAATGGCCATCCGCTGCCTCTGAGGCGGCCCGCTCACGCCGCACTCGATCACCCTTCGCCACAAAAAGTACGGTATTTTGTTCGTCTGCGAGCAGACAAGCGAGCAGGCCCCGCATCCTATACATTTTCGCAAGTCAATGACCATCCCCCACCGAACCTTCGTCTCTGCGCTCATATCCACCATAGACATATCAGCACATCACCTTTTTTACGTGATCCGCAAGCCTGGCTGAGAGCGCCACGATGGTGAGCACGGGGTTGGCATAGCCACCGGTTGGGAAAACCGAGGGACCCGCAATGAACAGATTTGCGAGGCCATGGACTCTGCAATTTTCGTCGACAACGCCTTTTCGGGCGTCCCTGTGCATACGGGTCGTCCCCATGTGATGCCATCCTCCTTCGAGGCTGGACGGAGGCGTTTCATCCCTGAGCTCTATCTGGAGCATGCCCAGTCCCGCGCGCCGGAGTTCCCCGTCGATTATTTCCTGGGCCCGTATAATGCTCCGGATGTCCAACGGACTCAACTGCCAGTCAAGGCGCACCCGCCGGCGGCCGAGCGGGTCCACCTCTTCGCCGAGCGTCACCCTGCTGTCCGGGTTCGGCATCTGCTCTGTCATATGATTGAGCTGAAATATTACAGACGGCTTTTTCTTTCGAACTGCATTCAAAACCCTGCCCGACATCCTTCTGGCTTTCCTGTAAACTGCCAGTCCGGCCTCACTGACAGCGGCACCCGCACTGTGCCGGGGAGCAGCCGCTCCCTTATCGCGCCCCCGGCAGCCGGTTGTACTATTTGAACTCAGCAGCGGCCATGAGATCACTTTAAAGGAAGGCGTAATGTTCGGGCGTTTCGGCATAATCTCAGGATGAATGGAAACACAATAATTCAGCAGTTTCTCGCGGCGGAGGACTTCTTCAGCAATGGTGAGTTTGCCCATTACGGGAACTTCATTCACCTGATGGACCCTGTACAGAGCTGTTGAGTTGATAATCCCGGGCTGAGACGGCTTATAGAGGCCTGACCAGAGATGCGGATGTTCCATGAAAAATCTGCCCACAAGACCGTTCTGATTGCCGAGCCCCGTCTTCTGCCTCTTGTTTGACAGAAGCAGCAGCCTGGGGATCTCGATTGCGCCTGTTGCCAGAATAAAGAGTTTCGCCGTAATCCAGTTTTCTTTCCCTTCCATGCTTGCGATGCGCAGCCGCGTAACTGTCTGCGCAGTACTGTCGGTTTCTGCTTCAACCACATTCGCATAAATAAAGGTGGTGATATTGTCAGCCCGCGTGATTTCATCCCGGTATTCTCTGGTGAAGGTGTCGCGTGAACCGAACTGAAAGATGGCGGTCTTGACCCTGTCATCAGCCAGCGGCAGTCGGGTCGTCTCCCCGGGCTTCTCCCAATCCTTTACGTTATAGGTATAAGGTCCGACCTTGCAAATGGCCTGCGCGCGCTCATAGAAAGGATCGAGGTGAGCTTTATTGAAAGGCCAGCCGCTGTAGGGAATCCATTCGCGTTCTTCGAAATCAATCCCGTCGAGGGGTCTCAGTCTGACACCCAGGTGATGATCACCTATCGGTACTCCCCAGCGATTGCTGGAACCTCCGAAACCGCCGATGCGCGCGGTATCGAGAGGATAGTAGGGATGCCCGGTGTTTTCCCCCCAGTACAGCGACTGCGTGGCCCTGTCAGGACTCAGGCCGCCGCTTTCCAGAAGAGAGACACGAAACTCCTCCCGTATGAATTCACGGGCAAGCGTAATGCCCGCGACACCGGCTCCGACGATACAGACGTCGGTATCGATAGTCGTCTGTTGCGGAAGTGAGCGTATGTCAATGATCATGGAATTGCCGCTCTTTTGAGGAAAAGTTCATATTATACAAAGAAGAAAACACCAATCACTTCTTTTGCATAGCGATAAAAATTGCTGTTACCCCACACCGCCTTTTTTTCCCTGATCAGCAATGTACCCGGCAGCTCGCGTGGCGATAGCCATGATCGTCAGCGACGGATTAGCCGTGCCGCCCGTAACAAAGCAGCTTGCGTCGATAACAAACAGGTTCGGCACGTCATGACACTGGCAGTAGCTGTTAAGCACCGACGTCTTCGGTTCCTTTCCCATTCGGCAGCCTCCCATATTGTGAGAGCTTGCGCCAAGCCGGTGGTAGGCCAGCTCTATCTCGGTTGCACCGGCAGAATGAAGGACTTCCCGTGAGTGCTTTTTCATGGCCTCCAGCATGGACCGGTCATTTTCTGAGAGACCTAAAGTCATTCGTGGAACAGGCATCCCGTAAGCGTCTTTCACCTTCGGATCCAGCTCAATGCGATTCTTCTCTTCAGGCAACTGTTCCCCTACCATAGCAAGGCCGGCCATATGTCCAAACGTCTTCCGCATCCGGTCCTTGTGGGAGGCCCCCCATCCCGGCAATGATAGCGCCATTTGGGCAGGCCCCCGTACGCCGCTGCTCAACTCATAAACCCATCCCCTTGCAAAATTGTTCCCGGGAGATGTCTTTGCGTGATCTTTTGAGATCAGTCCACCGGAAAAACCCCGGAAAGAATCGATTCGCTCAGGGAAAATAGCCCTTGCAACGATTGACACGTGCTGCATGAAATACTTGCCGACAAGTCCGCTGCTGTTCGCCAGCCCGTCCGGAAAGAGAGCGGATTTGGAATTCAGCAGAAGGCGCGGTGACTGGACAGATCCGGCAGAAAGTATGATTATGTCAGCCTCCTGCATATGTTCCGATCCATTCCGGTCGAAATAGATGACGCCTCTGGCCCTGCCTCGAGGATCAACCGCAATACGCGTTACCCTGCTCTCCGGCCTGACTTCGACCTTACCCGTGGCTTCCGCTTTTGCAATGTAGGTAACGTCGATACTGGATTTCGCGCCAGTCATGCACCCATGTTCGCACTCCCCGCAATTGACGCAGGCAGGCCTGCCCCTGAACGGGCGCGACAGCCGGGCAACCGGTACAGGCCAGAGACGCAGACCCAGTTTGTCGAAACCGCGTTTAAGAATGCTGTCCCGGTATGACATCTCAAAAGGAGGCTGAGGAAATGGTTCCTTCCAGAGTGACCACGGATCGCCATGGAGTCCGGACACCTGCATCTCTGTTTCAACCTTGCGATAGTGCCTCGCAAGGTCCTCATACATAATTGGCCAGTCCGCACCAATGCCATCCATACTATAGGTTCTGAAATCCTCTGGAGTTAAGCGGACCATATAAGCGAGATAGCGCAATGTCGTTCCCCCGACGCCTAATGCCTCATACGGCCTGCTCATTCCCGGCCTGCCGAAGGTAACCCTGTCCATCTCGGGGACCGAGAATAAATGGTCCTCACGTCCTGCCCGCTCCCAGTCACGTAATGCGGTAGTATAATCTTGAAGGGGATTGAGTCTCCGCCCGGCCTCGAGAACAACCACCGAAATTCCCTTCTCCGCCAACTCCTTTGCGACAACTCCCCCTCCGGCGCCAGAGCCAATGACACAAGCAGTCACCTTCTTTTTCATAGACATGTTCATCCTTTACCTCCAGGATCAAAATGTGAGGTATGACATCCCGTGCATTCCATCCGGTTCCTGTGAGAAGCTTTTTTGGTCTGATCGTAGTGACAGCTCCGGCATGTCGTGTCATCTGCAGCACGAACAACACCGGCATAGTGAGCATTTGAGGGAGGTTCAGAATAATCGGGGTAACCGACCGGCTGGGGGGGGCCGTAGTAACCTACAACTTTCCAACTGACCGGATTTGAATAATAGCCGTAAAAAACATCTTCGCGGAGCATGTGGAAGAAGGGAGATCCTTCACCAACGCCTGTAAGATCATCCCAGACCGATTCGATCTTGCGATCAAGACGCTGTACTATATTTGCAACAGGTCTCCGCCGCAGTGCTGCCGCATTGTCGGCAAAACGCATCAGGCCAATCTGCTCTTCAACCCTGAGACTCAGAAAATCCTTGCCATATTTCCGTTCGCTTACGCGATCAATCCACTTCAGCCCCTGAGTATACTGTGACTGTGACTTCTTCGAAAGCGAGACCATATTGTCGATGTACTCCACCACATTGGCTTCTGTAGCTCCGGGGGCCTCATCAGTCGGGATGAAAAGGGCCGCCAAAGTTGCAACGAGCGTGTATTGATGCTCGTTAAAGAAGCGGGCCCCGGAACCCTGTTTCGGAATGGTGGGCACCTGTTCCGGGAGTTCAGGATACGGGTCAGGCAGCTTCAGGTCCGGAGGTATCGCAATGATTCTTCCTGCCATAACCACCGCTCCCGAAGCTGCAAGACCGACTGCTGACAACTTCAAAAAATCCCTGCGGGTGAACTTCTTCATCTTAATCGCTCCTTGCTGCTTTGTTTTTCTTCCTGCCACTTTCTTCTGCACAAGTCAGGCACCGGGAATTCGGGTGCGACACGGGATGCCCGAATCTTCTCCATGCGTTCCCTGAGCCCTTGAGGTCTTAATATCATCATCAGGCGGACCTTTTATCCCCTGCTGGAAGTCATTTTCTTAAGCTTGATACAATGCCGTTGAAATACTCGTGATCAAACCGTTTTGCCACAGCCCTGAAATCAGCTTTCAATTTTCTCCGCCGGTATTCCGATATCTTATGTTCTATGACGCAAGCCAGGTCAAAACGCCCGATTCTCCTGAGCGGGACGATCAGCTCTTCGTAAAAGCACACCGTAGGCCGGAATATCTTAATTGAGGATTCAAGCAACTCCACCGATACGTCATGGGCAGGAAAAGCATCTGTCCGGTCGAGTACGCCGAGCGCCAGGAGAGAAACCATAGCCCTCACGCATTTGATACATTTTCCGCAGTTCAGCATATCGGGCCGGTAAAACTCGCTCTGATTGCATACCCGCAGATTCCTGAGTGCCCTGTCCCACTCGACCACCAACCTGGTCTTGTCGAGTCTGGAAAGAAGAATGCCGTCGTGACGGATCAGCATATCACTGCTGCTGAAAGCCATGTCCAGCAGCGGATGAGTCCCATAAGGCTGCTGATTCGGAATGTCCCAGGTCGCGGAAATCGAGACAACATTCAACCTTTCCACAAAGGCATGAGCAATAGCCGCGAAGACCGCGTCATGAAATGCAAGTCCCCAGAAATTCCAGTCATCTTCGAGTTGCCTTATGTTCGTGTAAACAGGTACAAGTGTTATCCCGGCGTCTGCCGTCAGTTCTGCCAGGGAATCGACAACATAACCGAACTTTTCCTGATCATCAATCTCAAGTCCGTATACAAAAAGAGCATCCTTGATTGACCAGGCATGTCCTTCCGGGAAGTTAAGGAGATTATAGCGCAGCGTCGCCAGAGAATCGATTCCTCCCGAAAAGAACATTCCCGCTCTCCTGGGCCGGGTCGTTGCCGGCCTCTTGAATTTTGTCCCTGTTTCTAATGCCGGCAGCTGAAAGCCGCTGGAGGGATTCCACTGACGAATCCAGCACATCGCACTCACTGCTCCTTCACGTATCTCAGGATGAACCTCCGCATCCAGAAAAACCCTTTTCTCGCCATGAAACATGGCCGGCATGATACAGCCGATCAAAAATGCATCCGGATTGCAAGAAAGATCCTTGACAAAAGGCTCAGTGGTCTCGAAAAACACCTCCTGCGCGGATCGCTCACTGTCCTCCCACTTCACTGTCGCAGCAACCCTGTTCCTGTTCCCATTTTTTTCTGATCTGAGGTCTTCTATTCTCATGAGCAATTCTCTTTTGCACTTCCAAAGCTGATGACAGACAGACATCTCTTAAGAGACAATGTGCACGCTTCAGCCGATTCCCGCAGCAGATTAATTAATAATATGAAGTATCCCCCCCGACACCCCGTCTTCCTCTTATACACCTTCCCCCACGGCGAATCAAAAGAAATATGTTTGGAATTTAGTGTGCATCTGTACTTCTGATCTTTCTGAAATTGATCCCGGCGATATTTCGCGCCCTCCCGCTTCAGCACTACTCCGAGATCCGCCCGTTATATGTGCTTCGTGCTAATTATGTCCATTTGGCGAAAAAGCTGTTGTCCACCGCAGATATGGTCGGACCACCCCCGGCATACGCCCGACAAAGTCTCCCCTCACCGAATCACCTTCTGTGCTGTCAATGATCTGAAAAGCGACCGCATCGCGTTCATGATATTGGTTAACCGTCGGATTAATGCTCGTAAGTGCCGCCGTAACAAAGAGCATCCCTTCAGCAAGGAAGTTGCCGGGAATCCGGGTCGCACTCACGTACCGGCCTTTCGGCCTCTTTCTTTTCCGCCATTCCATATCCTGGTCAAGGGCCTTAAAAACATAGATGCCGTCTTCATTGTAAAAATTAAAGTTCGGCATCAACACATAGCCCTCCCGCAGAACATCGTATTCCATCTCGACTAATACGGGATATCTGATATCAAATGACTCCGCAATCCTGCCCTCTTCTGTTTTCACCCGAACGGCACGCAGGCGGGCTATATCGCCGCCGGGCGCAGAAACCGCATTCGGCCATTCGCGTACTGACATTGCGCCTTGGCCGTTGTTCAAATATGACCTGACCACCTCGTGAGACGGTCCATCTTGTATCAAACTGCCTTCATTCAGTAAAATCACCCTGCTGCAGAGCCTGGTCACTGCAGGCATATTATGTGAAACAAAGAGGACGGTGCGACCCAGCTTGCTCACATCCTGCATTTTATTCAGGCATTTCTTCTGGAAGTTGGCGTCTCCGACCGCAAGCACCTCGTCGACGATCAGTATCTCAGGCTCCATATGAGCCGCGACAGAGAAGGCGAGTCTGAGGTACATGCCGCTTGAGTAGTGTTTGACCGGCGTATCAATAAATTTATCCACCTCCGAAAAGTCGACCATTTCATCAAATTTATCATCGATCTCTTTCTTCTTCATTCCCAGTATCGCGCCGTTGAGATATATGTTTTCCCTGCCCGTCAGCTCGGGATGAAACCCTGTTCCCACTTCCAGCAATGACCCGATACGCCCCCTGATCTCTCCAACCCCGCTGGTAGGTTCGGTTATGCGTGAGAGTATCTTCAGGATAGTGCTTTTCCCCGCGCCGTTGCGGCCGATGATTCCGACAACCTCTCCCTGCTCTACCTCAAATGAAACATCTTTGAGCGCCCATATCACCTCATCCAGTCCGGCAGCTCCGGTCGCATGGCCGCGGAGCAGCTTTCCTGCCCGCCGGAAAGGCGCGGCAAAGGCATCGGCTATCGTGTCTCTAAGGGTCTTATATCGTTCCTTCTTTGCCCCTATATGGTATTGCTTGCCGATCTTGTCTATTCTGATTACCGGATCACCCATGCGCAATACCTACACAACATCCGCAAAAGTTTTTTCCATGCGGCGGAAGTAAAGGGCACCGCTGACCATCAGCAGGCATGCCGCCAGAGCGGAAACAAGAATAATAGGTCCCGGAGCTGTCTTCGTGCCGAGCAGCGCCCATCGAAACCCCTCCACAACGCCGGCCATCGGATTGATGCCGTAGAGAGTGCGCCATGGTTCAGGCAGAAGACTGCTTGGATAGGCTATCGGGGTGAGAAACAGCCAGAACTGTGTCAAAAAAGGGATGGTATGGCGCACATCCCGGAACTGTACGTTCATCGCAGAAAGCCAGAACGAAACGCCCAGAGAGGTCATCAGTGCAAGCAACAGCAGAAAGGGGATCCATACAATATCGGCAGAAGGCGCTATGCCGTAAAAGAGCATCATCCCGATCAGCATCAGGAATGCCAGGAAGAAATCCACGCCTCCCGCCAGTGTTGATGCCAAAGGCAGGGCCAGGCGCGGAAAATAGATTTTTTTGACAAGGTTCGCGCTGGTAACAAGGCTGTTTGAAGCCTGATTCAGGCTGTTTGTAAAAAAAGTCCACGGAACCAGAGCGGCAAAGCTGAATATGGGATAAGGGATGCCGTCTGACGGGATCCTGGCCAATCGCCCAAAAAAAAGGCTGAAGACTATCATGGTAAAGAAGGGCTGCATGACCGCCCATGCGATGCCCAATACCGTTTGTTTATAGCGGACCTTGATGTCTCTCCACATGAGGAAATAGAGAAGCTCCCTGTATTCCCATAATTCTCCAAGACGCAGAGAAACCCATCCCTTAGACGGCTTTATGTGAATCACCGGGCCCTGCAACGGCGGAACAAAACCCGTGCCGGCGCCCTGACCGCTTTTGCCCACACCCTCGTGAATGCCCATCAGGCCTCCTTCCCCAGAAGAGTTTTCGGGAGATGAAAGTATTCGTTCTGTTCGGCACGAAGCCTGTCGCACACCCTGCCGTATGGCAGCTCGACATCGTCATACGTCAAGACCTCGTCTCTCGTTATATCCCTCTTCAGGCGGCATCCTTCAGCAAGCCCGATGGGAAGCAATTTCCCCTCATACACCACTTCCGAATTCTCACATTGTCCGTAGGTCATATAGCATCCCATGCCATCGAGCACCTGTCCGGCCTTGAGACCGATCTTCGCGGTCGCCACGACATCTACAAGAGGCCTCCCCAGCGGCGTGATGGCAGCGTCATTGAAGAGCACTGCGCGGGCGACCGTATTATGCACTTCGAAATGGCAAAGATGGTAAGGAGTATAGAAGCAATAGAGCGGCCCCTCGCCCAGTTTGTAGAGATTCAGATAATGTTTTTGAGCCGGCTGATCGTGGGTCCCGAGCACAAACACCCCCGGCCCCGGTTCCGCGCCGACAACGTAATCCACAATACCCGGTCCTTCAAGCAGCACCTCGGGGGGATACCAGTTCACCGCCTCCCTGATTGGAGTGCCGGGCGGAACAGTCGGCCCGTACATGCCTCTCTTTGCGACCCGCATGCCTGTTGCGTTGGCTACAATAGCCTGTTCAAAAGATATTTTAGTCCCGTCGGCAAAAGAAGTGACCATGTGCGGCTTCTGCCCCCACCTGCGGGCAAATCCCTCCTGGGTGGTCGGGTTGCGGTAGGGGTCCTGCAGCCCCTTGATGTTCCCGCACAAAACCGGCCGAACGCCGATCCCCTTAACAAAGCGGTAGAGGTTCATGATGACGCCGGGCTGGTCGCCGTCTGCGTTCGTCAGCACAACGCCTGCTTTCTCAGCATATACTTTCAGCATCGGCCCGATTGTACCGTCAAGTTCGGCGTCCATCATGACCACATGCTTCCGGTGTCCGATCGCCTTCAGCACGACCTCTGCACCGAACTCGACGGCACCCGTCACTTCGACAACGGCGTCGATACCCTCAGCCTCACAGAGAAGCAGCGCGTCTTCAGTAACAGCATAATCCCCGCTTCTTATCGCCTCTTCCAACTGGGCGACTGTTTCAACAGTCCGCGTCTTTTCGATGCCTGCCTCGGCATAAGCCCTGCGGGCCCCATCCGGATTGCGGTTGGCAATGGCCACCAGCTTCATACCCGGGACGTAGTTGCAAATCTGGAGAGCGATCCCCCTGCCCATGAACCCGGCACCGATCATGCCGACACGGATTGGATTTCCGGCTTCATGCAACTGCAGCAATGCTTTATCAACAATAATCATAAGATCCCTCCGTTGCGTGCTTCATCATTAACATAACCGCCCTCTCAAGGTTCTCCGGCTTCTCTCCCCCCATGCAGGCCCCCCGGGGAAAAGAATAAAGCTGCCCCTGCATCGTCTGATCAATTCCCTCATTTATCACCGTTACGCCTTTCTCCAGCATCATAATGTCAAAGCGAATAGTCAGGCCAGTTTCTGTCTTTTTCTGAAATCACCCGTACCTCGAGAGGCCAGTCTATCCGGAAGGCGGGATCATCATACCGGATACCACGTTCGGACCCCGGCGTATAAAACTGCGATACCTGGTATATCACTTCCGTATCGTCCTCAAGTGTCTGAAATCCGTGCGCAAAGTCTTCAGGAACATACAGCATGGTATAATTCCCCTCTGTCAGCTCCACGCCGATCCATTGTCTGCATGTTGGGGAATCGGGTCTCATGTCTATTATGACATCGTAGATTGCTCCCCTGGTGCACCGCACAAGCTTGGTCTCTCCATAGGGGGCCGCCTGATAGTGCATGCCCCGAAGGGTCCCCTTCCTTTTATTGCAGGAGACATTCGCCTGGGCTGCATTCGGGTTCAACCCATTTTCTTCAAATTCCCTTTTGCACCAGCTGCGACCAAAGAAGCCCCTCTCATCGACCCTTTTCTCTACCTCAATGATATAAGCCCCCTTGAGCTTCGTTTCATGAAAAATCATGATATCACTCCTGCGCCGGGTTTTTCTTCGCTCGCATCTGCACGCAACGGATGCAATTGCCCCGCTGCGCTGAAAACACCCTTCTTCTGCCTGTATCTGTTCATGCTCAGAAAGAAAAGAAATCCCGCTGCCTGAATGAATTCGGCCGGCTCCTGCAGCTTGGCATCAATAAATCGTCCGCGCAAAACATACTCGCCCCAAAAAGACTTTTCAAGCGGGCTTATAAAGTCCCAATAGAAGTAGAAAGCAAAAACCATAAAAAAATATAGTGCCAGAAAAACATCGGGAGTAAAAAGATAACGCTCCGTCGTTTTTTTGAGCCCGAATAATTTCCTGAAAAACACTCTCGACAGCATCCCGTACAGTCCTGTGAGAATATACAAAAAATGCACATAACTCCCGGCAAGCATGTTATGCATATTCATTTCATGCTGCCGGTTATGAGACATGAAAAAAGAAGGGGTACCAATCCCGAATATCCTCTGTCCCCAGCTGATTTCCTCCATGCAGATAACGAAAAGGCCTGCGGCCAGGATAAAATACAGATTGCCGTATACCCTGTTCTCTTTTTTCAGATCCATCGCGATAAAAAGTGCGATCAGGGAGGCAGGAAGATAGGCAATGAACGTCAGCCATTCAACGGGGCCGTCTTCCTTCATAAAGGCCCACTGATAAAACGCATAGTCGGCGAACCTTGTGTAAAGGACGTAGCACATGAAAACTACCGGGAAAAATGCAACCATGACCTTCAGCAGCCTGAATATTTTGTCATGCCCCCCGGTCCCGCTCATTGAATATCCCCGGCTTTTTTCATTCCCTTATGGTTATTTCCTCCGGACCACTCAAGATTTTCCGATAACAGGCCCCTTTCCCGGAAGTGGGAAAGGACCTTCAGCCTCATGAACCGTGAATTGCGGAAATCTCCGTCCTGGAACCCCATGCCTTCAAGCCCCTCCTTCAACTCACGAATCGTCGTAATCAGATCGACTTCCGGCTGATAAGCCGGGGCGAGCTGCCGGAAGAGTCCGAAACTGACCCTGTAGGACCGTTTATCCGGCTGGGCATCCTTGTTTATGGAAACGTCAAGGTCAGGGATGACTTTTGCCACTGCTTCGGCAAGATCCCTGACCTGGTAATTCCATTCATCGCTTCCGACATTGACAGCAAGAAATTCTCCCCCGTTTGAAGGACTTCTGCCGACCGCCCAGTCAATGGCCCGTGCCATGTCCCTGATGTTGATCAAAGGCCGCCAGGGTGTGCCGTCGCTGAGGATGGTAATTTTTTTCGATGCGACTGCGCCGGCGACAAAATCATTCAGCACGAGGTCGAGTCTGAGCCTCTCACTCATTCCGCACGCAGTCGAGAATCTCAGGCTCGTCGCAGTAAAGTTACCGCCGGCAATCTTCTCGAGATCCCTTTCTGTCTGAACCTTCGACCGGGCATATGCCGTAAGGGGATTGAGCGGGGACTCCTCTGTCCTCGGACCATCCGCCGCATACCCGTACATGCTGCAGCTTGACGCGTACACAAACGATTTCACCCCCGCACGCTTCGCCTTTTCGGCCAGGCCGATACTAGCCTTGTA
>Ga0224495_10001928_pt1 | contig 14042 bp, 9 predicted proteins | sample SF_Jul11_sed_USG_FD_168128 | JGI IMG/M metagenome (GOLD analysis project Ga0224495, IMG submission 168128) | Sediment microbial communities from San Francisco Bay, California, United States - SF_Jul11_sed_USGS_4_1 | ecosystem: Environmental > Aquatic > Marine > Sediment | place: USA: California... | reverse complement strand
TTCGAGATAAATACTACAGAGGATGCCCGTAGAGCAGCAGAGAAGCTGCTGCATGATTTTCAACTCGAGTCTGTGGTAATCACTCTTGATAAGGAAGGTGCGTATCTTAGTACAGACGGGCTGAGCGAATTAGTATCGGCCCGGCCTCGCAGCGTGTATGACGTTACGGGTGCGGGCGATATGGTCTTAGCAACGCTTGCAATAGCATTGGCCGCTGATTGTGATTATAAAACGGCCGTCCAGCTCTGCAACATAACTGCCGGGATTGAGGTAGAAAAATTTGGCGCAGCGACAGTGTCTATTGAGGAAATTATTAACGAAATCGTAAGTCAAAACAGGGGCAAAAGCGGTAAGGTCCGTTCGATAGATTCCTTAGTGGACGAGCTTAGCTGGCATCACAGGCAAAAGACTACTATTGTTTTTACCAATGGCTGTTTTGATGTGGTGCATAGAGGACACACCGAGTTTCTGAAATTCTGTAAATCGCAGGGTGACATAGTCGTTGTCGGGCTAAACAGCGACAGTTCGGTAAAAGCCATTAAAGGACCCGGCCGGCCGATTAACAACCAGTATGACAGGGCCGCTGTCTTAGCTGCATTGGAAACGGTCGATTATATTACTGTCTTCGATGAGCCGGACCCGCTTAGCTTAATCAAACAAATAAGGCCCGATATATTAGTGAAAGGTCAGGATTGGGCTCAAAAAGGTGTCATCGGTCAGGAATTTGTTGAATCTTATGGCGGCAAGGTTGTTCTTGCGCCGCTTGTTGAAGGCAAAAGCTCCACTACAACAATCGAAAAAATAAAGGCATTGAAGAATTCACATATTGAAAAACGCCGCCAAACAAGGGCCTCGGAAAGAAAATCCTGATGAACGAAAGTATAAGAAAGCACATTATCGAGGTGATAGAGACGCACCAGCGGATGGTTGTCGAACTGCGTGAAAGCGGCATTGAAATACTCGCAGCGGCTGCAGAGGCAATAATAACGTCATTTAATCAAGGTGGAAGCGTCTATCTCTGTGGCAACGGAGGCTCCGCGGCAGATGCTCAACACGTAGCCAGCGAGCTTGTCGGCAGATTCGAACGCCAGCGCAGAGCACTGCCGGCTATCGCCTTGACAACTGATACATCCGTGATAACATCGATTGCTAATGACTTCGGCTATGAAAATGTATTTGCCAAGCAGGTCGAAGCGCTGGTTAAGGAAGGTGATATATTCTGGGCCATTTCGACCAGCGGTACTTCGGCTAACGTTGTCGAGGCAGCTCAATTAGCTAAAGAAAAGGGAGCTTTCGTAGTGGCTTTCACCGGCAATACTAATAGCAAGCTGGAGCAAATTGCTGATATATGTTTTTGTGCAGAAGGATCCACTGCACGTAGTCAGGAGATTCACCAGCTTGGTTTTCATATAATTTGTAAGCTTGTAGAACAGAATTTTTGCTAATAGTTAATTAAAGAAATGAATATGTCAAACAAAGCGATATTTTTAGACCGTGATGGCACCCTAATTGAAGACCCGGGCTATCTCAACCATCCCGAACAGGTAAAACTGCTGGAAGGCGTCGCTGAGGCACTTATCGAGCTTCGAGCTATGGGATATATGCTAATTGTTGTCACTAATCAATCGGCTGTTGCGCGCGGGATTGTTAGTGAAAAAGTTCTTGGTGAAATTCATAATCGCCTAAGGCAACTGTTGACCGAAAGGGGGGCTTATTTAGACCAGATTTATTACTGTCCCTACCATCCGGATGGAGTTGTCCCGAAATACCGTAAAGAAAGTGACTGGCGAAAGCCGAATCCGGGAATGTTGTTGGCCGCAAGTGACGAAATGGATATCGACCTTAGCCAGTCCTGGAAAATCGGCGATAGCAGCAGTGACATTGAGGCTGGTTTACGAGCCGGCTGCAAAACTATATTAGTTACCCGCTTGTCACGATACAAAACCACCTTGGGCAAACCAGACGAGGCGAAGCCGGACTATAAGAGTGTAAATATGAAGGAGGCGGTAAATATCATTAAACAATATCACCGCTCTTCCAACGGTGTGAAAGCCCGAACTCAGCCTGTTACAGAACCTGAACATCAATCATCTACAGAGCCCGAACTTCAGCCAGCCACAGAGACCGAAACACAACTGGCTACAGAACTCGAACCTCAACCTGTCCCAGAATCGGAACCTCAGCCGGTCCCGGAATCCGAAACCAAGCCAACCAAAAAGTCCAAAACCAAACTTGCTACAAAGCTCAAAACAAAGTTGGCTAAAAAGACCAAAACCAAACCGACAGCAAAGCCCAAAGCCGAACCAACTGCGAATCCCGAAGCCAAGCCGGCACCGGAAACAACCGAACAACCAAATCAAAAGCAGGAAAATCATATTGAGCAAGACGTCCCCCCTGAGGAGACCAAGCAATTGCTCAACAACATTCTTGGACAACTCAAAGGTATGCAACGGACCAATATGTTCGACGAATTTTCCATAATAAGACTGATGGCCGGAGTTGTGCAAATTATTGTGCTGTTTTGCCTGCTGATGACCATATGGCTTCTGATGAGACCAGCCAGACAAGACAATTCGGTCTTAATTTCACTCGGATTTGCCATGGTTCTACAGATGATGGCGCTAACCTTTTACATTATGCAGGGTCGAAAATAGTGACTCCTGAGACGTGAAGCATATCTCGTGATGCCAGATAAGAGATGCGAAATGCAAGAGACGGAAAACGAGATTTTAGCATGGCTTCCTTCTCCTTTAGGTGATGCTGTTCTTTGTACACCGGCCCTGCGGGCCATATGTCAACATTTCAAATCTTCGAAAATCACGTTTTTTGCCGGGCCTGTAATTCGCGGAGTTTTATCACCGTGCAGCTTAAACGACAGATGGCTGGAGCAGCGCACGAACAATCCGTTTGCAATTGCAAAAATGCTCAAGGCCCATAAATTCACACAAGCAATTCTTTTCAAGAATTCTTTTGCTTCCGCCCTGACGATTTTTCTTGCAGGGGTAAAGTCACGGGTTGGCTATGCCCGCGAAGGACGAGGGCCTCTGCTCACTTACATAGTTGATCCGCCAAAATTACCCGATGGCAAATTCAAGCCCATACCTATAATTGACTATTACCTTGCAATTTCGACCCGGCTCGGGGCAGATACGACAAATAAAAATCTCGAATTGTCCGTCGACCAGCAAGACCAGGAAAGCGTAAAATCTAAATTTCCGGAAGTTGCCAAATCCGAAGGGCCGGTCATCATTATCGTCCCGGGTGCAGCAGCCGGCCCAAGTAAGTGCTGGCTCAGTAAAAGATTCGCCCAAACAGCGGATTGGCTTATTACTAACTATAATGCAACGGTTTTTATATCTGTTGCACCCACATCTGTCGAAGAGAAGATTGCAAAAGATATTTGCGATTCAAGCAGATTATCATTACTATCACAGCAAAAAAATCTCAATGACAGACTTATCAACCTGGCAGCCCGTCCTTTAAGTCTTGGCGAATTAAAAGCGCTTTTTTCCAGCGCCGACATGGTAATAACAAATGATACCGGGCCACGGCATGTAGCCATAGCTCTGCAGCGTAATATTATCAGCCTGCTTGGACCGAATAATCCCGACTGGACAGACTTTGGCTATGAAAATGAAATTCGAATAATTGGTGATGCTTCCTGCGCACCCTGTGAGAAGCCAATCTGCAAAAAGTCCGAGCATCTTTGTATGCAGTCAATAACTGTAGAGATGGTTTGTGACGCTGCAAAAAAATTACTTGAAAATAGTCACCTGAAACAGCGATAGATATGCGTGAGCAAAAATTTATAAATATTTCTAAATCATCCTTCATCGACCCTGCCTATAAAGGTGCATTTAGAGAATTAGGCTTAACTTCAATTGACGCCGTATTCTCTTTTAATGCCGGCAGAAACTTAGCTAAAAACAATCTTGCGAGGTACCGCTCGCGCCTTGAGTTTGAAATACAATCACCTGCGGTAACAGTCTTTTTGAAACGCTATGATAAGCCGCCGATTTTAGCCCAGCTTAGAAGCTGGCTCGCAGCTCACGGCCGGGTAAGTTGTGCCGCCTTTAGTTTTAAATCGGCAAAAGAACTGGCAGCAGCGGGAATTAATACCCCGAAAACTCTCTTCTATGGCGAGCAATGGGGTACTTTCTTTGAGAAAAGAAGTTTCATAATCACCGAAAAAATCCCAAACGCCGAATCCTTAGAACGAAAACTGCCCGATTTTTTCGACGGCCCGGCTACAGTTGAAAATTTGAAACTTCGAAGAAACTTTATCGCTCAATTAGCTTCGTTCATAAGAAAATTTCACAAGACAGATTACCGTCATCGAGACCTTTACCTTTCACACATATTCTATAGTGACAGCGGCGACTTTTATTTGATAGACCTGGCGCGTGCCTTTAAGCCAGTCGTCCTGCGCCGGCGATTTCGGATAAAAGATATTGCACAGTTGTATTATTCGGCTCCAGCCAGGTATTTTTCGAGAACAGACCGGCTGCGTTTTTACTTTAGCTATATCGGCCAGGAAGACAAGCTGACCGGGGAAAATAAAACATTTATTCGCAGAGTAATCAATAAGACAAAGCGGATGGCAAGACACGACGTAAAGCACGGAAGAGAAGCCCCGTTTGAAAACTGACGGATTTCAACTATAATTTTGTAATGAAAAAGAAAATCGCAATCATAATAGAACGTGCAAATATAGCCCTGGGGGGAGCGGAGCGCTCGGTTTTTGAGCTGGCAGCCGCACTCAAGGCACATGGCCTTGAAGTTGACATACTTGCGGCAAAAGGCCAAACGAATGCCAGAAGCATTCGCATTTTGTGCCAGGACAGTCACGGCAGGCGATCTCGTTTCTTTACCTTTGCAAAGGCATTAAAAAGACATCTATCGGAAAATCACTATCATCTAATTCACAGCGTTTTACCTTTTGACTTTGCCGATGTTTATCAGCCACGCGGCGGCACATATATCGAATCAATTTTGCGTAATGCCGTCAGTTATCAAAACAAACTTCTTGAATCTTATAAAAGAATGTCAGCTTTTACCAACTTTCGCCGAACGACACTCCTGCGTGCCGAGCGAAAACTGTGCAGAGAATCGAACGGGCCGGTAATCGCTGCGATTTCGCGATACGTAGCAGAGCAGTTCAAACAACACTATAGGGTTCCTAATGAGCGGATAGTGGTTGTACCTAACGGCGTAAAAATAAAAAAACGGACCAACGCCGTAAAAGCAGGTAAACTTCGCACCCAAATACTGGCCCAACTCGATCTTAAGGAAACCGACAATCCTGTCTTTTTCCTGTTCGTAGCTAACAATTTTAGATTGAAGGGATTGGCCGTTCTACTGAAAGCAATGTCGGTCTACATCGAAACAGCGTTCAACAAAAGCGCCCGGCAGGCTTACTTACTTGTAGCCGGCGGTGGCAAAACGAACAATTACCGTGGGCTCGCACAAAAACTTAATCCGTCGATGGCGGACAGAAGAATCGTTTTCTTAGGACCAATCAGGCATATTCAAAACGCCCTGTCTATAGTCGATGTCGCTATCCTGCCTACTTTTTATGATCCGTGTTCGCGATACATTCTCGAAGCGTTGGCGGCTGCCAAGCCGGTTATCACCACCAGATTTAACGGAGCAAGCGAACAGTTCGTTAATAATCGTCACGGCAAGGTGATCGATACTCCCGAAGACACTTCGGCACTGGCCGAAGCCATAGGCTATTTCACGGATACAAACAATATCCAGAAAGCATCGGATGCTATTGTTGCAGATAATCTCAAAGAACAAATTTCCATCAACTGTGTCGCCAAACAGCTAATATCTGTTTACGAATCTATATTACAAAAGAAAGACCAAACATAATGTACGCGATATTAGCACTTGCAGTTATACCGGCGTATTTGCTCGGCTCTATACCTTTTGGAGTTATTATTGCCAAAGCCAAAGGTAAAGACCTTCGCAGTATCGGCTCAGGCAATATCGGCGCAACAAATGTTGCACGTGCTCTGGGCAGAAGATGGGCCTATTTTTGTTTCGTGCTCGATGTGCTTAAAGGCCTGGCTCCAATGTTGGTCGTCAGGGCCCTTATAGAAGTGCCCAATCCAACTCCCAGCTTGCTCACTTTATGGCTTTTGGTAGGTTGTGCCTCTATTTGTGGCCATATCTTCCCCATATACCTGAAATTCAAAGGCGGCAAGGGCGTAGCAACCAGCCTCGGCGTAGCACTTGGCCTCTGGCCTTATTATACAATTTGCGCCTCACTTGTTTTTGTAATCTGGATCCTCGTCGTTCTGGTATCTCGGTATGTTTCCCTGGCTTCGATTATCGCTTCCATTGCTTTTCCCCTCATATTGGTTTTGGCGATAGTGCTGACACCAGGCTGGGATTTTGTTAATCTTTGCCCATTACTTATTGCGGCAACCGCAATACCGCTGATGGTTATTATTCGGCACAGAGAGAATATAAAAAGACTGGTTGCAGGAACCGAAAACAAAGTCTTTAACCGCCAAGCCTCCGGTGAGGATTTAGGTTCTTCTTCTTAAAAACAATGAACCGATGCCGACAAGCAAAAGCGCAGCCGGCACAGAAATAAAAACAGCTTCTATTTTACTTTGGGCGGCATGTTCCAAAAAGGCGGGTCGTCAAACTGGACTGCGACACGGTGCCGGCTTTCATTCAATTCATTGATTCGGAAAACACAACCCGTGCGAGTAATTTCGTGCATATCAGAACAGTCTCTGCCGTAACGTGGAACGCTGAAGCGCATAGTTAATTGTTGACCTATAGATGGGCAGTTCACATCGGCATCGCAGATAAAGGCCATCCCCGCGCTGGAAATGTCAACCATAACTGCCTGGCAAGACGGTTCGCCTGAGCCTTCGGCGAACAAAACAGGCAGTTCATAGTGTAATCTTTTTTCCCTTCTTCGCTCTTTAGTTTTCTTCATTATTAATGCCCCTTAACCTGCAACATCTACCAAATTAGATTAGAAATCGGCAGATTTAAGTAACTGCTTTAGATGATTATTTAGGGGATTTAACGCAGTAATTGGCCTGATTTTATGACAATTTACTTCAAGGCCATACCGGTAAGGCTGCGATCTCGGGTAAATTTCGGTTATATGTTTGCCAGACGACTTCTCCGTGTGCCTCGATAATGAAGAGCAGCTTTTGTATGTAAAACAGGTCGGCTTTACACCATGGGATGTCGAGGAAACGCGTGAGCTTTTCAGCGGGCTCGCGAAGAATCAACGCACGGGCTGCGAAGACTTCAGCAGCCATCGTGGGAAACGCAAAAGGACACTCGTTACGCCACATCGTCTCAACATTCCAGGCCAAGTACCAAGTGGGACGGTGGTAATCAACATAGATGTCCATCAGGTGCTTATGCATCTGCGGGGCATAGGCAGAACAAAGACGGCCGATTTCAGGCGTCAGGTGTCTCCATCGGCCGAATATGGAGCGGAGAACCGGCACCTGCGTGATGAGTCCGCCGCGAGTGTGAGCAAGCTCGTATTCCAGACGCCGGCGAAAAGCTTTTTGGGCTGTGCCCAGACCCTTTTCGACAGCCTCTTTATCTTGCATCCGCAATGCTATTCGACAATATGCAATCAGACCTGCCAGGTATCCATTTCGGTTGTCTTGTTCCATTTTATTTGGAGGTTGCTCGATAAGTTTACGCAGGGACTGCCAGTCGCGTTCGATTCTGCTCCAGTCACCGGTCACATCTGCCCAAAGCCAGAACACATACAGCCGGGCCACGTCACTTCGGACAATGTCATCCCTTACCTGCATCATACTCTCCGGAGGGACATCATATAAAGAACGAATAGTGCCTTCGTCCGGATTATACCTGCTCTGTCCTACCGGGCCTGCCAACGGGCCGCCTGTAGAACTCATCTGCGTGACATACTGTCTGACATCACGCTGAAGGTCAGGGTCGATATATTTATAGGCCAGCGCAAGTGTATAAAGGGTTTCGGTAGGATCGATGAATATACGATAGGCCTCACGAGGATGCTTGCCAGCCGGGAAGAGCAGCGGACGCCACTGGTTGGAAATCAGCTTTTTAACGCATTGCGAAAGCTCTTTCTGATAAGAAGCAAACACGCCTCTATCCTGGAATTCGATAATGGGAACTTCCCAAATGAAGCGGTCGAGCTCGGCATCCGTCATATCAGAAACCACATTTGTTGCCTGTTGTATGAGCGGCTGCTGACGTGTGCCTGGAACTTTTCCCGGAAGAGCCTTCAGGACATGGTTGAGTCGGCTCACTTCGAGCATGTCCCAGTCCCACGGGAGCTGCTGTATCTTTTTCAATTCGGTGTCGGTGAGTTCGGCTTTCGGTGTATCGGCTTCTTTGCCCGCCATACCGTCTGCCTGCATCTTGTACGCTATCACGGCAGCGCCGGCGTTGATTTCATGAGTTGGGATGTAATAGAAACTATCGCCGGCGATGGAAATGGGCGTGTCGATTACCGAACCGCCACCGTAAACAGCAGTTCCGCGCGGAAGCCACTCTTTACCCACAGGAAGAGATTGGCCACGGAGAATGGCTGCCCATATACCGACAGCTTCACCGGGTTTTGGTTCGTGAATATTGCGGCAAAACGGTTCCGAATAGCCTATCAAGGTATCCAAATCCATACCATTGACGTTGTCCTGATGAGTGTTGAACAGGACCCTGCCGCCGATAGTGAGCTGGCACTGCTCATCGTGCACCAGCAGCAGGCTGTCGTGCCAGCCATATGTTCGGGACTGGTCCATAATTGGTGTAATGTAACCGGTGGACGTATCGAGGTATCCGACATTCAGGAAAGGCGAATAGTGCTGGTATCGACTCCTTAACAAAGCCCGAAACTTGACCACTACCTTACCATCAGGCGTGACGACGGGCGGAGCGCCGGTGCCGTTCATGCTCTCGGCATACACTATCGGGGCAACAAATTTCTGACTGCCAGTATCAGGGTGCAGGACAAAAAACGTCTGATAGATCGGCTGTTCGGCCAGACGCTTACGAATGTAACGGAGTTGCGCTTCATAGGTGTCAGGCTTCTTCATTACTTTGAAGTTCTCCCGGCGCAGTTGTTCATTCTCTTCTTTTGTGTGACGCCAACTTGCAAAGTCCCCGAATATCTCCCTGACCATATCGTGGAGAATGGGATTGAATGAATCCAGCGAAATAGAGGGTGTGACTGTAACCATCACCGAGCCGTCAGGTGCGACCACGGGATGATAGCCACGAAAGCTGACACCGGGAAGCTTCTCGCTTTGCCATAGCCGTATGCCGCTGCAAAAGTCAAACGCGTAGACATGCATGTCTTCACTGGCAATGTAAATCCGGCCTGTCTCCACATCAAGGGCGGGGCTTGTTAGAAGCGGGCCTCCGGTCTTTGCCTTCCAATTTATTCGGCCCGTTTCAGCATCAACAGCGTAAAGCGAGCTGTCACGGCCGCCGACTACAACCACACCTTCATAAACCAAAGGTGAATTCCATATTGCCGAGCCTGTTTTAACAGACCACAGAAGCCTGCCATCGCGGGCATTGACAGCGTACACCTTTCCCTCTGCGTCGCCGAAAAAGACCTTGTTGTCATAGACAGCACACGCGTGAAGTATCGCACTACGGGTCTTAAATTGCCAAAGGTCTTTGCCTGTGTCACTATCCATTGCATGGAGTTTTCCCGCCATCGTGCCAATGAATACCTTGCCATCTGCAATGACAGGCTGCACGCCGGCCATCAAGCCTTCATCGGGAAACAATCGGTACCATTTACGCTCGAAAGGCGGACGAATCTCCGTCGAGGTCGCACCGGTCCGTGCTACATCGTGAGCGAGCATGGGCCAATCAGCTTTTGCCTGAGTACGTCCGTAAGAAGTGTAAGAAAAGACCAAGCAGAGAATCAAAAATCCTGTCAATAGTGTCTTTCTTATCTTTCTCCTCATAGAATTTCTCCTTACAAACTTCATTCGTCCTTTATGGGCTTACCTAAGGCGTCAAGAGGCTCTTCGACAATCAGCTTATCACCAAGAGTTTCAGCAAGGTTGGGAAGGTCGTATACGGTCAGTGCTCCATGGACAGTATTAACAAGTTGGTCCTGAGACTTGCCCATCTCGACTACATTCGACCAAGATGCTAAAGAACGTATTAACTTGACCGAATCGAACAAATCCGGTTCGAGTGCAGCGGCGTGCAGGGCTGGAATTCCAACGTGACCAATTGCAATTAGAGAAACAGGACCATGTTGATTTTGGTGTAAAAGACCTGTGCAGACAAGCAGATCTTCAGCCCTCATGCCGACGTAAGAACGCCCGAGCACATATGCGATATAAAAATCCTGGCCATCAGAACCAAAATGAGGCTCGAAATATGGTTGGCCGACTCCATGTGTTTCGCCGACGCCTCGAAGGTCAACAGCCATCACCAATCGGCCGGCCTTTACCAGCTTCTCGATAGGACCACCGGGCGCTGCGTCTGCTGCTTTGCCCTTCTCGTGAAGATATAATACTGAGCCCTTCGCAATTTTCCCGGAGGGCGCAAAGACCAGCGCCGGCAAATAAACGCCTTCCTCCGGTTTGATGATAATTTTTTTAATGTGATAACCATCCCGCTTAATGATGCCGAGATCCTCCTCTTCCGGCTTGGGAAACTCTGAAAGCCTGCGAATACCGGCAACTTTACGCACCTGATTTAACAGTTTAGAACGCTCGGCTGAGGCCCAGAGGTTTTTTCTGCGCTGAGCTAAATCTTCTTCATATTCTCGATTCAAGTCATAAACAGAGCGAGCCCCCTTGATAAGCATGACCTGTCCATCCGGAGTACACTGCATCTGTTCTTCACTGAGGGTTTCGATTTCCGGCTCAGTAATGGATTTATCTTTACCAAGCAGCCATCGTGACATCCATCGCACTACACCCTCTCGGGCCTGCTGGTTGTAATTGTGTTCGGCATCGTTTTCTAACAGGTCAACGCGTTCGGCAAATCCCAGGCGCGTGTAGAGTCGCTTGGCGTATCGAAATGAAGTCCAGGTCCCCCCGATGTCGAAGAAGTCCTTTGTTGCTGAGCAGATAAGTATCGGTGTCGGCGCGCGCATCATCATATAATCAGCATGGTCCATCCCGAATTCAAGCTGGGCATAGATATTCTGCTCGGCATCCTGCCCTCCGAGCGTGTTTAGCAAACGGTCGAAATTTGTTATGTAACAGCTCGGTGAGGCCGCGATAATGCGCTCATCGAGGGCCATCAGGTACGAGGTTTGGGTGCCTCCTCCGCTGTTGCCCGTGCATCCTATTCGCTTCGGATCGACCTCCGGACGCGACTGAAGATAGTCGATACCGCGCATACCATCCCATACCTCGAAAGTTGCGGTGTTTCGGCCAAGGAGAATGCTGCCAACAGCCACCATAGTGTGTGCTTTCGTACCCCACAGCTTCGGCCAATCCTCAATCAACTGACCTCTCTCGCCCTGGTCGATTGGGTCAAAAACCAAAGCCGCCATTCCGTTTAGTGCCAGCAATGCGCCCATCCTCTGATACGAATCATATGCCTTTGCGTTCATTGCGTGTCCACACGGCACGAGGACGCCGGGGTAAGGTGCCTTGTGCTTTTTGGCATCCGGCAAAAATAACGCCGCAGTAACATAGTGCTTCGGCTGGCTTTCGAAGATAATCTTCTCCATATAGTAACCATCTCGACGGACCACACCGGTGACATGCGGATTCAGGGGAGTGCGGTCCGGAAAACCACCGAGTACTTCAATGAATTTTGCACGAAGACGTTTCTGATACTCGGACACCTGTTCTACCGTTTTGCGCTGCTCGTATTCGTGTTTCCAATTCTCGAACTGCAAGGCGGCCTGCTTCCTAAGGTAATGGCCCATAATCTTATTGGTGGCGACACCATCGATGTTTTCAGGCAGAACACGCAGATTTTCCTCGGCTGAAACGCTGGCAACGGTCACCAAACACAGGTACACAACTACTATAGTTATTCTTTTTCGATTCATACTTGCCTCCTGTAAAATGATATTTTCCTAAAGACGCAGTGCAATTAACATCCGTTAAAAACGCCGGAATCCTCTTTGCTTAAGTATACCAGAGGCGGACGTTACATTGCAAGATAATGTATATTCCTTGATTACTATTTTTCACAGCTATTTGAAAACGCAAAAAGTCACGCAATTTTGGGCAGTTACTACAGCTATGGCTATTGCAAACCGATATGATATATGTTAAAATAGTACAATTAATACGCATGATTTTGCTTCTAATGCCCACAAACTGGAAAAGGAAAAATCGCTGCCAATGGCCTGAAACATCAATAAAGAAGGAGATAGAGGTTGCCCAAATCTATGAAATCCCTGTTGCTATCACTATTATTGATAGCATATTTGGCCGGTTCGACCCTTGCCCAGTCTCAACTCATAGGTGATTTGGATGGGAATTACAGGGTAGATTTCAAAGACCTGCGGACTCTTGCCCGGCAGTGGTTGAATACAATCTGTCTGATCTCTGATTGCATTGCCGACCTGGATGGTGTCGACAGCGTAAATATGGCCGATTTGGCTCTGCTTGCACAGAACTGGCAGTTAGAAGAACCCCACCTGGTAATCAGCGAGTTTATGGCCAGTAACGCCAGCAACAAGCCGCCTCTTCCACCTAAGGAAGGCGACCTGCTGGATAAAGACGGCGATTCTTCCGACTGGATCGAGATTTACAATCCTACGGACACAACTGTCAATCTGGACGGCTGGTCTTTGACTGATAGTAAAGCTAATCTGACCATGTGGCAATTCCCAGCCGTCGAGCTTGATCCTGGTAAGTTCCTGGTCATATTCGCATCAGAAAAGAACATATTGGATCCGAACGAATTGCACACCAATTTCGAACTCAACAAGGAAGGAGATTATCTGGCGCTGGTGGCAAATGACGGTAATACCATTGTTCACGAATACACGCCTGAGTACCCCACACAGTTGGCAGATATCTCGTATGGTCTGGCGCAATACGCAACGACGCTCGTGCCCTCCGGCGCGACCGCTTCCTACCATGTGCCAACCATCGGCGATGCGGCCCTGGGTACTGATTGGACTGAGGTCGATTTTGATGATTCAACCTGGGATACCGGAAAGACCGGATTGGGCTTTGGCTTTGGGGGGGCGCCGAGAGTCGCCTACAACGACGTTATCTATGACAGTGGTCAGTACATTGCCAGTAACGTCACACAGTATTGTATTGGCAGTGGGAGTCCTGGCCCGACATCCGGGCCGTTGCTGGACCAGGCCACAGGTAATAATACGGGTATCACGGCAGCGCTGTCACAGAATGGTGGCGTAGGTTGGACGTCGAGTTCTTCTACCGGCGGAAGTGACTGCGCCGTGGGCACAGATGCCCACAATACTTTCGCGGGATTCGCGGATATGACCGGCGTAGTTACCTATGGCAGTGCCGGTTGGTGGGTCGACCTGGTGTTCACAGGCCTGGAGCCGACCACAGAGTACACATTTGCAACGTCTGCTAATCGGGGAAATCCCAGCTATACAAACCGATTGGCTGTTTATACCCTTACCGGTGCGGACACATATACCAATGCGAGTACAATTGGCGTTGATGTCCTTGCTGAAAACAAAGTGAGGTTTAACACCGGTTACAATTATGACGCAGGTTATGTTGCTCGCTGGACTGGTATTACGGCAGCTGATGGAATCTTTGCTGTCCGAGCTGAGGCCGACCCAGGTAGCGAGAGTGGTTATAAAGCGTATTCATTTGATGTTTTCAAGCTTGAGGGAGGTTTCAGCGGCACCAATGTTAAGGAAGATATGCTTGGTGTCAATTCCTCGCTTTGGACACGCATCGAATTTTTCATCGAAGAGGGGGATGTTGGTACCTTCGACACGCTTAAGTTGCGAATGAAGTACGAGGACGGATTCGTGGCGTATCTCAACGGCGTGGAGGTTGCCAGCTGCAATGCGCCGAGTTCCGTGCAGTGGGACTCGACTGCCGACTCCAACCGCCCGACGGAGGAATCCA
>Ga0224495_10001927_pt1 | contig 14043 bp, 13 predicted proteins | sample SF_Jul11_sed_USG_FD_168128 | JGI IMG/M metagenome (GOLD analysis project Ga0224495, IMG submission 168128) | Sediment microbial communities from San Francisco Bay, California, United States - SF_Jul11_sed_USGS_4_1 | ecosystem: Environmental > Aquatic > Marine > Sediment | place: USA: California... | reverse complement strand
GCGATCATGTTGAACGCAGACGGGGTGCTGGCGGAGGGGACGGTCAGCAATCTTTTCTTTGTGAAGGACAACCTTCTCTGTACGCCTGCCGCAGAGGTCGGGGTGCTTGACGGCATCACGAGGGAGACAGTCATCGGCCTTGCAGAAAAGAGCGGCGTCAGGGTGAATGAGGGTGAATTCTATCCCGCCGATCTCTTCAGCGCAAGTGAGGTTTTTTTTACGAATACTACCAGCGAGATCATGCCGGTTTCACAGGTAGAACTGATCGCGTATAAGGTCGGAGAAGTCACGAAGTCACTGCTTTTTTTGTACAAAGAGGCGGTTTCGAAGTATATGAAAAATTATCGGGGGAATTAATAAAAGTTTCGAAATAGTATGCGCATAATTATCAGAAAATCCCTCTTAACCTTTCTTTGCCAAAGGGAGGAATTACTCCTCTTTTGTAAAGAGGGGCTAGGGGAGTTTTTTGGGTTAGAAGTGCATTCAATTATAAGAGGCTTAACAACTTAGTTCGGTTTTTTCTGACATCAGCTCTACTCTAGTGTCACTCGGGAGTTTCCAGAAACAGATATAAGGACAGCGTTCCGAAGAGAGCGGGCACTGCCCATGCTGCCAGGGCAGGCGGGATGATCCCGGCATAGCCGATTGTAAGCGAAAAGGTAAAACCAAGCCAGTAAAAAAGACTGATCAGCAGCCCGAGTCCCGCGGTCACCAGTCCGCCCCCTTTTTTTGTCCGTGATGACAGCGCGATGCCGAGCAGCATCATGAATATGTTGATCAGCGGGAAGGATATCTTGGAGTTGAGGTCAACAATGAGGTTGAGGTTGCTGAATCCCGCGGTCTTCAGCCGCTGAATGTAACGGTAGAGTTCGTAAATTCCCATCTCGTCGGGGGTCTTCAGTTCTCCCGCGAAAAGTTCGGGAGACTCAAGCCCTGCGTATTCCATGCTCCTGATCTTTTCCATCATTCCCGTTTCGATATCATATTTCCTCACATTATTCAGCAGCCATGCTGATCCGTTCCAGACGGCTTCTTCCGCGATGAGCATTTCTTTCAGGAATTCCCTTCCGGAGATGAAGATGCCGACATCCCTGGCGATCTTCTTCTCCGGCAGATAGAGGCCGATTTTCACCGGAGAGCCGTCCCTGCTTTTCAGCCATATCGCACCGTCGGCGAACGTGGATTTTTTCTCTTTGCCTTCGAGGCTGCTTTTCAGTTCCGTGGCTCTTCTGGCGAAGTCAGGGACGATGACTTCATTTGTGAAGAACGCGAAGATGCTCAACAGGATTCCTGTTGCGATAAACGGATAAAAGAGCGCTTTCAGCCTGCCCCCCGCTGCCTTGATCGCCGCTATCTCATGCCTGCGGAATGCCTGGCCGAAAGTGAAGAGGCTGCAGATGAGGACAGACATCGGGAGGAGATAGAGGAGAAACCTTGGCACATTGAAGAACGCGTAAAGGGCGATTGACCAGACTGAACTTTTCACAGAAAGGAAATTATCAATTTTGCCGATCAGGTCGATCAGGCTGAAGATCATGGACAGGCCGAAGGTGATGAGTATCAGCAGCCTGAAGAAATCTTTGAGGTAAAGCCGCTGGATGATCTTCATGCCGCTGCCTCCCTTCTGAAAAGGATAAAGGCGACGACACCAAGCAGCGCGCACGGCGACCAGGCCCCGATGAGGTGGGACACTTTCCCGGCCATGACGAGATTTTCCCCGTATATCAGGAGCATGTAGTAAACGGTGAAGACGAGCAGTCCGATTGCAAGCCCGCCAAGCCTTCCGGATTTGCCTGACAGGAGCGCCAGCGGTGTCCCCATGAAAATGAGGATGAGACAAACAGCCGGCAGCGAAAGGCGGCGGTGGAATTCAAGATAAAGCGCGGCGCTTTTCTTTTGCGTGTCTGTCTGTTTCGCGTCCCGGAGAAGCTGCAGGGGGGTAAATTCCATTTTTTTGGGCGACGGTGATTCAGACTCAAGGGCGAGAGTCATATTATACTTGTCAAAGAACATCTCTGTGGTGCTTCCGGTCCTTGTGATATTGACATATCCGTTTTCGAGATACAGTCCGATGTTGAGACCGTCCTGTATGAAAAATCTCCCTTCCTTCGCCATGAGCACCTTCGGTTCTTTCGGGTCTCTGCTGTCGTAGATGAAAATGTCGCCGAGCGCGTCGCGCGATTTTTTTTCCTTTACCATGATGACGATGTCCTTGAAGGAGGTGTTGAACGCTCCTTCTTCCACTGATACGGTTGATCTGAGCGTGATGATTTCGGTGATCGTCTCCCTGAGCATCGCGCTGCTCTTTGGGCCGAGGGAGAAGCTCACCAGGACGCTTGCGCTGAAGCAGAGAATGCCGAGCATTATCACGGGGAAGGAGATCTGCCTGAAATTCATTCCTGCCGCCTTCATGATGATGATTTCATTGTCCATATTCATGCGGCCGTATACCAGGAGCGTTGCGAGCAGGAGAGACATGGGGATCGTCAGAAGCATGAGCTGCGGCTGGAGCAGCAGAATGATTCTTGCCATGTCATATACTGAAGCCCCGACGCCTGAAAGGAGTCTGCTGAGCCGCAGCAGTTTTTCCATCATGAGGATTGAATTCAGGAATGCGAGGGTGATCAGAAAGCTGAGGAACAACTCCTTAATTATTGTTTTGTAAATAATTTTCAGCACAGGGGACATTTTAACACAATCGTGGCAGGGAGATGACAGTTTTGAGGAATGCGGGTCAGCCGGCAGCATGAGCCAGAGAACGTCAACTCATCACCTGTCCCTCCTTATTCTGTTTCGATCTGTCTGAAATTAACGAATTATGCGAACTATACAAAGGTATTTCCCCTGAAATCCTGCCATTTATAAGGGGAGTTTATCCGCTTCGGGCCGCGACGGAGGCGACTGGCGGCGGGGAGGGGTAGTGGTAAAATTACACCATGACCAACCGGGTCGCCTCCTTGCCGAGGAGGGGATTAAGCGATTCCCCCCCGCTTAAGGCATCTGCTTCTGGTTTGCAAAGGGGAACTATAGGGAGATTCACTCCGCCTGTATCATTTTTGCCATGGTCTGTGTTGAAAAAAAGGTACAATTTTGAAGCCCGTCAGGATAAGACTGGGAGGGTACAGATGATCTTTAAACTATTGATTTTAAATGGTAATTAAGCTTGAAAAGCGATTTTTTGAAAAAATATTGTAATTGGCCCTCCGTTTGCTTCTATACTGCTTACGTATAGTGGCTAAGCTGCCAATATACTTGAGAAAGTTCTTGACAAAGGACATTCTCGAATGATATAAAATGCAGTCGAAATCCTTGATTTAAGGTGTTTTTTATAATGAGTCCTCCATCAGGAGGCAAAGCCTTTTACGGGGAGGTGATAAGACAGTAAATAGAGGTAGACAGACTTAAGCTACCCCGCCTTGCGGGGCGAATACACGGAGCTGGTGAAAGAAAGACACCAGCAGGTAAAAAAGAAAGAGGAGGGCTTCAATTTGAAAAAGTATTTGGCATTAATCTTGGGCGTACTGTTCGTATTGAGCTTTGCAGCAAGCGCCTTTGCTATCCATGCTGAGATTCCGTCAGAGACTCAGGCTGTTGTGGCAAAGGGAACAACCCAGATCACGCTGGGCGGTGAGCTTAGAGTAAGGGGCTGGTACAGAGACAACTATGTCGGCGGTCTGCCAGCTGATTCTTCATCACAGGCTTGGTATGACCAGAGAGTAAGACTTTCTGTTGATGCAGCTGTTGCACCGGGTGTTATGGGCAGAGTATTGCTCGAGTCAGGCAACGGCACATCAGATGTCTACACCTGGGGCAACTTCAACGCAAAGCCGACCAGCCTGTCTGTCAACGAGGCATGGCTCCTTTACAGCGGCTCCGGCCTTTTTGGCTTCAACTCAGGACTGAAGATCGGTCATATGCCTCTTGCGCTTGGTCAGAAAGAGTTTTTTGATCACACCAAGTTCGGCGACGACGCAGTCGTATTCTTCATGGATCCTACGAAACAGCTCCATATCGGACTGCTCGCTGTCAAGTTTGCTGAAGGATCAAAAACTGACAACACCGACGACCTCGACGGCTATGTCGGTCTGGCTGTCTACAAGATCGATGACAAAAACACAGTAGGTGTGAACTACACCTATCTGAATTCGTCTGACATCGGTTTCAGCCACCAGAACCTTGGCGTTCATGCAGATGGTAACATCGCAGGCGTCGGCTACAAGGCATTCGGCGATATCCAGTTTGGCACGATTTTTGATGGTTGGCCTGCTGAGAGCGAGTTCGGTGGATATGCTCTCGGTCTCGGCCTGAGCTACAAGCTCGACCCTGTAAACATCAGGGGAAGCATTGCCTATGGTAGCGGTGACGACGATGCAACTGACAGCGATATCGACACCTTTGTAACCTATCTTGGCAACGACCAGCACTACACCCTTATCTATGAATACCAGGTGGTCCCTGCCGGCGGTTATGTCAATGCAGGTCTCAGCAATACCACCTACTACAACCTTGGTCTCGACTACAGCCCGACGAAGGAGATCGCTCTTTCGATCGACGGCTATATCCTCAGGGCTACCGAGGAAATTTTCCCTGGCGCAGACAAGGATGCAGGATGGGAAGTTGATGCGAAGATGAAATACGCTATCGCGAAGAACCTCACCTATCAGATCGACGCAGGCTATTTCAGTTCTGGCGATATGTATAAGGATGCTCTTTCTCCTGTGGATAACGAAGACGTTACCCTTCTCAGACACACGATCACCCTCAGCTTCTAATAGCAGTAACACTTGTTGTTCAAAAGGCGGCTCTTTCGAGCCGCCTTTTTTTATGCGCATTCCCTGAACGTGAAGATGGCGCGAACGCCGAACTCTGTCTCTGCAAGCAGACCGCTTTCAGACAAGGCATTCTGCTAAATTGATGGGGGAAAGAAGCTATTCCCCGGGCACAGGCAAAGGGAAGGGCGGGAAAAATTTGCCTGGGAAGCAACTGCTTTTGTGAGGACGCCTGCTGAATCCCCGCCTCTTGATGCGGTAATGAAAGCAGGCTATCTCCACTGATAATCTTCCTTGCTCGCCAGGCATGCCCGTCCGCTGGGACGGGGTGCTCGACCTTTCGGGATTCAATTGCCTGCATGCCGAATAACTTCAAAAAAGCATTGCCCAAAAATAGATAATTAGAAGCAAAAAGGATATATTCGGAGATTGTCAGCCCTACATGACAGACCTGATCCTGCCGGTCTTCCTGTCGAAGAGCACCTTGTCCACCAGCATGTTGCCTTTGTATATCTCGGCCTCGACGAACCTGCCCTTGTGGCGCACCCTTCCTACTGTGTAGCCCTTTTCCCCGTAATAGTTTACGATTGCTGCGATCGCAGCCTTTGGCGGAATCGGGTCCTTGCATGTCCCGTAGGTAGTGCACTCCCTGCAGTAGTCGCCGTAAGGGGTGACTGCATCATGGCCGGCATGGGCGGCAAGTCCGACCGATAAAAAAAGTGCTGTTATGAATAGCCTTTTAAACATTCTGATCCCTTAAAACTGATTATATTAAACATCTTAATGAAAAGTCGTGAAGAAAATATGAACTATGGCATCTTCAGATCTTCTCCACACCTGTAATCTCGACAACCTTTCTTTTTGATGACAGCCCCCTGACGATCTTTACGCAGGATTTCTTTACCCCCGTAACTTCAGATATGAGCTCAATCAACTGTTCGTTCGCAGAGCCGTCGACAGGCGGCGCGGTGAGTTTCACCTTCAGCACCGCGTTGTCCATGACGCCTGTTATCTGCCTTCTCGACGACCGGGGCTCCACCTTCACCTCGATTATTATCCCGTTTTTCGTCTTTTTATACGGTATGTTCATGTTGTCCCGCACTTCAACTCTTTTGGTTTTTTTCTCAATTAAATAATTAATGCCGCTTACGGGTTGTATTCCCCCGATCTTTCCCTTTAAATACTGCTGGACAAGGTTAGCAATACAAAATTGCCGAAATATTCCCCCTTAGTAAAGGGGGCGGAGGGGGTTGTTTTTTTATTTTCTTGTTCCATTTCCGCTTCACAACCCCCTTTATCCCCCTTTTTTAAGGGGGAATTAATGAGAAAGTTCTTTTTCATAACTCGCGTTTCTGTTTCCAGCAATATATGCGTATAATGCTCTGCTTATTAATCAGGGGTGTTATTTTCTATCCAGCCTTCTATTGACACTAATACATTGATAATGTCCCGTTTCACATCAGAGTCATTATATCTGAGGATCGTCAGCCCGAGAGACTCCAAAAAATGTTGTCTGCGCATATCATAGCTGAATTTACCATTATGACTTTCACCGTCTATCTCTATCACCAGATTCAGGTTACTGCAATAAAAATCAACGATATACTCTCCAATAGGCTTCTTTCTCATAAATTGAAAGCCCTTCATCTTTCCGGCTTTGAGGTAATCCCATAGCAAAACCTCTGATAGTACTCCCTGTTTTCTCAATTCTCTTGCAACCGTTTTCAGCTTTGGATTGTAGTGTAATTTCATACAACCCCCTTCATTCCCCTTTTCAGGGTAGAATTTAACCTGTCAAAGTGTACCCTTCACTGCTTCTCCGGCAGCCATACCGTGAACGCCGAGCCTGCGCCCACTCTGCTTTGGACGTCTATGCGGCCGCCCATTACATCCAGCAATTCCTTCACAATAGCGAGCCCGAGCCCCAGTCCGCCGGATTCAGGGCCGTGATAGAACCGTTTGAAGATGAGGTCGAGCTTTTCCTTTGCAATGCCGGTGCCGGTGTCCCTGACCCTGACAAAGAACATTTCGCCTTCAGTGCCGTAGTCGACTGTGATGCCTCCTTCCGGCGTGTTTTTTATCGCGTTGGAGAGGATATTCTGGAGGATGCGTTCAAGCTTGTCCGCATCAGTATGAACGCTGACGTCTCCCGCCTCATTAATTTTCATCTCCAGCCCTTTTGCTGAAGCGAGGGGCATCATCTTCCCGGTGATCGCTGCAACGAAATCCCTGAGGGATACCGTTACATGGTCTTTTCTCGCAAAAAAGCTCGCCTCTGCCTTTGTTATGTCTTCGATGCCCTGAACGAGCCTGATGAGCTTTTCGAGTTCATTGTGGATATTCTTCATCCCCCGGGCGCTGTCCTCAATGACCCCGTCGAGCATCGCCTCAACAGTCGCTTTCATGACCGAAAGCGGAGTGCGCAGTTCGTGCGCTATGTTCGAGGTGAGGTGTCTTCTCAGGGCCTCCTCCCTTTCGAGAGCCTCCGCCATAAAGTTGAAGCTTTCGGACAGGCTTCCGATTTCGTCGCGTGACGTGACAGGCAGGCGTACGCTGAAATCGCGGTTTGCCATGGCCTGGACCGCGCCCTTCATCTTTTTCAGCGGCCTTGACAAAAAGAGCGTAAAAAATACCGACAAAAGGACAGCCCCGCCCCCGGCTATGGCGAAAGAGATCAACAGGAATGTTTTTCCCCTCTTTTTGAACATCATTTCCTTCCTGTTGACGCTGAACGGCTTGTCGATTTGCCTCACCAGCATCGTCCCTATTTCAATGCCTTCGTGGTAGAGGGGGTAGGGCTCGAAATCGCCGGCGATCGAACCGATATCGGCGATGTTCTTCATCTTCCGCTTCATGGCGGGAGAGAGCATCCTGATCACCATGTCTGAATTTATATGTTCCTTTTTTTCGAAGTCGATGACCCTTACGTCAAAGCCGAGCATGATCGCCCAGTGGATCGCGTCATGGAGCGACCTGTCGTTCCAACGGCCCTCTTCATAACTGCCCTCGACAGAGGCGAGCAACCAGTAGAGTTTGTCTTCCTTCGTGCCGCTTACGTAATCTTCAAAGTCGCGGGTAACTAAATATTCATAGAGCAGATTCGAGATCAGGGCGGTCAGGACAACGGCGAGGAACGCGAAAAAAAGCTTATTCCTCATCAAGGGTCCCTGTGAACTTGTACCCCATGGCGTAGACCGTCTGGATGAATTCGGGCGACCTGGAATTTTTTTCGACCTTATGCCGCAGGTTTTTCATATGTGCGTCTATGGTCCTGTCATAGCCCTCGAAGTCATAGCCCAGCACAATGGTGACGAGCTGTTCCCTGGAAAGGACCCTGCCGGGGTTCTCCGAAAGAGAGACAAGGATCTTGAACTCCGTCGGCGTCAGGCTTATCAGGCTGCCCTCCCTGAACGCCTCGTGGTTTTCGATGTCTATTTTAAGGCTCCCGCCGTTATAGCTGTATATTTTTCTGCGGACCTTCACCGCTCTCCGCAGGTGGGCCTTTACGCGCGCGACAAGTTCCCTTGGGCTGAAGGGTTTAACGACATAGTCGTCGGCGCCGATGCCGAGGCCCTTTATGCGGTCTTCTTCGCCGCTCTTCGCGGTGAGCATGATCACGGGCACCTCGGAATTTTCGCGGATGATGGCACAGAGTTCTTCTCCCGGGATGTCAGGAAGCATAAGGTCCAGAATGACGAGGTCGGGATTTCCCTTCAGCGCCTTCAGCGCTTCTTCGCCTGTCTCAGCGAGCGCAACCAGGTAGCCCTCTTTTTCGAGGTATGCCGTTACGATCTCCGAAATCTTTTTTTCGTCTTCAACGATGAGTATTTTTTGTCCGGTATCCATAGTACGTTTCTCCCGCTGCAATTGTAATCAGGGTGAGCGCCGCTCCTCCTATTACATCTACCACATAATGATACCTGCAGTAAACCGTTGAGAAGATCAGCGCGAGGGCAACCGGCAGCATAACGGCAAAGAGCTTCTTCTCAAAGCGCCATGCAAGATAGACGACAGTGAGGGTTATGGCGGTATGACCGCTGGGGAAGGCGTCCCGCTTGACCCCTTCGAGCCTGTTCAGAAGCTGCTGAAGAGGTTCGGTTATCAGCAGGCCTTCAAGCTCCCTGCTCTGCAGGTGATTCAGGGTAAACCTCGGGCCGATCGCGGGCATGAGCATATATCCCATGTAGGAGAGATAAAAACAGAGCATGATGAGAAAGAGTGAGCGGTCGAAGGCCAGGTCATCCCCTTTCAGCTTCAGTACTACGCCGAGGGTAACCGGGAGAAAATAGTAACTGGAATACGCTGTCTGGAGGACGTCTGTCAGCAGCGGAGTCATTATGGCTTCGAGCATGACCGTGGGATACCCGCCGAAAAGCAGATAATCGAGCCTTATCAGCAGCGGATCGATGTCCCGGGGGTTTATGTAATGGACAAGCCTCTCGAGACTGTCGAAGACCATAAGTATGCAGACTATCGGAAACAGAAGGTCATAGGTCAGCTTGATAAAACCATTGCGCTTTCTGTTCCTGATCAGCAGCGCCTGCAATAAAATGAGACCTGAATAAAACGTGATCAGCAGAAGTGGGCTTGCCACCTGGCGGTAGAAGACTGCCGTGACAAGGGCGAGGAAGGAGAGAAAGCCGAGGTTTAATCTGTCCGCGGGCCTGATATCGGAAATAGTGTTTTTCTTCATAGTTTTTTCCGCGCCCTCAGCAGGGCCTTCTCTTTCTTCGAGGGCCGCCGGGGGTTGCCCTTCCTCTTACTGTCTTCGTCGTATTCTTCCTCCAGCGGGTCATATTCGCCCGCTGCCGCTCTGCCGCTTTTTTCGAGCATGGCCTGGAACTCTGCTGAAGGGATGGGAACGGAACCGCAGGCCCAGGCATGGGACATGATCTCCCTGTCGGAGCTTATGACGAGCCATTCCTTTTTTTCTTTGCTGATAATTCGCTTGATCACCGCATCCGCTTTTTCCGCGAGCCTCGAGTAGATGACCCTTATCCCGCCTGTCGTGGACTGCTCTTCTTTTCCTCTGCCTGACTTCCAGCCATCGAAGACAACGGTGATCTCATGGCCCTTTATCTTTTTATATTCGATAAGCATCTGGATGAGCTTTTCCCTCTGGATATTCAGGTCCTTATGCTCAATGCCGATGAGATTATAACCGTCTATGATGATAGATGAAATGGCCTGTCCCGTTCCTTTCCATTGAAGTTGCTTACAGAAATTATGTTGGTATTATAGCATTGAAACGGTATTCATGACGTGCTGAGGGGTGCCACCTTCGAAACAAGCGTTGTGCCTCGTTTTTTCGATTCCTCTCAGTAAATTCTGCAGTTTCCGCGTTTTCTTGACAACAGGGCAAAGTTTCATTATTCTATCCATCTGACAAATTTATACAAGTTTGGACAAAATTAGACAAAATGAACCTCAGCGTAAAAGATGTCGCCAAACTCCTGAACGTCTCGGACAAGACGATATACCGGATGATCAAGGATGAGACGATCCCCTGTTTCAGGGTCGGCGGGCAGTGGCGGTTTGACAGAAGAGAGATTGCCTCCTGGATCGAAGATACCAGGCAGTTCTCCTATGACACCGCAACAGGAAAACCTTCCGTTGCGGATGAAGAATCCATATCCGTCACGGAGTTTCTCATAAGGGGAGGTATCTATTATGCCGTTCCCGGGGATACAAAAGAAGCGGCCATTCTGAATTGTCTTGACCTCATAAAGACGGCGATACCCCAGGTAGACAGAGAAAGGTTCTTTGAATCCATCATGGAGCGGGAAAAACTCTGCTCCACTTCAGTCGGAAATGGCATCGCCTTTCCCCATTTGCGACTGTTCAGGGAATTCACCGCTCCTCTTTCTTCCATCTCCCTCTGTTTTCTCGAAAAATCGATACCTTTTGCCGCACTGGACAACGAAGATGTGGATACCCTCTTTTTCATCTTTCCCAAAAGCGAGAGGCGTTTTCTGAGGATACAGGCAAAGCTCATGAGGCTGTTAAAGGATGAGGAAGTGCTCTCAGCGGTGCGGAACGTATCACCGGCTGAAGTCATAATCGAGGTTTTCTCCAGGAAAGAGGCGGAGATATTCGTGGAGGAAGAAAGATGATGGCGACCCCTTCAGACCTCGCGTCTTCATCGGTCATAATTTTTTTGCTGAACGCCCTTTTGGCGGCACTCCTGAACCAAAGGCAGCGCCTGATGACAGACATCTGCTTTTCCCTTGCTTCAGTCGGATCATTGCTCGGCTTTATCGCAGGCGTTTTGACTGTTGCGGGCGGTACAACAGAGAAGATCGTCTTGCTTCTCGGACTGCCTGACCTGCCGTTTCACCTGCGGCTTGATCCGCTCTCAGGGTTTTTTCTCACGGTCATCGGACTGCTGTCTTTTTTCGTGTCGGTCTATTCGACCGGATATGTCAGAGGGTTCCTGGGCAAGCGGTCGGTGACAGGTCTGATTGTATTCTATTGTTTCTTTATCGCCGGGATGTTTCTCGTGGTCATGGCCGACGACGCACTGATCTTTCTCATATCCTGGGAGGTCATGGCTGCTGCGTCGTACTTTCTCGTACTCTTTGAGCATGGCCAGATCGAAAACAGAAGGGCCGCCTTCCTCTATATTGTGGTTGCCCATGTGGGGGCGATAGGCATCCTGCTGTCCTTCGGGATACTGGCAGGCCTTGCAACAGGCTTCAGGGATTTCAGCGGATACACCTTTGACGCCATGCGCGCCACGCAGTTTCCTGTCGGCTGGGCGACCGCAGCGTTTCTGCTGGCGTTTTTCGGGTTTGCCGCAAAGGCCGGCATAGTCCCGCTGCATGTCTGGCTGCCCGAGGCGCATCCGGTCGCGCCCTCGAACGTATCCGCCCTGATGAGCGGCGTGATGCTCAAGACCGCGATCTACGGGATAATCCGCGTTACCTTCGATCTCATCAAGGTATTCCCCTGGTGGTGGGGGGCGCTGGTGCTGGTGATGGGGCTTATTACCGCGTTGCTGGGCATACTCTTCGCGCTCATGCAGAAGGACCTTAAGCGCCTTCTCGCGTATTCCTCGGTCGAGAATGTAGGGATCATACTGATCGGCGTCGGCCTTTCGATGGTCTTTACTGCTTTTAAATTCCCTCTGCTGGCGGCGCTCGCTGTTACCGCGAGTCTGTACCATACGCTCAATCATGCCCTGTTCAAGGGGCTTCTTTTTATGGGCGCGGGTGCCGTGCACCATGCCACGCATGAGAAAAATATGGATATGCTGGGAGGGCTGATCCACAGTATGCCCTGGACCGCTGCCCTGTTTCTTGCCGGCTGCGTATCGATCTCCGCCTTGCCGCCGTTTAACGGGTTTGTGTCTGAGTGGCTTACTTTTCAGGCGTTTCTGCTTTCGCCGTCATTGCCCAGCCCGCTGCTGAAACTGCTCGTGCCGATGGGCGCCGCAAGTCTGGCCCTTACCGGAGCCCTTGCCGCTGCCTGCTTTGTGAAGGCGTTCGGCGTCACCTTTTTAGGCCACTGGCGCGGCCCCCGCAATCCCCGTATCCATGAGGTGAACTGGCCGATGCGGCTGGGGATGATCATGGCGGCCGTGTCATGCCTCTGTCTCGGTATTCTGCCGACGATGGTAATAGACTGGATGGATACGCTTTCGGCCCAGCTGACAGGCGCCAGGATCGGCGCGTCTGCAGGCGCCTACGGCTGGATGTGGCTTACGCCTGTAGCGCCTGAACGCGCGTCATACTCTGGCATGATCGTATTCCTCGGCATCCTGGCGGTTGTAGTATCCGCCTATCTGCTCCTTCACGTGCGGCCGGGAAAGATCCACCGGGTGCCGCTCTGGGACTGCGGCTTTGAAAAGGTGACCCCGGGGATGCAGTATAATGCCACATCATTTTCCATGCCGATAAGAAGAATATTCGGTTTTTTCTTCAGCATCAGGGAGCACGTCAGGGTGGGTTCCCATGCAGGACATGCGGCTTTCCCCAAAAGGCTGCTCTATACGCTGCGCATCAGAGACCGTTTCTGGTTATGGTTGTATAAACCGGTAGCGCTCTCCAGTTTTTGGATAGCGCGCAAGCTGGGGAGGCTTCAGCAGGGCCGCATACAGGCATATCTGATTTATTCATTTATCACGATCATCGTGCTCCTGGTGTTCCTGTGATGAACCTCTATCCGTTTGTCATAGAACTTCTCCAGTTTCTGGTCCTTCTCGGGATAGCCCCTGTTTTTGCGGGATGGGTGAAGATGCTGAAATGCTGGTCGCAGGGCCGAACGTCGCCGGGACTCTTTCAGCCTTACCGCGACATTATGAAGCTCTTTTCGAAGGATGTGGTGCTGGCTGAAAACGCCTCGTGGATCTTCCGCTTTACGCCATATCTTGTCTTCGGTTCCGCGCTGCTCGCGGGCGGCATCATCCCGATATTGTCCACGGACCTGCCTCTGGCGGCTACCGCCGATGTCATTGTTCTGGTGGGCCTCTTTGCGATCGCCCGGTTCTTTACCGCATTGGCAGGCATGGATATAGGTACGGCATTTGGCGGCATGGGCTCAAGCCGCGAAATGACGATCGCCTCGCTCGCTGAACCCGCGATGCTCATGGCGATCTTTACCATGTCGCTGGCGAACAAATCCACTTCACTTTCACAGATGGTGCAGGTCATCTACAGCGGACAGACCGTCCTGCGGCCATCCATCGCGTTCGCGCTGCTCGCGTTCATACTGATAGTCCTGGCCGAGACCGGCAGGATACCGGTGGACAACCCCGCGACCCATCTTGAACTGACGATGATCCATGAGGCGATGATACTCGAATATTCAGGGAGGCACCTTGCGCTTATTGAATGGGCCGGGATGATGAAGCTCTGTCTTTTCATGCTGCTCGGCGCGGCAGCCTTCGCCCCCTGGGGGATCGCGGCATCAGGCGACCTTTACGCCATACCCGCGGCCTTCTTTTTTATGATCCTGAAGCTTGGAGCTGCGGGGGTCGTCCTCGTCTTGATAGAGACAGGGCTTGCGAAGATGCGGCTTTTCCGGCTGACCGAATTTCTCGGCTCCGCCTTTTTGCTGGCTACCCTGGGGATGTTGTCGTATTTTATTCTGGAGTGATATGACTATACAGACTGCGGCACAGATAATCGGTTTCCTTGCGGCGCTCGTGCTCCTCACAGCGTTCGGGATGCTGGTGCAGAGGAGGATGACAGGACTTATCCACCTCTTTACCTGGCAGGGGCTTTTCCTTGCGATCAGCACTGCCGTGGTCGGATTTGTCGCCGGTCGGCATCAT
>Ga0224495_10001926_pt1 | contig 14051 bp, 10 predicted proteins | sample SF_Jul11_sed_USG_FD_168128 | JGI IMG/M metagenome (GOLD analysis project Ga0224495, IMG submission 168128) | Sediment microbial communities from San Francisco Bay, California, United States - SF_Jul11_sed_USGS_4_1 | ecosystem: Environmental > Aquatic > Marine > Sediment | place: USA: California... | reverse complement strand
GTTGGCCCTGACCCAGCGAATCGCAGACTTGCCATCGGCAACACATTCGAAGGGTGTTGTCCCGTGCCTGTTTTTGACACGATATTCAGCGGAAATCGCCACCATTCCACGCGAGGCAAAGTGTTCGCACTGGTGGTAAAACTGTTCCGGAGTACCACCGACCCAACCGCCACCGAAAAAGAAAACTATCGCCGGCGACAATTCTTTCGCGTCCTGCTCAGGCGGCTTAAATATATGCAGTTTCAATTCGACTTCGCCGATAGTCTTGTACACAACGAGTGTCGGCCTGACAGTATCCTCTTTGGATTTCTTTTGTCGTTCTGCTGCTGTCACTGAAAGAACAGTGGCAACTATACAAGCTATAAATATCAAAATGGACTTTTTCACTTTGTTAACTCTTTCAAAATGAATTATGCACTAATCCCATGGCAGTTGTGCAGTTTCGCCACTTACAGCATGTGCAGGCCTGGGGTGCTGCGAGTTGAAAACGTAAAGGGCCTCTTTCTTCTCGATAACAACGAAGCTCTCATCAATCGAGCCATCCGGTTTGGTTACCTTATCGAGCGAAAGCCCTAAATGTTTGGCAAGAAACTTATAGGCACCGAGCCGCTTTGAAAGACCGTAATCATGCCCTTCCTCGGGGTGATGAACGTTCTCTATCCTGTCCTCCGCCCCGTAAAGTTTATAAACGTTTCGGATATACGGATACTCGACGTCCGGCGTGTTCTTCGTCCAGTCTTTGCCATCGGAAATTAGCAACTGTGGACGAGGGGCAGCAAGAGCAGCAATGTCCGTATTATTGGTTTCGTGGTCCGCGCTTTTGTGGATGGGCATACCGCTTTCGCAGTTGCATCCGCCGAAGAAGTGGGCCGAGACCATTACAGTAGGAACAGAAACTGCGATGCGGTCATCCAACGCAGTTAAAAGAAACGTCTGTGTCCCGCCACCGGAGGCACCGGTGATTGCGATGCGCTTCGAATCGACGTCTTTAAGTGAGACAAGAAAATCCAAAGCCCGGATGCTGTTCCATGTCTGCAATTTAAGTACCTTCGGCCGGCTGTGCTGCCATCCCGCCTCTTTCCAGTCGCCCCATCCCACCATATCGTAGGCAAAAACTACCGCACCCATACGCGCCAGAGTTGCACATCGCTTCTGCATATCGGGCCGAAAACGTCCATAGTCTTCGCTGCTTCCCCAATGCCCATGGGGACACAGGACGGCTGCAAAAGGGCCGTTGCCATTTAGCGGACGATACAAACTGCCCGTTACAAACACGCCGGGCAGGCTCTCAAAAGCCACATTCTCAACACAATAACCATCGTATTTGCGTTTGCTGTGAATGATTGGATTCAATGGGCACTTATTTGGCATGGGTGAAAGTTCCATTCCACGAAGGATACCCTCTCGAACATTTTTCGCCCGCTCTTTCCACTCGGCAAGGTTGGAATAACTCTTCTCAAACCTGGCAAGCTGCGCCTTCGCCTCTTCTTCACTCTGAAAATTACCCTGGCAAAGCTGAGGTAGGCCCCACTTTGTTAATGGATTTATTCCCACCGTCTCAACAATTTTGCCGTCTTCCCAAACCGGTGACAGCAAAATCGCAAGCCGGACATCACCTTTGGCTTCCGGCAGCCGAACCATAAGCCGGTTGACACCTTTATTGGTCTTCTCGGGCGGCTTCTGCTCGGCGGACTCAACCACAAATTTCGCGCCGGCGGGAGACAATATCCGAGCGATCAACTCTTTACCCCTGAGACTAAGTGCCGCGCTGCCGCCTTTTCTGACAGCGATTTCCGCATCTGTGGTCATTCCCCAGGCCACCTCGCACGGCTTGTCAATCTCGAACTCGTCCTGGACCAGCACCGCTCGCCGGTTTTGTAGCATCGCAACGCCGCGGGTCGCTTTCTTGGCAAAATCTTTATAAGCCTGTGTCAAATCGACAAGAACAAAACCTGACGATTTTTCCGACTCGAACTTGATAAATTTCGATTCCGCCAGAGCATCCTGGTCCTGGCCGCCTAAAAGAGGAATGTTATGACTAAACGAATTCAAGCGATAATAGGACCACCGCCGGCCGCCTTTTTTGCTGTCCCAGTAACCATCCAGATTGTAGTCGTCCGAGCCAAGGTCACGCGCCCAGCGTACCCCAAGGGCATCAAGCTCGAAATTGCCCAAATCAAGATGGCCGTGATTGACCTGGTTGTAGCCGGCCTTAACACCGACAAATAACGCATCCGGGTCGTTCCAGGCACTGCGGAACACCGCCACCTCAACGTGCCCGCGGAAATAACGGTCGAGGTCTCTTGTTGCAGGCTCTTTCTCTGAAGGCCGAACATACCATACTATGTGCTGCGGACTGGCCCTGTTTTTGGCAATCATCTCATGCTCGGCCTCGGCGTAAAACGAATTGTCGTAGGCCCGAGCCAGCCAGAATAGACACGACATAGGCCGCCTCGAGCTTCTTTCTCCGCAATCAGCGATGTTTAAGTATTGCCCGGTTGGGCCGGTCGTATATATAGGAAAGTTTCCCGACTCGGCCAAGCCCTTTATTTGCAAAAGCCCGAAGTCTTTCCCCAAGGCCGTCTCGAGCGCTGTCAGCCCGTAAGCCGTGTAATGTGTGGCGTAGCTCCAGTAACCCGGCCCTTCCCCCCATGCGCCATCGGGGCCGTAAGTCTTCAGTGCACGCGGCAGTGAACGAACCGCTGCGGGGATAATCTGCTCGGCATATTCCGGGTCGCTTTCTGCAATAGCAAGGGCACCGGTTACCAATCCGCTGTTACAGACCTGGTTCCAGTTAAAAGCGGACCTTGTCCACCCTGCCCCCCTGCCTTTGTATGCCGCAACACCGGGCCCCATCCCGTTTTTTATAAGGCCCGACTTAATCTCATCGCGCGTTTTCTTGTCCATATAGTGATAGAGCCAATCGTAACCCAATCCAACCGCGTGGGACATCTCGGCCGTGTCGAGAAAGTGGGAGGGATTCCAGTCCTTGAATGCGCAGACCGCCTGCAGGTTCTCCACCGCCTTTTTGGCATATTTCTCTTCACCCGTCCACCTATAGGCCAATCCCAGATGATAAATCCTGTGAAGACATGCCCTGCTGACAGAAAGAAGCCTCGGCCCAATCTTCTTATACACAAGCACCGGCCTATTAAGATATTCATCGGCCTGCCTGAGAACATCCCGCACACACTTCTGTAGAACTTTATCTTTTGCATACTGTTTTTTCAGGGCTTGTAGGTCTTTATCCTTCAACATCAATCGCGGATGCCCCTTATCGAGCGTCTTAAGGGCCGTGGAAGGCTCAACGATAAATTCATCATCGCCCGCAAAAGAATGATGACAGCATACCAGGATAATCACAGATAGGAAAAGCTTACATTTGTGCGCCATAGTTCACCTCCATTTTGTTTTAGTAATTCATCAGTGTTACCACTATCCACTGAACGATAAAGTTTACCAGTTCGCGGTGACACATGCAAGTCGGTTTTTGCAATAAATATACATAGCCAATAACATATTTATTCATAAAAATTGTAAAGTTCTCCCGGATTTTCGTCCCAAATACCTCAATAAACAGCTTACCGGCTTTTTAGTGACGAGGCAACGCCTGATACTATCCGTACTGCAAAATGTCATAGAAGATTAAAAGCCTGCAACGCAAGAAAAATCTTTTGCTCCAGTCACCAAAATCTCATATGATGACACTCGATATAAAGGGATACGATAATGGAAAAGTTCATTTTCAAGACAAAACAGGAAATGGGAGCCGCAGCAGCGGCACACGCAGCAGAAGTTATCAAGCAGGCAATAGAAGGAAAAAATCAGGCAAATATAATCCTCGCAACGGGTACAAGCCAGTTCGAGACAATCAAAAGTCTAACGAGCAGCGGAACCAACTTTTCGAAAGTAACAATGTTTCACCTTGACGAATATATAGGCCTGCCCGCCGACCATCCTGCCAGTTTCAGAAAATATCTGAAAGAAAGGTTTGTCGATAAGGTCCCGGCCCTGAAGGCGATACATTTCGTCGAGGGTGACGCGGACGACCCCCAACAGGAGTGCCGGAGATTAGGGGACATTATTATAAAGCACCCTATTGACGTCGCCCTGATTGGGATCGGTGAAAACGGTCATCTGGCCTTTAACGACCCGCCGGCCGATTTCGAAACAGAAGAATCTTATATCATAGTCGAGCTGGATGAAAAATGCAGGGCACAACAGATGGGGGAAGGCTGGTTCAAGACCCTGGAACAGGTGCCCCGGCGGGCCATATCGATGAGCATACGACAGATTATGAAAAGTGCCTGCTTAATCGTCTCGGTGCCGGAGAAACGAAAAGCCGAAGCAGTCAAAAATGCCCTCGAAAGAAAAGTGACAAATATATGTCCCGCCTCCATACTCCAGAAACATAAAAACTGTAGTATATTCCTGGATGCCGATGCCGCCTCACTGCTCTCATAGAGGACCAAACCCGTCAGCGTAAAATAACGCTGATAATTCTGTCACACATCTATCGTGCACAAACCCCCAACCGGCGTCACGACCTCTGCTGCCACTTTCAGGTTCCGCGGCCGATAGTACTGTTCCGCCAGGTTATCGATGACCTGCTGAGCACACTCATCTTTAACTACAACCACAATGCTGCCGCCCATACCCGCGCCCACAAGCCCTGCACCAACAACGCCCTGTGTTGCCAGCGCAATATCGACCAGCATATCCAGATCGGGCAGGCTGACATTATAACCTCCGCCCTGCCTCCACAGCCGGGCACTGCTCATACGCTGCGGATTACCCGATTCCAGATCGCTTATCAAAGCGTCAATCCTTTCATCCGGATAACTGTTGTCGGTCGGTACACGCTCGCCGTCAACGAGTGCCGTCACGCGGTCACCATTATGCGAGATGCTAATCAACTCACCGAAAGCCTTAACGTCTCCTTGTCGCAAACAATCCGGCACCATTTCAGCACGAATACACTCGGCTATCCCATAGAGGCATACCTGCCTGATTTGATAGCCCTTTTCGGGTTCGTTGTGACTTCTGAACACGCGATGAACCTTTTGTTCGCTCTCCGGAAGAAGTTTTAGAATTTCCGCCCGGCTGACAGTTTCAGGAAGTGATTTTACCATTCGATAAATTTCGGCCTCGTCGATATCAAGCTTTTCCGGATTGACATCCCGAAGTCGTTCGAGCTTGTCGGCATACTCCGGGAAATTTTTTCGTATCATCATTAAGCCGAATACATACGCTGCCACCCGGCTGTTAAAGATATCACGGGCGCCCGCCTGCTTCCTGGCTTCGATAAGGCTGTTGACCAGTAATACACAAAAACCTTCCGGCAGCGCAGTTCTGTCTACCGTTGCCGGAAAAGCCGTAATATGGAGGATTTTATTCGGCCTGCCGTATATAATCGCTGCGTGGTCGCTGCATCCGCCGCGCGTGCCAACATACCACTCGGCAAAACCCCAGTGCTCAATCATATCCGCAGGCTCAATCCGAAGGTCGTTAAGTCTTATCACAGCTTCCGTCGCCGCCATAACCAATGCCGATGATGAGGCAAGACCCGCCGCCCGGGGGATGTCGCCATAAAACATCATGTTCATACCCCTGATTGCCGGCGCAAAACTGCCGTCGTCTCTCATATTCAGATGCTGCAGGTACAGCACAGCAGCGCGGATATAATTAGACCAGGTGACAGAAGCGTCATCCTTGCGTTTTTCAAACTCATTGTAACACCACGAATCCCAATCTTGGATTTTTTCCCCAACCGGCAGACACTCTCTTATGCAAAATTGCTCATCAGAAAACTCGCCGGACTCGACATCTTTAGCCAGCACGATATCATCATCACGCGGCTCGGCAACCAGCCACATGTCCTTGATACAAATCGGGTTGACAGAGCCGCCACGGTGGTCGATGTGAGTGCCTACAAGATTAACTCGGCCGGTTGAACGAACTATCAAAACGCTGCTGTCCCTCCCATAAGCCCTGCCGAAAGCCTCAAGCGTCCGCAAACACATATCGGCCGCCTGCCTTTTCATACCCTCATTGTCGCCGTAGATTTGGCCTAACTTTTTGTGAAATGCACTGCTTGTGTCTTTAATCAGCCCAATCCAACCACCAACCGGCCGCAGATCGGGGTATTTAACCACCATAAGTCTTCCTTCTTAAGTTGTCACTTCATTGTTAAATAATCGAAAATAATCCCTGCTACGCCGCACTGTAGACTATCCTGCCATCGACTATCGTCGACTCAACCTCTACATTATAACTACCCTGTGAGCCGGTGATATCAAGCACACACAAGTCCGCCGTTGCCCCATCCTTAATGGAGCCGTAGCCTTTCTTATCCAACCCTGTCAGCACGCAGGGATTTGTTGATAATATCTTTGCAACTATCACAAGAGCTTGCTCAAATTCCAACGCATTATGCAGCCGGTTCCAGATCCCCTGCATATCTATAGTTAGCCAGTTAAGCAGGTTCGAAAATCCACGATTCATTGTCAGATTGCTACTAAAGAGCGTATTGGTCTTGCCAACCACCTGAAAGTATTGACCGTCCTCACTGACTGCGCCTCGGATACCACCACTTGTAAACTGCCTTACCTGTGAGCCCGCCGCGAACAAACAGTCCGTTATTCCAATAATCCTGTCTGCACCTTTGCGCTTCAAAATGTCTCTTACGTATGCGGGATTGACATGGTAGCCGTCAAGAATCTGCTCGGCATAAAGCTCATCGGATTTAAGCACAGCTTCAATCGCGCCGCCGCCGTTGAATGGCTTGTAGGAACCACCCGTCGGCCCGTTTGTAAGATGAATGAAATATTTAAGTCCCGCTTTGGTTGCTTTCATAATCTGTTGACACGTTGCATTGCTGTGCCCCGCTCCCACCACAATACCTTTGCCGGCCAGATATTCAGTCAATTCATAACTTTGCCTGCAAAAATCAGGTGCCACATTTGCCAGCTTGATAGTCCCCTTGTCTTCGATTCTATCGAAAGAATCGGCACAAAATTCAAGCACATAATCAGGATTTTGAGCGCCCGCCATCTGAGGATTAAGAAAACTGCCTTCTAAAAGACCTCCCAATATCCTGGCGCCCGGCTGATTGCTCGCGTTACTTAGATAGCGATAGAGTTGAGCATAACAATTCCTGAGGTTTGTAATTGGGCTGGCCCAGGTACCGACATAAAAGCCCGTAACACCAAACTTCAAGAGCGTGTTGCTCAACATCTCAAAACCTTGGTCGTAAGCAGCAGGACTATTATCAAAGGTCTCGGATTTTACATCATAAAGGCCGCTGGTGAACTCAAATAGGTTGTAGCCGTGAAAATGTATATCCACAAAGCCCGGCACGACGTATTTTCCCGTTATATCCACGACCTGGTCACAGTGTTCCTCCTCGCCAGCCAGCAAAATCCTACCCTCGCTAAGGATAATATCGGTACGCTCGACATTCTTCCCTGTTACTACAAAGCCACCTTTGAGTTTTACTGTTTTCATATTGAAAATAATCATACCCCAACTATAGACAAAATCCAAGCCCTAAGATATCTATTACACTTCACGGCAAGTCCGAACTAAGATATAAATACGAAAAATTGGCTTTTGACTTTACAAAAGGGATCCAGCCTGTTAAAATCCCCTGCCTAAGTTAATAAGCGGCTCAACAGGGCCCAAATACGACAATGGCTGGCAAAATTATTATTAATACTGAACGGTGCAAAGGCTGCGGCCTCTGTATAGCCGTATGCCCGAAGGGCAGCATCATTATTTCCAAAAAATCCAATAAAAGCGGCTACTTCCCTGCTGAGTCGTCCAACGCCGAGTGTACAGGGTGTGCCTTGTGTGCCATTATATGTCCAGAGGTCGTTATTGAGGTCTTTCGCGAGGAGGATGTCCCGGCTGATAAGCCGGGCAAGAAAAGCAGGAAGGGTCTAATCAAGGACAAAGCATGAGCGAAAGGATTCTAATGTGTGGCAATGAGGCCCTCGCAGAAGCGGCCATCATTGCCGGCTGCGATGCTTATTTCGGTTATCCAATCACCCCGCAAAACGAAATCACCGCCTATATGTCAAAACGAATGCCCGAAGAAGGCCGGGTCTTCGTCCAGAGCGAAAGCGAGTTGGCCGCTATCAATATGGTCTTCGGGGCTTCGGCAACGGGAAAAAGGACTATGACAAGCTCTTCCAGTCCCGGTATTAGCTTAATGCAGGAGGGAATAAGCTATCTGGCAGGTGCAGAATTGCCTTCAGTGATAGTAAACGTGATGCGGGGTGGGCCCGGCCTCGGTAACATTGCACCTTCACAGGGAGATTACTTTCAGGCCACCCGCGGCGGCGGACACGGCGATTATCGAACCATTGCCCTGGGACCATCGACCGTGCAGGAGCTGGTCGATTGCATGCCGCTGGCCTTCGACCTGGCCGACCAGTATCGGATACCGGTCGTCGTTCTCGCCGATGGCATTCTCGGCCAGATGATGGAGCCGATAGTCTTCAACAAAAAACCTCGACGAAGCCTGCCGCCCAAAGACTGGGCACTGACCGGAGCAAAAGGCAGAGAACAAAACATTGTCCGCTCTCTATGGCTCCCGGAAGGATCACTGGAAAAACACAACTATAAGCTCCAAGCCAAATATCAGCAGGTGCAAAAGAATGAAGTCCTCTGTGAACAATACGAGGTAGACGATGCCGAAATCATAGTGATTGCATACGGCGTTGCAGCCAGAATCGTGCGTTCTGCAGTGAAAAAAGCAAGACAGGAAGGAATCAAGGCTGGCTGGATACGTCCCATCACTCTCTGGCCCTTCCCAACTATGCAAATAGCAAAGGCCGCCGACGAGCTAAGCATCTTTCTCGTGGTTGAAATGAGTATGGGCCAGATGGTAGAAGACGTAAAACTGGCAGTAGCCGGGAAAGTGCCGGTAGTTTTTTACGGCCGGGCCGGTGGAGGCGTGCCGAGCGTCGACCAAGTCCTGGAAAAAATCAAACAGCTCACAATACCGGTGAAAAAACAATGAAAACAGTATTTACCCGAACGCCTACACTTAAAGATTGCCTGACCCATTATTGCCCCGGCTGCGGGCACAGCATCGCTCATCGCCTGATAGCCGAGACAATCGACGAGTTAGACATACGCGGCCGCACTATCGGCATAGCTCCTGTCGGCTGCGCGGTCCTGGCGTACAATTATCTCGATGTCGATATGATCGAAGTAGCGCACGGCAGAGCACCGGCCGTCGCCACAGGCATGAAAAGGACCAATCCGGATAAAATCATCTTTTCCTATCAGGGTGATGGGGACCTGGCCGCGATTGGGACCGGAGAGATAATTCACGCCGCCCACAGAGGCGAACAGATAACGGTTATCTTTATCAACAACGCTGTATTTGGAATGACGGGCGGCCAAATGGCGCCGACAACCGTTCTCGGCCAAACGACAGCCACGACCCAGCAGGGTCGAGATGCCGCCAACGAAGGCTACCCGCTGCAGGTATCGGAATTGCTGGCGCTTCTGCCGGGCGCAATCTATGTTGAGAGATGCGCGCTCAGCGGACCAGCCCAAATCCAAAAGGCCAAAAAGGCTATAAAACACGCATTCGAATTGCAGATCAGTGGTGCTCAAGGCCTCTCGCTCGTCGAGCTTCTTTCAACCTGCCCGACATATTGGCGATTGTCACCGGTTAAGGCTATGGAATGGATCGAGAACGAAATGACAAAAGTCTTTCCTCTTGGAAAACTAAAGGATGAATCACAAAGGCCCAGAATTTCTGTATAAACGTGCCTGAGAGATACGAGATGCAAAACACGAAACAAAATTCTTATGAAGAGATTATCGTAGCCGGCTTCGGCGGCCAGGGAATCATGCTGGCAGGAAGACTGCTGGCACAAACGGCGATGAAGGCCGGCAAAGAGGTAACCTATATGCCCTCATACGGTGCAGAGGTCCGCGGCGGCACCGCGAATTGTATGGTCATCATCGCTGATGAACCTATCGCCTCACCACTCGTCGACAAGCCCGACTCGCTGATAGTGATGAACAAGGCCTCGCTAAATAAATTCGCCTCTCGCCTTAAAGCCGGCGGGCTGCTGGTTATGAACAGCTCTTTGATTGATACCAAGCCGCAATTAGACGATTCAATCGAGATTATTGCGATCCCGGCGGACGAAATAGCGGTCGAATTAGGCAATAAAAAAATCGCCAATATGGTGGCCCTCGGTGCATATTTCCAAAAGCGAGGCATTCTCAGCCCTGACACAGCCGCCGCTTGTTTACCCGACACCATTGCCAAGCGTTATCACAAAACATTGCCGGTCAACACCGAAGCCATCCACCGTGGTGCTGAATTCACCAAAGATAATGAATAGCGGATAGAAACCGAAGGTTCCGCTCCGGAAAAAAAGAAAACTAAACGCCATGAAAAATCAAGTCATGGAAAGTGGTTTTTTGGGCCGGCTAAACATTAGTCGGCGGCATCCCTTTGCCCTGCGTATGGCACCCATGATAGACATTATATTTCTACTGCTGATATTCTTTTTCGTGGCGGCGAAGTGGAGGCCGACCGAAGATTTCCTGCCCTTTCAGTTATCTGCCGCACAGGCCCGGAACCTGACGATAGGAAAACCGGAGCCTCTGATAATACAAATTTCGGCAACACAGGCCGGCTGTAAGGTCCAAGTAGGCCGGCTTCACTCCGTCCAGATAGAAAATGAAACAATAGAGGCAAATTTAGCTGTTTTGATGGAAAAAATGAATAATTGCCTTCTTGCACAAAAAAGATTCGCCACCGATCCGATAGAAATTGTCTGCGCGCCCGAGGTAAAATGGGACCATCTGGCAAAAATATATAATATGTTTTTCGGTGCCGGCCTTACCGATATCACCTTCCGAATGACGGAGTAATCCTGATGGGTAGCTCGAATAGGTGCACCCTTAAAATCACAACTGTTTTTCTTGCCGCAATTTTCTTCTTGTTTCTGCAGGAACGCCTTGCAAACGCAATCCCGACCGAGGACGATATTAACAGCCTGGCCGAAAAAGCACGCCATACTATAGAGACATTTATGCAGAAAAGTTTCCAGCTTCGTATGGCTTATGAATACAGCAGCAAATTTCTGTCCCGCCGAGATAAAGAAAAGCTCGAAACACTTGCGAAAATGGCCGGTGACCAACTGCCGGCAATTGAAGCAAGCCAGAGGAAAATAAAACAGCAAATCGAAGATTATCAGGGAGATGACTGGGATGACAGGTACGGCTCAACCGGTCTGTGGAGAAAGCTCTCTGCCGACCTGTACATAACTGCCGAGTACAAGGGTCAAATTGACTTTTATCTTGCGCTAACGGCCCGGCAGCCGCAAAGAAACAAAATATTACACAAAATACTGACGCAAATAGATGTGTCGGATACAACCTACCACTCCGCCGAATTACAGCTTCTGCGAGCCAGAATTTATTCGCTGCTTTCCCGGACCGACTCCAGCTACAAGCCATTAGCAACACAGGAATTCAATCTGCTGATGGTGCGTTCCGACATGAGGCACTCAACCCCTTTCAGAACAGCAATAGAAAGAATAAGATTATTCGGCCCAACCGTGCCCGACCAGTTAAATACATTAGCGGAGAACATAGCAAAAAGCAGATGCAAAGATGACATCGAACTGGTTTTGTTGCTCGCCTTTTTACAGCGAAGATACGAACCTGTGTCACTTAAAAGAACCGTGCAAACCTGGCCGCAGATAGAAGATTTCCTCGGCTCACTTGCTTTGTCGGATTTATCCAATCGTATCAAAGAGGGGCAGCTAACTGAACAATACTTACAGCAAATCAGTGTCTTTGAAGCCGGCCTTGCCGCCCAGGCCGCCTGGAAAAATCAAACTCAACAACATAAAACGCTGTTAGGCCGTCTCTCAGGTACAGAAAAATTCCAGACACCTTTGATACTGTATGTCACCGCAATTGCTCTGGCCGACTCGTCACCAGCCGAAGCGGTAAATCTGCTGATTAAGGCAAGTACGCTGCAGTCCGCCGGCGGCGAACAAAAAAGCGACAAATTGAAAATCGAGGCCCACGAAATCGCCAAACAAGCTGCACAGCTTGCATACGGTTTCTATAATCATAACTCGGCAGACTGCCGGCTTGCTGTCGAAGCTTTTGGAAATTACCACATAATGGCAGCGGAAAAAATCGATGAGCAGCTTGAATACCTCTATACCACCATTCTCAACAACTGCGGACAAATCGAAAAAAGCAAAATATTGCTGGAGAAAATCGCAAACCGACCGACCGGACATTGGCGCAACAGAGCAAAGCTGGACCTCATAACGGCGGCAATACAGCAAAGCCAGCCCATAAATCGAGAAAAGCGAATTGAAATACTTAAGCAATTAGACAATCTGATAACAGACTGTCGCCGTCGAAACGAAGACAACAAACTACGAACAGAAGTAATAAACGTATATTGCCGGCTGCTTCTGGAATCGAAAGAAAAAGCTTCGGCTCGGAAGATGTTAGGCATTCTCACCGACGTCGAAATCGCCATCGACCCAAACCTGAACCTCTTCAAAGCAAACGCGCTGCGGCAGTTGGGCAAATTGGACGAATCCGCTGAGTCTCTGTGTGAAATTGTCAATTCCAATAGTTACAAGTACACTGAGGCAATGGAGCTGTTATCGGAAAGTATTGAGAAAATCGACTACTTTCAGGCAAAGTTAGATGGTTTTCCAAAAATGGTAAAGAATTGTCATAAACTTGCCTCTTATTGCCGGGATCATGCCGGCGAAGGAGATAATCGGCGTATCGATCTTATGTTGGCTGAAATAAGTACCTTCGCGACGGAGAAAGAGCATAGGAAATTATTCTTGGCAAGTAAACTGGTTAATAGTTTGGCCAAACAGGGCGATGCCAACGATATAAATTTACTTCGCTGCAGGGCAAGACTGCTCACCGCCAAGGGCAAATTCGCCGAGGCGGCCCGATTGTGGGCACAAATTGCAAAAATGCAACAAAACAACACGAATGGAGCATACCAGCGAACATGGAAATGGTGGCGGGCAAAATTTTACGAGCTGGATTGTTTCGCTAAAACGCCGCAAACCGAAAAACAAGAAATCCTGCATACAATCGAGGTCCTCGAAAGCAGCTTTACCGATATTCCTCCTTTATGGGCCGAAAAATTGGACCTGCTAAAACAAAAGTGCCGCTACCCGGAAAAATAAAAAAACAAAATCATAGCATCAATCCAAAAAAGAGTTAAATTATGAATCGGGAATTTTAGTCTAAAAAGGTCTCAGATTAAGGATACTAATAATATGAATTGGAGAAAAGTATTTGGTGTATTAGCAATTGTGTGCCTGACATTATTCCTGTTTGCCGCTGTCATCTATGCCGCAGAGCAATACAAGCAGCAGAACAGAGAAGCAATCTCCCAAATCGTGGATGGCAAGCACGATAAAGCCATAGGGCATTTTGAGAGCTACCTTAAGAAACATCCCGAGGATCTCGAGTCTTTATACGGCCTGGCAGTAGCTTATGCTCAAAAGAAAGACATTAACAAGGCCATTGCTTATACCAGGCAGGCCCTTGACGCAGGGCTTGCCTTCGAACGCTTCCTCGCCGGCCCAAGAGATTTGCTAATGCCCCTAACCGAAAGCGCCCAGTTTAAGCTATTAGCGAAAAAACACACAACTGAGCTTCTACACGGCCCAATGCTCGGCTGTGTCACTGACAACAGTGCAAAATTCTGGGTGCGCACTACAAACGAAGTGCCTGTGCAGGTTATCGTTAGCTCCTCGCAGAATATGAGTCCGCTTATAAAGTCCACCGTAGTGAAAACAAACAAAACCAGAGACTTCACAGCCGTAGTTGAAATAGAGAATCTTAAGCCGGATACCCAGTATCACTACGAACTGCTGGTGAACGGTAGAAAGCAGCCAAAACGGTGGTCGTTCCGCACCTTCCCCACTGTTGAGACGAAAACCAAGTTTCAAATCGGTCTCGGCGGGGGTGCAGGATACACACCCTGGTACGAAAGAATGTGGAATACGATT
>Ga0224495_10001925_pt1 | contig 14054 bp, 14 predicted proteins | sample SF_Jul11_sed_USG_FD_168128 | JGI IMG/M metagenome (GOLD analysis project Ga0224495, IMG submission 168128) | Sediment microbial communities from San Francisco Bay, California, United States - SF_Jul11_sed_USGS_4_1 | ecosystem: Environmental > Aquatic > Marine > Sediment | place: USA: California... | reverse complement strand
ATCTCCGAGGCCTACGAGATGGGCTCGTAGTAGAAGAGCACGGTGCCGTATTCGACCGGTTCGGCGTCACCGAGACAGACCTCGCGGATGACACCCGGCTCTTCGGCTGCGATCTCGTTCATGAGCTTCATAGCCTCGAGTATGCACAGCGTGTCTCCCTCGTCGATGCTGTCGCCGACACTCACGAACGGATCCGTACCGGGAGCAGGTGCTCTGTAGAACGTTCCGACCATGGGCGAGATGATCTCGCGCCATGTCCCGGGTCGCTCCGATGCGTCGTGGACAGCGACGTCCTTGGGCAGCGCTGCGCCCTCCGTCGCTGCCGCCGCCTCTCCGGTCGCCGACGCCGGCGCCCCGGCCACGCCGCCCTTGCGGACGGAGACCTTCGCTCCACCCTCTTCGACGACGACCTCGCTCACCTCGGACATCTCCACGATCTTGATGAGCTCACGGATCTGATTGACGTCCACGGGCTCCTCTCCCTCCATGGCCATCTTGACCTCCTCGCCCGCCATGAAGACCGCCGCTTCAGCGCCTTCCTGGTGGAGAGTGAGGTAGGTGCGTGCTTGGTCCGGGAAGAGGGCGTACATCAGCACGTCCTCCTCGCTGTGCGCGAGGTCGCCGATCTCAGACTCGAACGCCGCGTATGGCTTGTCCACTAGCGAGCCAGGCCGCACATCAGGCGACAGCGGCTCCTCCTTGCCGAGAACCTTCGCGACGACCTCGGAATCCATGGGCCCGGGCGCTCTCCCGTATAGGCCCTTCACGTAGTCCTTCATCTCCTGGGGCACGACTGCCCAGCGCTTGCCGGTCAGCACGTTTATGACCGCTTGCGTGCCGACTATCTGCGAGAGAGGGGTGACGAGAGGAGGGTACCCTACCTCTGCGCGCACCTTGGGAATCTCCGCGAGCACGTCCCCGAGACGGTCGGGCGCCTTCTGAAGTTCCAGTTGGCTCACCAGATTGCTCATCATTCCGCCGGGAACCTGGTGGCTGAATACCTCCATGTGGAGCAGCGAGGTGACGCCTCGCTTGAGTCTCTTGCGCTCGCGCACGCCTTCCCAGTATTCGGCGATCTCGAACAGAAGATCCAGGTCGAGACCCGTGTCGTAGGGACTCTCCTGGAGAGCGGCGACGATCATCTCGACCGCTGGCTGGCTATTGCCGAATGCAAGCGCGACGACCGCGGTATCGATGATGTCGGCGCCTGCCTCGGCCGCCTTCACGTAGTTCATGGGTGCCATGCCACCGATGTAGTGACAGTGGACGTGAACCGGCAGACCTATCTGATCGACGAGCGCCCGCACCATCTTCTCGGTCCTGAACGGCGTGATCATGCCCGCCATGTCTTTGATGCATATCGTGTCCGCGCCCAGATCCTTGAGTTGGTGAGCGTACTCGAGGTACGAGTCCAGCGTGTGCACGGGAGACACCGTGTAGCTGATAGCACCTTCGAAATGAGCACCACTTTCCTTGATAGCCTTTGCGGCGACCTCCACATTGCGCGCGTCGTTCAGCGCGTCGAAGACGCGGAAGATATCGATGCCGTTGCGCTTGGCCGCATGCACGAAACGAGTCACTATCTCGTCGCCATAGTGGTGATAGCCGACGAGGTTCTGACCCCGCAGGAGCATCTGCAGTGGCGTCTTCGGGCAGTGCTTCTTTATGACCCGGAGCCGCTCCCAGGGGTTCTCATCGAGGAACCGAAGAGCCGCGTCGAACGTCGCGCCGCCCCAGACCTCGAGCGACCAGTAACCGACATCGTCCATCTTCGGCAAGATGGGAAGCATGTCGGCTATCTGCATGCGCGTAGCCCACAGCGATTGGTGAGCGTCACGCAGCGTCGTGTCCGTAATGTGTACCGGTCGCATTCGGCCCTCCTCTCGGAGAACGGTGCCGGGGTGCGGCTGAAGTCGGCCCCCGCCGGGGTCGGTCAGGTAAGTATATACGAGCGCTCTGGCTGGAGAAACGAGCCTCTGCGACGTGTCCGGAGACTATACGCGAGTCACGTAGCGTCCGTCACGCGTGTCGATTCTGAGCTTGTCGCCGTTCTCGACGAACATCGGAACCTGCACGACGGCGCCGGTCTGCAGAGTCGCCTGCTTGGTGCCGCCCTGGACGGTGTCTCCCTTGAAGCCCGGGTCGGTCTCGACTACCTCGAGCTCGACGAACATCGGTGGTTCGACGCCCATCATCTCGCCGTCTGCCGTCATGATCTCGACCTCGTCATTCTCGACAAGCCACTGGGCGGCATCGCCGACGAAGTCGCTTGCCAGTTCCACCTGATCGTAGGACTGATTGTCCATGAAGTGGAAAGATGCGCCATCGTTGTACAGGTACTGCATGCGTCTGGTCTCGACGCGCACGTCGTCCATCTTCTCGCCCGCGCGAAAAGTCACGTCGACAACACGTCCGCTCGCAAGCTCCTTGAGTTTCGTGCGCACGAACGCGCCGCCCTTGCCAGGCTTCACGTGCTGGAACTCCACGATGATCCAGCGCTTGCCGTCATAGACGATGCACATCCCATTCTTGAAGTTGTTGGTGGTTACAGCCATTCCTGCGAACCTTCCTCGATCGTCGATCTCAGAGCTCCATGAGGTGTTTCGGTGACCTGGTGAGAACCCGGCAACCACCGTCTTCCACCACGACCAGGTCCTCGATTCTAGCACCGCCGAACCCAGGCACGTATACACCGGGCTCGATCGTGACGACCCCACCGGCTCGCAGGGACTCGCGACCACGGGCGCTCACATGGGGCAGCTCGTGGACCTCCAGGCCGACACCATGCCCCAAGCCATGGCTGAATTCGGCAGCATGGCCCTTCTTTGCCAGAGACTCTCGGGCCACTGCATCGAGATCGCTTCCAGGAATACCGGCCCGGACTGCTGCAATCGCCAACTCGTTCGCCTCGAGGACAGACTCGTACATCTCGCGCTGTCGATCGGATGCGGTACCGACCACTACCGTGCGCGTCATATCCGAACAGTAGCCCTTGACGCGCGCACCGATGTCGATCACGACGAAGTCCCCGGATTCGATCGCACGGTCTGTGACTGTGGCGTGCGGCCTCGAAGAGTTCGGTCCGCTCGCGACGATCGGTGAGAAAGCGACGCTTTCGGCTCCGTTCCTGCGCATGAAACACTCGGCCTCCAGCGCCACTTCGGCCTCCGTCATCCCTGCACGGAGCATCGACAGAACGTGTTCCATCGTTCGGTCGGTGATCTCCGCCGCTTCGGCGATCCGCGCTACCTCGGCAGCCTCTTTGACCTGGCGCTGCGTCTCGACGAAGTCGTCTATGACCTCGACCCGGCCACGAAACTGCTCGGACACGAATCTGAACCGACCGTACGGAGCCGAAGCTTCCATGGCGATGTGAAACACTTCTTCCTCGCCAAGCTCGGCGCACAGCCCGACGTAGACGTTCTCCAAGGGCGACTTCACGATCCACGGGGTGCCTTGCGCGACCTCGCCCGCCGCCTCGGCATATCGAGAGTCAGTGTAGATGCGAGCGACCTCGAGCGTGAGGAGGCAGGCGACGTTCGCTTCATCGTCGAAGACACCCTCGAACCCGGTCACGTAGCGCACGTTCGGTATGTCAGATACGAGGAGAGCAGGCAGCTTTGACTCCGCCATGCGCCGTCGCAGCGCAGCAAACCGAGAGTCGGCGTTCATGAGACCTCACCAACGACCTTTGCGGCCGCAGTAACGCCGAGTAGGTAGGATTCAGGGCCGAAGCCGGATATCTGTCCCACGCAAACGGCGGCGATCACGCTGCGCGACCTGAACTCCTCGCGCGCCGCGATGTTGCTGAGGTGAATCTCCACGACAGGGATCTCGACGGAGGCGACGGCGTCTCGAATCGCGTAGGAGTAGTGCGTGAAAGCGCCGGGATTGATCACGACCGCGTCGTAGTTGCCGGGAGCCCCTTGGATCGCATCGACGATCGCTCCTTCGTGGTTCGACTGGAAGAAGCCCACCTCGACTCCGTCTTTGGACGCTCGGTCAGTCACCAGTCCCTCGATGTCCTCGAGCGTCAGGTCCCCGTACACCTCGGTCTCCCGAGCGCCGAGCAGATTCAGGTTCGGCCCGTTCACGATCAGCACCCGGATCACGACGACTCCTCCTCGCCCGTGAACGCCCTCAGTTCGGCGGCAAGCATTCCTTCGGCGACGGTCTCCACCAGCACGTCACCCGGTCGCCTTGCCATCACGAACCGCGGTACGCCCCCTCGAGCCTTCTTGTCCGAAGACATTGTCCTTCTAAGCTCATCGATATCGTACACCGCTTCCAGCCTCTTCAGCCCGAGGCTGTCGAGCAGCGCCTCTTGCCGCAATGTGAACTCCTGGGGCGCTCCGACGCAGCGCTGAGCAAGCCGTGCGGCGAAGCGCATCCCTTCGGCCACAGCAAGACCGTGCGGCACCACACCATAGCCCGCCACCTTCTCGATCGCATGACCGAGGGTGTGCCCCAGGTTCAGTATCTCGCGCAGCCCGCTCTCATGCTCATCCGCCGAGACGACGCGCGCTTTGAACGCCGCACACGCCCGCACCGCCTCCTGAACGACCTCTCCCTCGCGCTCGACGAGAGCCGCCGCATCCTTCTCGAGCCACGCCAAGAACTTCTCTCCGTCGAGAACTGCTGATTTCGCTACCTCCGCAAGCCCGCTGCGCCATTCCGTCTCCGGGAGACTCGCCAGCGCACTGGTATCCGCGATAACGACCCTCGGCTGCATGAACGCCCCGGCGAGATTCTTGCCCGCCAGCAGATCGACGGCAGTCTTGCCCCCGATTGCGGAGTCGACCTGGGCAAGCAGCGTGGTCGGCATCTGTATGAACGACACGCCGCGCATGTATGTGACCGCGCAGAAGCCCGCGAGATCGCCGACCACACCCCCGCCCAGCGCCGCAACGGCACCCGTGCGGTCCATTCCGGCGCGAGCCAACGCTTCCAGAATGTCGCCGGCCTGCGCCCAGGTCTTGCTCGATTCGCCGGGCGGGATCTCGATGATGTCCGCCCGCAGTCCGGCAGAGTGCAGTGACGACATCACGGTGTCGCCGAAGTACTCGGCGACGGTGGCGTCAGCGACGACCGCCACGTGCCGCACACCGCAGGATTCGCCGACGATCGCCCCTGCTTCCGACAGGAGTCCGGCGCCTATTCGTACCTCGTAGGTCGCCGAAGCGGCGTCGACTACCACGCGACTGGCAGCCTTCATCCATCCCACCGGTCCTCGATGAACGCGAGGGCCTCGTTCGCGACCTGATCTGGTGTCTTGCCGACGGTATCGATACTCACGTCGGCGACCGCGCGATAGAGCGTTTCGCGTGCCTGAAGAAGCGTCGCCGCCATCGCCCCGCTGTCTCCTGCCAGCAACGGTCGCGTCTCTGCCCCGCCCACGCGGGCAAGCGCTTCGGCAGCTGTTATCCCGAGGTAGATCACAACACCGGTTCGCTTCAGGAAGGCGCGGTTCTCGTCCGAAAGGATCACGCCGCCGCCACAAGCGACGACCGACGACTCCTCCCCCTCCATCTTGAGAAGCGCGTCGTGTTCGCGGGACCGAAACACCGGTTCGCCCTCTTCGGCGAAGATCTCGCTCACGCAGCGACCGGCTTCATCCTCGATACGCGCGTCGAGATCCACGAGGGGAACCGCGAGTTTCTCGGACAGTATCCGCCCGACGGTTGACTTGCCCGAACCCATGAAACCGACGAGATAGACGTGACTCACGGCCGAATCCTCGCCTCATAGGCAGCGATCGCCGTCTCCATATCCTGCAAGCAGTCTCCCCCGAACTTGTCGCAGTAGGCGTCCGCAAGCACGACCGCCATCTCCGCTTCACCGACAACCGCGGCTGCGGGCACGGCGCAGACGTCCGAGCGCTCCCTGGAGGCGTCCACGGACTCCAGCGTTTCGATGTCCACGCTGCCCAGCGGCTTCATCAGGGTCGGGATCGGCTTCATCGCCACACGCAGTATCAGCGGTTCGCCGTTCGACATACCTCCTTCGAGACCGCCTGCGTGGTTCGTGGAACGACGCAACCCGCGCGACTCGTCGAAACTGATCTCATCGTGCACCTGCGATCCGGGTAGGGCTGCCGCCGCGAATCCGTCGCCTATCTCCACGCCCTTTATCGCAGGTATGGACATCATCGCGGCCGCAAGGCGTGCGTCGAGCCGTCGATCGGCCTCCGCATACGCTCCCAGTCCCGGCAGAACGCCGCTGGCGATCACGTAGAAGACGCCCCCGAGGCTTTCGCCCGCCGCCGACGCTTCGTCGATTGCCCGGCACATGCGTTCCGAGACCTCTGCGTCCGGACAGCGCACGCTGCTCGATTCCACCAGTCCCGCGTCCACGGAGGACGGGTCGTCAAGCGTCTCCACCTCGACCGCGCCCACGGCGCTCACGAACGAGATGATGTTCACCCCGAGTTCTCGAAGTAGCGCCTTCGCAACGCTGCCGGCAGCCACACGTGCCGCGGTCTCTCGTGCGCTGGCGCGCTCGAGGACATCGCGGATGTCGCGAGACCCGATCTTCTGTATACCTGCTAGGTCCGCATGTCCCGGCCGAGGAGCTGTGACCCTCGTTGCCTCGTTCGCCTCTCCGAACGCAGGCATTACGTCCATCCAGTTGTCCCAGTCGCGGTTCGCAACGGCGATCGTCACCGGACTCCCGATGGTACGGCCGAAGCGCACGCCCGACAGGACGGTCCCTCGGTCTGTCTCGATCTGCTGGCGTCCTCCTCGGCCGTATCCAGTCTGCCGACGAGCGAGTTCGGCGTCGATCGAAGCCTGCTCAATAGGCACGCCGGCCGGAACGCCGGTCACAATCGCCGTGAGAACACGGCCATGGGATTCGCCTGACGTCACGTAGCGCATGGAAATCTCCCGACCCGAGTACACGCAGAGATTCTAGCACCGGCACCTGCCGGGCATGCCTGTCCGGCAGGGTCTACTTCGTGACGCCCTGGCCTACAGTGAGAGTGACTTGAACGTCACCGTAGAGCATGACGACTGAGTTCTCGGCGATAGAGAGTACCTGCCACGGCGTGTTCGGAATGGATTCTCCTTCGGCAAGCACGTACTCCTGGCCGTTCCAGAGAAGGTATGCGTACGCGACGCCATCGACCACGACAACGTCTTGCAGGTAGAGGGTGTTGTCGCTGACATCAGGCGTTCCCGTCGTGTCGGGAGTGGTGCCAGGCGTGGTGCCCGGTGTCGTGCCCGGCACATCCGTGGACTCCTCCGGAGGCGCATCCGGCAACAGAGAGTGGAAGACATCCCGGAACGTGAAGACATCGCTGTAGGGGACGACGTCCGCCTCGTGCGGGAAGTCGTTCACGCCAGCGGCAGTCCCCGTAGCCGATTGAGAACCCGGCGCTGTAGGCCCTGTCGCAGTCGTTTGCGCGCCGTCGTCCTCGCCGAACAGTCCGGGCAGGAGGAAGTACCCGGCCACGCCGACTACCAGCAAGAGCGCGATCACAGCCCCTGCGATGGCAATGATGCGCCCAGTTGGCGTCGTGAAGAAGCCGCCCTGAGGGGATTCCACGACGGGAAGCGGCATGCTGTCCGTCTGCAGGGGATCCTGGGGTGTCAAGCCGTCAACCACTTGCGTCTCCTCATCCGCGAATCACTGGCTCGGCGCCGGAGCAACCTGTGCCCCGGGTGGCGGTTCCGAAGGGATGTGGTACGCCTCAACGGCGATGCGCGTCTCTACCACAACATGGGGACGCTTGATCTGCTCCGTGCCGCTCGAGGCTGTGACGTTGCCGCTTGGAATGCGAATCCCCAGGGCCTGGATCGTGTCGAGTTCCTGCTCCTCGAGACGATACACCTCGATGCCCTCCACGCGCAGCTGGCGCGTCAGACGTCGAATTCGCTGCAGGAGGTCTACCGTGTCCTGCCACGTGCCGCGAACCGTCAGGTCGAATTGGGCAGTCCAGTAGAGAGCGGTCTCATCGTCTTCCGTGTTCTCGTCAGAACCGGCCGCAGGATCGGCAGGCACTATGTCCACGAACTCGAGACCAGACTCGTTCACAATGTCCTGGAGCTCGATGATGAGGGACGGGAGTTCGGGGGACTCCGGTACCTGGTTCGCAAGGCGCATAAGCTCGATGTCGGTCACAGCAGCTCGCTGCTTGGCCTCCTGCCTGCTCTTCAACAGGTTCTCGTTGTCCTGGATGCTTCTGTCGGCCTGTTTGATCTGATCGTCGAGCTCGCCCATGGCCGTTATCTGAGGCACGATCAACACCGCGATGAGGGCGGCACTGAGCACCACGCCCACCGCGATGGCAATGTAGAGCTTGTGTTGTGATGTCAGTCTCATGCTGGGGACCTATCCACTACTGGCCAGTCGAGTTCGGGGGCGGCGGGACAGAACTCGCTGCGGCGCCGCCTGTGGCAGGCGCGTCTGGCAGCACTACATCGGCCTCGATCACGAATTGAATGTAGGTAGTTTCCTTCTCGTCATCCGTGTTTCTGGCTGCGTTTCCAAGCCACACATCTGTGATCTGCTCGAGTTCCGCGAGTCTGGCGAGTGTCTTCGCCACGCTCTTGAATCCCATGTCGGGGATGTCCAGCGGGCTATCGAGCGCACCGCCCTCGAGACGAAGGTACGGGTCTTCATCGGCGCTTTGGGCTTCGGTTCCCCGCAGGCGATCGAGCCAAGTGTCCGACGGCAGCACCAGTGACAGCTCGTTCGTGAGACGTCCCCAGTCGATTCGTTGCGCCAGCGCTACCTTGGCAACCTCGGAGCGCGCCCTCAAACTCTCCTCGCGTTCTTCAAAGATGCGGTAGTCCTCGGCGGTCTGAAGCGCAATCGACGCACGTTGCTCCTGCGTCTGCAGGAGGTCGCGCTTGCCCTGAACCTGCACGAAGAGAATCAACCACACGGCTACGATGAGGACGACCAGCACACCCGCGACCACAAACACGTAGACGATGGCGTTCTCGAACTTCCTCTTCTCGGTTATCTCACGAGGAAGCAGGTTGATGCGCACCATGTCAGGTCGCACCCCCCATCGCCAGGCCGACCGCAGGCGCAGCGCCCATGCGATCCGCCATGGCGGCCTGCTGGGCACCCGGGGCAACCGTCACATGGCTGACGCCGTCGGTCAGCACCACTTCCGCCTGCAGACCCTTCTCCAGATAGGCAGCCATGTTGCTCAGCTGAGCACCGCTGCCCGTCATGTATATCTTGCGGATGGTACGAATCTGTGTCGCCTGTGTGAGGTAGTAGTCCAATGAACGACGCACTTCAGCAATGAACTTGTTGACCTCCCGCTCGAGCGCATCCTGGGCCACCTGGAGCTGCTGAGTACCCAGATCCCCCTCGGGGCCCAAAGGCTGCGTCCCGGTCTCGATGTCCGGCAGACCAGCGCGGATCTTCAACTCCTCGGCCTCGTCAAACGTGAGGTTCAGCACGTTGGCGATGGCTTGCGAGAACTGACCGCCGGCAATCGAGGAGACTCGCGTGAATCGCGGGACGCCCCTCTCGACGACGGCGATGTTGGTCAGCCCCGAGGAGATGTGGATGACACCGGTTGCCTCCCCCGCCTCTTCTTCCTCGCCCGGCAGGATCGCAGTGCCGGCGCCAAGAGCAGCACGGACGATCGCGAACGAAGTGAGATCGATCTGGGCGAGCCTGAGACCCGCACCCTCCACTGCCTGCACGGCGCTCTCGATCATGTCGCGCTGCGCGGCGACGAGCAGCACCTCCATCATGTGCTCGTCGGCGGGCGTCATGTAGTCACCGATGATGTGGAAATCCAGAATGGCGTCTTCCACGGGAATCGGGATGTAGTCTTGAGCCTGGTACTGGATAGCGCCTTCGAGTTCATCGCGCTCCATAAAGGGCAGGTCGATTAGACGCACGACCACCTTCTGGTTGGAGACGCCGATGATGACATCCTTCCCGTGAACCGAGGAATGGCGCCACAGTTCTCGGATAGCCGAAGAGACTGCGTCGACATCGACGATCTCGCCTTCGACCACGGATCCCATGGGCATGTTGACGAGGCCGTAGCCGACGAGAGACAGGCCAGCACCGGAGGGCTTGAGCTGTGCGGCTCGCACGTGATCGGTCCCGATATCGAGACCGATGGGCATCACAGAGGAGCCGAGGGAGAAGATGCCCAACAGGAGCCCCCTTCTACTACACTTGCTGCGACCACTACTTCGACTGACTGCTACAATGCACTCCCAGCGGGAATTCTATCACAACAGGCAACTCCCGCAATACTCCGCTAGTCTCGCGTCCAGGTGCCCGGAAACACGATACCGCCTCCGGCACCGGGCAGGCTTTCCGGAAGACGGCCGGGCAATGTCGGGTCCGTCGTCAAGGAGATCTCCGGCTTGTCGCCGTAGATGGTCCCGCCGAGGATCGACCCCACGTAGTCCGTGCCCGTGTGGTACAGCCCGATAGTCCCGTTGGCGAAGATCGCGCCCTGCATGAACGCGGGCCACTCGTGACCGTGGATGCCCTTGCCGATCGTCACATCGCCCGGGCCTACGACGCCGAGTGCATCCTGCCCTGAAACCGGCTGCAAGCGCCCGGCCACGAACACGTTTCCGTTGACGACGAGCGTCCCGTTGCCCACGTACTGCCTCACCAGCGGCCCGATCTCGAGATTGCCGTCGATGAACACTGTCCCTTCGACGTACAGTGTTCCGGTCCCAACGTCGTATGCGAAATCATCGTGCAGGCCCGAGCCTGCCGGATACCATGTGCCGAGCCCGTCGTCCCACCTGCCGAACGAGGACATATCGATTGAAAGGTCGTTCACGCCGGCGCCAAGCGCCGCCCTACCGGTCCCGTCGCCGATCGACTTGTAGTAGTCCGAGGCACCAGCGGCCCTGACTCCTGCATACGTCGTCGGATCGGCGCCCGAACACTCATCGTTCGCAACGGTCGATCGAGCAGGGCTGCCCATGATGTTGTCCACCGACTCGTCGACAGCCCGCCGAAGCATCTCGTCCATGTAGTAGTCGTCCACCCACGGCAGCGTGATATCCGGCACCGATGACGACAGGCTCTTGTAGTAGACCTGCGTTGTCTTGCCCACAATCGATCCCGTGAGGAAGAGGTCGATAGGGCTGACCTTCCCGAGCTCTCCGCTTCCGGTCACGTTGAGGTCCCCGTCACGGATGAAGAGCGGCCCCGCCTCGTAGGCGCCATTCGCCGCCCAATCCAGAGTGCCCCGGATGTACAGGGGACCCGTGATGCTTGCGTTGCCGTTCCATCCTCGGCCACCTCCAAGCGCGGCTTGCTCGCCTGCGCCGATGTTCATGTTCCACAGGTCGATGTAGTAGAAGCGCTGCGTCACGCTCTCGGTGCGACCCTCGGCCACACCGGTCGAAGTCATCATGTACTCGAAGCCGCCCAGCTGGCGCGCCTCGACCGTGTAGACTCCGTCGGGCGTCGAACCTTGCTTCGAGTAGGATCCGCCGACTATCGCGGACGGGTTGAACGTTGCCAGCTCCCTGTCGAGTCCCGACTGCGCAACCTGGAACGCCTTGCTCTCGTCTTCCACGCGCTGGGATTCGGAAAGAACCTGGTTTGCGAGGAAGAAGCCAGCGATCGCGATCACGGTGATCAGTGCGATGATGCCCATGACGGCGACCATCGCGAACCCGTCGTCACGCCTGTAGAACGCGTTCATCCGCGACTCTCCCATCGACGCTACCGGTTCCTCATGAACGCGGAGCGTTCGTCGCTGTAGTCGCGCCCGTCATACTCGATGACCACGACGACATCGACATACTGCACTTGCTGGGGATCGATGATGCCTATCAGAGGCTCCATCGTTCCGTCGTCGTCGGTGTCCCCCGAGTACTGAAAGAGGGGCTGACTCCTGGCGACGTTCACATTGTTGTCAGACCACGTAGCGTCGTATTCGAGGCTGGTGTTGTTACCGAGTGCGTCCACCAGCCACACGCGATGCCTAAGGTGCCCATCTGCCGTCGCTTCGATCAGGTTGCGTTCCTGCACGTTGTCGTTGTCGCGGTCGCTTCGGAAGCTGACCGAATAGGGACCGGCTGCATCAACGTAGGTGGCCTGCGTAAGCATCTTCTCGAATGTGGCGAGAGGGTTGCCGATCTCGTTGGCGATCAGCGCGTGGCGATCGCTGACATCTCGAGCTCGATAGACCGCGATGAGTCCGCCGTACGAAACGCCGAGCACTATGCCGAGCAGCGTCAGAACGACTATCAGCTCGGTGAGGGAGAAGCCCCTGTCGTCTGTCAGCCGCCCGTTCACCACAGGGCAACTCCCATCGGGGCCGTACCACTGACTGCGATCGGTCCGGCGACATTCGACCAGATGACTTCCTCTTCCCCGCCTCCGGGACCCAAGGCGACGAACGTTATCTTGTACTGGTAGTGCCACGGGTCGGGCACACCGAACTTCCCGACCGTCTTCACGATGACTTCGTTGTATGTCGGACCGATGTCGGACTTGTACGGCGTATCGCCCATCGATGCGGGATCGGTGCTGCGGTAGAGGTCGTAGCGAACTCCTGTCGTGCCGAAGTTCGGAGGGGTGACCGAGATGTAAAGCTCGGTGGTCGAAGTCCGCGTCTGGTTTCGCCCCGCGTAGACCGTGGTGCTCGTTCCCGTCAGCAGCGCTCGCGTCATGAACGGGTGCGTCATGTCCACGAAGTCGCTCCACAGGTTCCGCGGCGAGCCCGCCCGCACCGTGGCCACATACCTACTGCACGATGTGCCGTAGTAGAGGTAGGCCGGGTCCGAGACGATGATGCTGGATGGCGCGGTGACGCTACCGTCATGGAGCACCTGACGGACCTGCACCTCGTACTTGGCAGTTGGGTCCGTGCCGTCCATGGCCTCGGCCCAGGACAGCCTGGTCTCGGTGTTGTCGTATATCTGAGCCGAAGGGACGCCTGGATTCCCGGGCTTGTAGTTGTCGACGTAGAGCCTGCGATCCTTCTGGGCCTCGTTCCCGAGGTCGTCGATGGCGATGATTCGCACTACCCGCCAGCCGTCTTCGATCACGGACTCTTCCGAGTCGTTCACCTGCCGCGTATCCCACCTGAACATCTGATCGGCCGGCGACACTGCCGGCTGCCAGGACGCGACATTCGCGAAGATCGTGCTGCCGTCGCGGAGCAGCTCGCCCGAACAGTAGAAGCGCAGGTCGCTGATGTAGCCACCGGCGTGCTTGGCTTCCGCGTGTGCGTCCACGTACAAGGACGAGCCTCCGCTCTGGAACGAGCCGAAGACGACGGCGTTCTCTTCCGGTGTTGCGGTCCCGAAGCGGAGAACCGGTGCCGCGGCCAAGTCGACCAGGTGAGTGAGACCTTCGTCCTTGTCGCGAACCGCGGCGAAGGTGGTCATGGTCGTGTTCGCGAAGCCTTCACGAGAAGCTGTGGCGGTGATGACGAGTTCCTTCGTGCCATCGGCCGCGAGACGAATCTGATTCTCTATCAGTATCGTGTAGCCGTCGACAGTGTAGGTGTACTGAGGCTCGATGGTCGCATCGGGTGTGGAGCCCCTGATGCCCACCTGAGTGAAGTCCAACGATCGTACCCACTCGATGTGCGAACTCACGGCATTGGTCACGGCATTCCGCGCCTGGGCGTTCATGTTCATGCGCGTGGTCGTGCCGACGAGCCCCAGCATGGCCGTCAACACGAAGAACAGTACGAAGGCGGCGAGGACCACTTCGAGAACGCTGAAGCCTTCATCACGATGTCGCAGACCGCCCCAAACGCCGCGCAGCATCGTCATCACATCCTAGTCCGACGGGACGCGCCCTTACGCGCCCCAAGACACACACATCCGTCTTCTTAATCGGCATTCCTGACCTGCGACTTGACCGTCCTGACCGTTCGTCGCGAACACGCAGGTCATGGTGTGACGCCGAGCATCCCCAGGTACCAACCAAGAATCGCGGGTCCAAGGGTTGCTGCGAGAACACCGGCGACGGCCAGAGAGGGCCCGAAGGGCGCCTTTGAGGACAACGGGCGGCCAACCACCCTAGACAGCACAAAGGCAAGAACGTGCAGGATACTGCCGGCAAAGAAGGCTAGCATCACGTAG
>Ga0224495_10001923_pt1 | contig 14064 bp, 11 predicted proteins | sample SF_Jul11_sed_USG_FD_168128 | JGI IMG/M metagenome (GOLD analysis project Ga0224495, IMG submission 168128) | Sediment microbial communities from San Francisco Bay, California, United States - SF_Jul11_sed_USGS_4_1 | ecosystem: Environmental > Aquatic > Marine > Sediment | place: USA: California... | reverse complement strand
GCGACCTCCCAAGAAACCGTGGAAGTGGTGCAGGCCCTGATCATCGCCGTGGGCAAGAAACCCATCGTTATTTCCAAATTTCTCCCCGGGTTCATTGCCAATCGCCTGCAGAGCGCCCTGGGCAATGAAGTCCTTTTTCTGCTGGACAACGGCTATGCCTCGGCCGGGGATATTGATACAGCCACCAAGGCCAGCTTTGGCCTGCGCATACCCATCCTGGGATTGGTGAAACGCATGGATTTTACCGGTCTGGATTTGTCCCAGAAAATATTGAGTAACGCTACCTATAAAATACCCCCCCAGCAGACCCAATCCAAGACTGTGGATCGCTTGGTGGCCCAGGGAAAACTGGGCGTTAAAACGGGCAGCGGTTATTTCGAATACGGCGGCCGATCCACCGAAGAAATTATGAAAGAACGGGATATGAAGTTGATTAAATTGAGGGAATTTTTAAAGGAACTGGGAGAATTGTAAGAATAGGGTTCGAGGATCCCCGGAGTCAAGGGGTCTAGTGAAAAATTTAAAAACCCTTGGACCCTTGAACCCATGACCCTTAGAACCCTGTAGTTAAAGGTTTCTGAATATGATTATCGATTCTCATGCTCACCTGGAAATGAAGGATTTTGATAAAGACCGCGCTCGGGTTATCGGCCGAGCCGTTGAAGCAGGGGTGCGCCATATCATCACCGTGGCCACCACGATTCCGGATGTACATAAAGCTTTAGAAATCGCCCAAAAAAATGAGTCGGTGTTTCTGTCCGTCGGCATTCACCCTCATGAGGCCAAGGACATCCGTGAGGGGGACTATGCCGAACTCCGCAGTCTGTCCAAAGAAAAGAAAGTGGTAGCTTTTGGAGAGATCGGGCTGGATTTCTACCGGACCCATTCCCCCCGTCAAGTGCAGCTATCCAGGTTCCGGGAGCTGTTGAGATTGGGGAAGGAGCTTGAACTCCCCATAATTCTGCATGACCGGGATGCCCATGAGGAGATCCTGAATGTTTTAAGGGACGAAGGAAACGGCCGATGGAAAGGTGTTTTTCATTGCTTCTCCGGCGACGTTCCTCTCGCTAAAAAAGTCATCCAGATGGGTTTTTTTATCTCCATCCCGGGGACCGTGACTTTCCCAAAATCAACCACCCAGCAAGATGTTGTCCGGTCTATTCCCCTGGAAAAGATCCTCCTGGAGACGGATTGTCCCTACCTGGCACCGGCGCCTTACCGCGGGAAGAGGAATGAGCCTGCTTTCATCCGGAATACGGCTGAAAAAGTGGCCGCGCTGAAAGGCTTGAGCTTTGAAGATGTATGCCGAATTACATCTATGAATGCGCGGGCTCTTTTCGGGATCGGAGAGGAGCTTCCCAAAGGGAAGATCGTCTACCCCATCCGCCATTCTTTGTATTTAAACCTCACCAACCGTTGTTCTAATCGTTGCACTTTTTGCGCCAAGAACGCCTCCTACGTCGTCAAAGGACATGACCTGGAGCTAGACCGCGAACCCAGTGCTGAGGAATTGGTTCAGGCTGTCGGGGACCCCAAAAGGTATCAAGAAATCGTTTTCTGCGGCTTTGGTGAGCCCTTGCTCCGCCTGGAAACAGCCAAAACCGTTGCCGCGGAATTAAAGAAAAAAGGGGGCCGGGTACGTATCGATACCGACGGGCAGGCGAACCTGGTCTATGGCCGGAACATCCTTCCCGAATTGCAGGGTTTGGTGGATGCGGTATCGGTCAGTTTAAATGCTGAAAGCCCCGAAAAATATCAGCGCCTCTGTCGCTCCCCCTTCGGAGAGGAAGGGTTCCGCGGGATACTCGATTTTATCCGGGAGGCGAAAAAAGTTATTCCTGAAGTTGTGGCTACCATCGTGGCCATGCCGGGGGTTGACGTCGAAGCCTGCCGCCGGCTGGCCGAAGAGGAGTTGGGCGTGAAATTCAAGCGCCGGGCTTACGATGAGGTGGGATAAAAAGAAAGGGGAGAAAAGGGACTTGAAGCGGGGAATCATCATTCTTCTGGTTTTTCTTGGGGTGGGCACCGGAGCAGCAGGAGCCGAGGAAAAAGGAACCCTAATGGTAGACCGCTTTGCAGGGGGGTTAGACGCCAAAGGGATCCCGGTCGGTTGGAACCTGGAAAAGGAACCGGGGAACAATTCCAAGATTACCTTGGAGCAAGAGAAGGAGCGACATTTTTTGCGTCTCCATTCGGCCGGCGATACCTTCGGGTTGAAAAAAGAACTGTCCTTTGACATCCGCAAATACCCTTATCTTTCCTGGCGCTGGAGAGCCACCAAACTTCCCCAGGGCGGAGATATCAGGAAAAGGGAAACGGATGATCAGGCCGGGCAAATTTACGTGGTGTTTCCCAAACTTCCCACCATGATCAATTCCAGGTCCATGGGCTATATCTGGGACACGCAAGCGCCAGTTGGGCTTTCCGGAACGAGCACGGCTTACAGCAAGATGAAGTACGTCGTCCTTCAGAGCGGACCGGCCAAGTTAGACCAGTGGATTTGTGAGACGCGCAATGTTTATGAAGATTACCAAAAGCTCTTCCAGGAAGAGCCTCCGTTAGTGGGGACGGTCTTGGTTTACATCAACTCTCAACACACCAAAAGTTCAGCCGCATGCGATTACGCCGACCTTTTCTTCTCGGCTAGCCCTCCTAAAAAAGAATGATTTAAAAAACATGGATCCTCTCCAAATTCGTTGATCAAATTTTCGATGAAAGCCCTACAAGGGCACGGAAGGAAAGTCGTCTGGCAAGCAAGATGACTTTTCTTTCGTGACCATAAAATCCATGCCCAAATTTAAATAAACCAGCTCTTTGGCCCTCAAAAAGCTTGGGGATGATGGCGGAGCTTATACGGCGGTAGATGGTCGGCATGGACCGATTGCTTATCCCCTATATTAAGAACGACCTTTCCCGGAAAATCGTGCTTCTTACCGGACCCCGGCAGTCCGGTAAGACGACGCTTGCCCAGATGCTTGTCCAGGATTTTGACTATTGCAATTAGGAATCGATAATTTAGCTATATGTGGCAACTTAAATAACGCCGCAGACCTGTAGAGGTTTGATTCATCAAGCCCTTCCTGCGGGCGTCATAAATGACGCACCTACAATTTTTAGGCGAACTTATTAATGACGCTGTGTATAGATACGATTTAGCGGCGTGGACAGATGAAGGGAAGTAAAAAAGACCCATCACTCCTCCGGGCCTTTTGAAAACTGCGTCGGGAGGTGGAATTTTATCGGGAATTCAGAATTTTATCCACTTCCCATCGGTCCGCATCCAATATATAGGGGATTCCGCTCACGGCTGCGGCTTCCGGGGTCAGAGCAGCGATGTCATTTCGCGATACATGCTCCAGCGAAAACTTGCGACTGCCCGCCATGAACTGCCGAAGCCCCTGGGCCAGGCGTTCAAAGTAAGTATATAAACCAAGAGCACCGGTCGGTATTTTTTCAAATTCGGCATCGCCTAATTCTTTACGCAATGAACTGGCCGTCACGAAAATTTCATCCTTCGTCTGGCCGAACCGCTCGATGTAGATGGGAACCTCATGGTTTTCAATGGCCCGGCCGATAGTCTTGCCAACCATGGCGGCAGCCATAGGTCCCCGGGCCATTCCAATGAGCTTCACGTAGGGGGCGCCCAGAGCCAGCCCCTTGAAGATCTGGTCCTCAAAAGCGAAGCCCCCTCCCACGACCAGGGCTGGCAATTGATAGCCCTTCTCCACAAGCCGTTTCGCGTATTGATGGAGAAGAGAGTGTAGTTCCACTGGCGGGATACCCCATTCGTTCATCATGCGCCAGGGGCTCAGGCCCGTTCCTCCTCCCGCTCCATCGACCGTGAGAAGTTCCAGTTTGTACCGGGTGGCGAATATGAGGGCGCGGGCCAGATCCGCCGGCCGGTAGGCACCGGTCTTAAGAAAAATATATTTCGCCCCGGCCCGGCGCAGCTCTTCTACTCGCTTGGCGAAGGATTCTTCCGTGACCATCCCCACCCGGGAATGCCTTTCAAATTCCTTGAAGGCTCCCCGTTCAAAAGCCCGGATCACATCTGGGTCATTCGGGTCCGGCAGAAGGATATAACCGCGCTCCTTCAGGATTTGGGCTTTTTTCAGGTCTCGAATCTTCACTTCCCCGCCGATGTCCTTGGCTCCCTGTCCCCATTTAACCTCGACACACTGGACCCCCAATTTTTCAATGGCATACTCATGAACCCCCAGTCCGGTATCCTCCACATTCGCCTGGACGATGATCGCCCCATAGTCATCGCGCTGATATTCCTGATAGAGTCGAACCCGGCGTTTTAAGTCTACCGTATCGACCACCCGCCCACTGCGAATCACCGCTCCTGGGTCCATGCCGGCCACATTCTCGCCGATGGTTAATCCTGTTCCGGCGATGGCTGAACCGATGGCCAGCCCATCCCAGTTGTTCTTGGCCACATCTGTTGATCCCATCGCTGAGATGATCCAGGGATAACGGAATTTCAGGCCCCGATCCTGTCCGATCGTAACCTCCAGGTTCACGGCCGGGAAGATGGCCTTGTCGCTGTCCGCCTCGATTCCGTGGGCTCCGATCACCGTGCCCATGATATTAAAATGGGAATAATCCACGGGGAAATTCTTTTCCGCTGCCGTCGTGATCACTCCGAAGGGCTGAGGATAGATCACCTCGGGTCCCCGGTAGGCGGACTTTCCGATCTCGCACATTCCAATACAACCATCCACACATGTGACGCACATGCCCGAAGCAGGGACAACCGACCCTTCGGTCCGGTTTTTGGTTAGGGTCGCCGCTGAAGAATTCACTCGGGAAAGGGTATGATTCATTCTTGATTACTCCTTTCTATCTTCTTTTCGAATCTCGCAGGCCACACAAGGCGTCATGTAGCACATCAGGTCTCCGAACCCTTCCTTTTCCAGGCAGGGAGGAGGAAGATTGGCACAGCCTCCGCAGATCGGCCTCTCGGGTTCGGTATAGGTACAGCGAAGCTGACAGGCGGGGCAGATATAGAGGCACGCCCCGCATTGCCTGCACTCCTCGGACTGGATGTCGAAGGGAGTTCCGATACTTCTCTTCTCACCCCGGCTGCGAAAACCGATGGCCTTGGCCCTCATCTGTTCCTCGCACATGCGGACGCAGAGACCACAGAGGATACAGTTCTCATACTCCTGTTTAAACCGTTGCTGCTGAACCGCATGAGCCGAGGCCAGATCCTGGATCGTCTTGGATTGGGGGCAGGAGGCCAGAAAAAGTTCGAGGATCACCCGGCGAGCCTTCATGACCCGGGAGGATGCTGTGCGCACCCGAAGCCCCTCCTCGATGGGGTAGGTACATGAGGAGACCAGTTTGGCCTTTAATCCGTCTCCGATCTCCACCACACAGAGACGGCAGGAGCCATAGGGGGAAAGACCGTCTTTATGGCAGAGGGTGGGAATGGGCAGTCCCAAGAACCTTGCGGCTTCCAGGATGGTCATTCCCTCCTCAACCGTAACTTCTAAACCATTCATATAAAAAGTGATCATCCCATCCTTCCTCGCTCCCAATCGACGGATCCCCCTCCTGATCTGACCTCTACCGCATCAAATGGACAGACACTCTTACAGGCACCACATTTGTTACATTTCTCGGCATCAATAATATGAGGTTCTTTCCTCTCTCCATGGATGGCTTCGGCGGGGCAGGCCTTCAGGCAGAGCTGACAGCCCGAGCAATTTGGATTGATGGAGTAGGTAATGAGCGCCTTGCATACCCCTGCCAGGCATTGCCGATTCTGAATGTGCTCCAGGTATTCATCCCGAAAGTAGCGCAGGGTGGAAAGAACCGGATTCGGTGAAGTCTGCCCCAGACCGCAGAGAGAGGTATCCTTTACCACAGAGCCCAGTTCTTCCAGGAGGGATAGATGTTCGAGCTTCCCTCTACCGCTGGAGATATCATCGAGGATCTCATGCATTCTCTGTGTCCCCTTACGGCAGATGAAACATTTGCCACAGGACTCCTCCTTTAAAAATTTCATAAAGTATTTGGCCACATCGACCATGCAGGTATGTTCATCCATGACGATCATCCCGCCGGAGCCCATGATGGAACCCACCTGGGTCAAACTTTCATAGTCGATGGGGAGATGAAACATCTCGGCGGGGATGCAGCCACCCGAGGGCCCCCCGGTTTGAATGGCCTTAATCCTCGTCTGATTGACGGACCCTCCACCAATTTCGTTTACAATCTTCGAAATGGTGATGCCCATCGGCACCTCGACGAGTCCGGTATTCCGGATTTTTCCAACCAGGCTGAAGATTTTGGTCCCGGCATTCTCCTTTGTGCCCACCTTAGCAAACTCCTGGGCTCCAAGACCGATGATCACGGGGATATTAGCCCAGGTCTCCACGTTATTGATCAGGGTGGGTTGGCCGTGGACTCCTCTCTCGACGGGAAAGGGTGGACGTTGTCTCGGTTCCCCCATCTTTCCTTCGATCGATTTGATCAAGGCCGTTTCCTCACCGCATACGAATGCGCCGGCTCCTCTCATGACCTTGATGTCCAATGAGAATCCGGTCCCTAAGATATCTTTCCCCAGAAACCCAAATTGAGTGGCCTGCCGGAGAGCGATTAACAGATGTTTGATGGCCAGGGGATATTCATTCCGAACATAGACAATCCCTTCTGTGGCTCCGGTCCCATACGCACCGATGATCATCCCCTCGATGATACTGTGGGGATTCCCTTCGAGAACGCTCCGATCCATGTAGGCACCGGGATCGCCTTCGTCGGCATTGCAGACGACGAATTTTCCATTTCGGCTCGCCTGTTTGGACAGCATCTCCCACTTCAGGCCCGTCGGAAAACCCGCACCTCCCCGGCCCCTGAGTCCCGATGATTTGATCTCCTCGATCACCCAGCGAGGATCCTTCCCGGAGAGGACCCTGGCCATGGCTGAATAGCCATCGTTTCCGATGTAATGGAAGATACGAATCGGGTCGACCTTCTCATTTCGACTCAGCAGGGTTCGCACCTGGTTTTTGAAGAAGGGGATGTCGGCCTGCTTTTCAATCGGGGTTCCAGTTTCTCGGTTTCCAAAGAGTAATTCTTTGAGGACCCGTCCTTTCGCCACCGCCTCGATGATGCTCGCCATATTCTTGGGACTGACCTTTGGATAGAATGTTCCCCCGGGTTCGATCCGGACGGATGGTTCCATTTCACAGAATCCATGGCATCCCGTGATACGAAGTTGGATCTTTTCGGTCAGTCTTTTATCCAGAAGTTCTCTTTTGGTGATGCGAATGAGGTCATTGGCCCCACTCGCCTGCCCACAGGTCCCTGCGGGGATAACAATGGTCGGAAGATCGGGATTTCGATCGGCCCTCAGCCGATCCCGAAGCAGGAAAAATTCATCGATTGATTTGAGTCTCTCCATGAACAGCCCTTTTAACTTTGTCCCTTCTTCCCGTACGACTAACGGGCAAAATCTCAAAATTCTATTAAAATTCTAGCCAAAGATATTCGAAATTTTCCCCTCACCCTCCCCTCTCCCCAACCCGGGCGAGAGGATGGGGTGAGGGGGCACGAGAGGAAAATCGGAGATTTACTTGTTACCAACATGTTGGTTTTAGTTTGGCACTAAGCTTCTAACCCGGCATAGCCGGAACCAAGGAAGTTTTCCCTTGGCCCTGTAGGGGCAATTCATGAATTGCCCCTAAGACGAGGAACGAAACAGAATTTTGTTGCCATTTGGCGCACAATTTCATTCGTAAGCGCCTAAGGGCCCATTAACCAAATCCTTTCGTTAAAACTACGAGCTACCGGCTAAAAGCTTTTGGTTGCGGCTATGCCGCACGGTGGACTCTCCCCTCAAAAATTGACCCCGGTCAGATCGAGCATGTGTCCCTTACATCCACGGCGAGAACAGATCTGTACCATTCCGCCCCCTCCGCGTACTAACAGGGGAACCATCGGGGCCCCGCATTCTACACAACTTGAGGAACTTTTCAGCTCCGCATGACAATGGGGACAGAAGAAGTTCACCACTGCATCCTTTGGAATTTCATATTCATGCTCAACGGAGAAGCTGCCGTAAAGACACGACAACCTGAGCCATCCATGCTTCAGATTGAAGGATACCGTCACTCGAATCGATGGATAACCATCAATATATTTGCTCTGATCCATGAGGCTGTGGTTGCAGCGCGAACAGCTCACCTCAACCGGAAAGGTCCTTTCATCGAACTGGATATCGACGCGATCGAGACCGACCCGGGCTTGATGGATGATCTCTTTCACTTTATGAAAGGTTACGTTCGAAAAGTAGTGTCCATCCACAACGACGATCGGCCCCAGAGCGCAGGCACCGAGGCAGTTCACCGTTTCCAGCGAGATCTCATTGTCCGGGGTCGTCTCCCCGGGTTTTATTCTCAGCTGACGCTGGAATTCAGAGGCGATCTTTTCCCCTCGGCGAACATGGCAGGCCGTGCCCAGACAGACCGAGATCAGGTGTTTCCCCCTCGGTTTTAGACTGAAGGCCTTATAGAAGGTTGCAACGCCGTAGAGATCCACCAGAGAACATCCCATCTTCTGGGCCACAATCCTTAAGGCCTCTTTTGGAAGGAAGCTGTACTTGGCCTGGATTTCTTCAAGGATCGAGATGAGTCCGGTCTGATTCCCCCCGCGGTGATCCTCTATAATTTTCTCTATATGCTCGGGATTCATAGTGATCTCACTTCGAAATTCTCTTTATGGAAAGGGAAGATCTTCCTGGCTCTCTATCGATATTCTTCACAGTGCCATACGCCTCCCTCAGGTTTTGGATAGATACACGTGGCCCTTTCCTCACAGGTACTGCATAGACCCTTATAATTTTGAAAGGGATCATGGGGAGGCAAAGGATTCTTCCGAAATTTCGTTAGCGGGATATTCCGGGGAACGATCATTTCAACCGGAGAAGGAACGATTCCCTCAAACTCTTCACATTGCAAAATCGGACGACGGGGGTCCCGATTATAAGTGCAGTCTGCCCCCGATTGACAAGAAGAACATAATCCCAGTGCTCCCTTTCCATCCATAGAAGGTCTTGCTTGGTTTTTCTTCTGGACAGGATAGGCGGCCTTCTTCATTTTGAATCTCCTTTGTTTATTCAAGGTATTGTCAAAATTTAACCGCGGAGGACACAGCGCGGCAGAGCCGCAACCAAAATCCATTCACCGCAGAGGCCGCAGAGATATAAAGAAAGATCTTAAAAAAACAATTAGGGCACAGATAACAACGGATAAACATAAATAAAATTAAAAACATGCTTAAACAAAATTTTCAAAGCTTGAACGTAAGTAGTACAGAGACCTTATGAAATTTGTGTCAAAAAAATTATCCTTTCCTCCCCTCTGTGCCCTTTAAATTTTTAAGCTCATCTATTATCTGAAGTTCGTAGATAATTGGATACCTATCCTATTTTTTCTAATGTCGAACGAACCTGGAAGGCACAGGATATGACTCTAGATGCCCAGAGTACCCATAGTTTATGAGCCATAGAAAAACTTGAAAGCCCGATGCACGGATATGTTTCACCGGTCCTATTACTGACGCTGCTTTTTATTACTCTTTTGGAGGACACATAGGACATCTCTGTGAACTCCGCGGTTCAATACCTTATTTGGCACCGGACTAATGGGCCATGAAGCAATCTTCTTGCCGTTCAGTTGAGGAATTCACCGAAGGCCGCTTATGGATTTCCAAAGAGAAGAGATATGCAAGAGAATCAAGCAATTGGGGAGGGTAGAAAATCCGTAGCATGAGAGAGGGAAACGGAAAAGGATCGCTCAGGAGGCAATGATTTTATCGAGGAGATTTGAATCACCGGGGTAAATCTCCCCGTTTTTCTGGGTTAAGGCCGGGATTTTCCCCGATCTTACTCAGCTTCTCTCGCAATGTCTTGCGGTCGATCCCAAGAATCTCTGCTGCTCTGGTCTTGTTGCCTCCTACGCTTGCGAGGACGGTACGAATATATTCTGCCTCTATTTCAGCCAGAGTATGGTACGGTCCGCTTTGGCGCAAGGCGGAAAACCGCATCAGGGATGGCAGGTCCGGGACCTCGATCCATTCCCCATCCGTCATGAGCACCAGGCGCTGAATGACATTCTCCAATTCCCGCACATTTCCCGGCCAGTGATAATTTCTTAAAACCTGCAAGGCCGAATCGGAAAATCGAGGTGTGGGTTTACCCAACTCCCTGGAAAATTTGGTTACAAAATGCTGGGTCAGAAGCAGATTGTCACCTCCCCTCTCGCGCAAGGGAGGAATTTCGATGGTGATAACATTGAGGCGGAAAAACAGGTCCTCCCGAAATTTTCCCTTCTGGACCAAACTCAACAAGTCTTTGTTGGTGGAAGCAAGGATCCTTACATCAACTTTTCGGGAGCGGGTGGAACCGACCATGCAAACTTCCTTATCTTCGAGTACCCGCAGGAGTTTTACCTGCATCGACAGGCTTGTCTCACCAATCTCATCCAGGAAAATCGTACCGCCGTCGGCGGTTTGAAAGAAGCCCGCCCGGGTTTCAACCGCCCCCGTAAAGGCCCCTTTGAGATGGCCAAACAGCTCGCTTTCCAGCAGTCCTTCCGGGATGGCTCCGCAGTTAACCGGAACAAAGGGGGCCGATGACCGAGTACTGTTGTAATGAATCGCCCGGGCAATGAGCTCCTTGCCGGTGCCACTTTCCCCGGAGAGAAGGACGGTGGCGGAGATTGAGGCGACCTTCCCAACAGCACGAAAAACCTTCTCCATGGGTTCGGATTGGCCGATGAGACCATGGGATGATGGCAGGGGGGGGTCGAAGCGGACCTCGGTCGCTTTGCGCAGCCGGAGTTTGCCAAGAGCGCGGCGAACGGCAGAAACCAACTCTTCGTCGGTGAAGGGCTTGGTCAGGTACTCTTCGGCCCCGGTCTTAACGGCCTGGACGGCCCCTTCGATCGTGGGATACCCGGTGATCATCATCACCTCGGTTTCTTTTAAATTCTCCCGGACATGCCGGATCAGGTCGAGGCCACCGACCCCGGGCATTTTGAGGTCGGTGATGACTAGATCAATGGGGGTTGTATCCAGTATTTGGATCGCCTGGGCAACTCCAGAGGCGGTGAACACACGGTATCTGTGGAACGTCAGGATTCTCTGGAGCATTTCCAGGGTATCCGGGGAATCATCGACCAGCAGGATCCGTTCCTTTTCATCCGAAGATCTCATTTTCATCTTTCTCCGTAATCATCATGACAGGCTCGACACCCGCCAATCCCACCCGGACGGGAAAAATCTTCCTGGCCCGCGGCCCTGAAAGGCTGTTATTTTCTACGCAATCATTCATGACGGGACCGTCACCCAAGAACCATTAAGATTCAATTCGTTCCCCTCTCCTGCAAGGGGATAGGGAGTTTCCGGATGGACACTGGCTAATTTTCCATCACCTCTTGGCCACCGGCCAACTATGAAAAACGAATTGGATTTTTGTATTTCTGCTGTGCGCTCTGCGCTATGCACTCTGCGATTTTCTGAGTAATCGTTTACCTCTTTACCGGCAAGCGGATATCAAATTTCGTGCCCGCGCCGGGGTTGCTATCCACCTGGATCGAACCCCCATGGGAAGATACGATCCCGTGAACTACGGGTAAACCCAGCCCCGTACCCTGGCCAACATCTTTCGTCGTGAAAAAGGGGATAAAAATTTTTTTTAGATCTTCCCCCCGAATGCCCATACCCGTATCTTCGATGAGAAGACAAATTTCCTCTTTTTCTTTGCAGGTTTCTACCTTCAACCTTCCTCCCCCGGTCATGGCCTGCAGCGCATTGACGATCAGATTGACCAAAACCTGGTTCAGCTGGGCTGGGTCTCCTTCTATTTCTGGCAGGTCCGGGCGGAGAGAACAAACCATCTCGATTCCCTCCTTGGCAAACCGGGGCTCGAAAAGACGGAGCCCCTCTTCGACCAGTTGATTCAGATTCACCATTCTTTTCTGGGGGGGCATTTGCCGGGCAAAGATCAAAATCTTCCGGATAATTTCCCGGGCATTCAAGGAGGAAGTTAATATCTTATCGAGATCTCGTTCGACCTGGTCCGGAAGTCCCGGGCATTTCCTGGCCAGCTGGGCAAATCCCAGAATGTTTCCCAGTGGCTCATTCAACTCATGGGCGATCCCGGCGGCCAGCTGGCCGATGGTGGCCAATCGGTCAGCGTGGCGAAGCTGCTCCTGGAGCTGAGTCTGTTCAACCTCCGCTTCTTTTTGCCGAATGATATTCGCTACCTCTTTCGCGACGGTATCGATAAGGTTTCTTTCCTCCTTCAGGAATGGCCCTTCGTCAAGCTCCGGCTTGGCCTCTGTGTAAAACACCTCCATCGTGCCCCGTGTTTGTTCCCCCACGATAATATCGGCTTTTTGCCGATATCTTCCCTGCCGAAAACCTGTCTTCTTATAAGAACAGCCATCGAGAATGATCCGGGCTACGGCCATTTCCGGGTATAACCAGGCCTGAGGAAGAATCTCCACGACATTCTTCAAAAATTCCTCCAGCGATATTCCGGGCTGCGCGAGCAGGCGGGCGATACGATAAAGACAGGTCAGTTCCTTCACTCGTTCGCGCAGATCCACCTGGACCCGGCGGTGGACCAGGGCGATCCCCAGACTTTGGGCCAGGCTCTCAAAGCGCTTTATTCCATCAGCAGAGAAAAAGTTTGCGCGTTTGCTCTTTAAAACCAGAAGTCCGATGTTTTGAGAATCAGCCAGGATCGGAATCAAGGCCAGGGATGAATAGTCACCCTGGGAGGCTAAATCCTCAAGATGCGCTTTCCCGGTGCGCAACACCTGTCTACACAGATGTGTCAGCCCTGCATTGTGGCCCGGTTCCGGGAGAACTTCCCCTTTCTCATCAATCGAATAAGCTCTAAATTCAAAGGAAAAGGACCGATGCGGGCGTTTTTTCGCTGCGCAACGAAAATACTTCCCATGTTCTTTGATCCAAAGCTCAACCGCATCACATCCTGAAAATTCACCAATCAGCTTCGAGGCCTCCTGCTGGAAGTGCACCCTCTGCATACCTTGGTCGGCATACTGCATAATCTGATGGGATAAGTTTTGAATCTTCTCCGCCGGGCTGGGGGAGGCGGCCTTTTTGTCGATCGGAGTCGAACGGGTCATCTTCATGGTCATCCTGGATCTAGAAGAATTCTAGACCGGCTGGCATATAATTTCAAGTCATCCCCTCCCAATCTTCCCCAACTCCTCCGTATCGGCATACCCCGCATCCGCGCAGGCTACCTTACAGGGCTCCGGCAACACCTCTTTCGCCTGCTCAATCTGCCGGGCAAACTGATTCACATCACTGGTCTCGCTCACCGCCTCCGCATGCACAATCAAGCCATGTTTCTCATCCACTGCACTCTGTACGTTATAACTCGCATGGCTCCCCTGAGTACTATGCATCACCGCACAGTCCGGATTGGTCAGATTGATCGTTTCTCCACCCCTTTCCCGCAAGATTTCTCGAACCTCCTAAATCTTGCCCTTTAAACGGCTCTCGTTAGCCAACCCTTTGTCCATAGCCACCCAGGAGCCCTCTCCCTCTTCTTCCTGGTCGACCTTTTCGCATTCCTCTAACAACTGCTCAATGCGACCTCCGATCCCGGATATCTGCTGCTCATAGTACCCCCGATCGTGCGTCTTCGAACGCGAAGCATTGGCCCGAACCTTGGCCCCATCTACAAACAACGCATTGCCAGCTATCAGGTCTAAATGGATACATAACCCCGCACACTGCTTCAGCGCCTTCTTGAGCGCCCTCTTGTTCTTGCGCCGATACTCGGCGATGGTCTTGTGGTCTGGTTTCAACCCACCCATAAGCCATATAAAAGCCAATTTCTAATGGGTCTCCTGTTCCAGTTTCCGGGAACTCATGACCCCATACGAATAACCATAAACCAAAAGTTTCATCATCGCCTTGGGGTCATATTCCGAATTCCCCACTTGGTGAGAATCCAATTCCATCCCCAAGGCAGGAAAATCAAATACCTCCACAAAAGCATCGTAGGCCCGT
>Ga0224495_10001922_pt1 | contig 14065 bp, 8 predicted proteins | sample SF_Jul11_sed_USG_FD_168128 | JGI IMG/M metagenome (GOLD analysis project Ga0224495, IMG submission 168128) | Sediment microbial communities from San Francisco Bay, California, United States - SF_Jul11_sed_USGS_4_1 | ecosystem: Environmental > Aquatic > Marine > Sediment | place: USA: California... | reverse complement strand
AAGAGACACATAGAGACAGTGAACAAAAAAATAAAGCTCTATTTTATGAGAAAGCTCAAGAAAAAGCAGAAGTTTTAAACTCTCTTGAATCACAGGGTAGCAGAATTGACCAGTATGACAATTTACATGAAATATTCATTCAGAGTAGGAAATTATATAAAAGAGAATGGGATGATGATGCTCCAACAGGAAAATTATCAATTGCTTTAAAATATGCAAGGAATTATGCCCTTGTTAATGGTTATCTTGTCCCTTCTCCTTATCAGATAATAACTGCAGTAAAAAATACCATTAATGATGACTATGCATGGGAACTTTCACGTTTGCTTGCTTTCTATCCCTTTTCAGAAAACATTGATAATCTTAATAACTTTAATTCTCAAAACCAAACTGGGTTTTTTAATAATAAAAAGGTTAATTTAATACCTCATTTGCCCACACAGCCATGGCTTATGGAAAAAATACCCATAAAAAAACGTCCTAAAGAGGCAAAACCAGGTGATTGGGATAAAATATGGAGTTTAGGATATGATCTAGTCTCATTTCCACCAGAAGATATAATTATAGAAAACTACTTTCATTATCTCAGAAAAAAAGGTAGGGCAATACTCGAAAAAGAACATAGTCGCACAACGGAATTCCAGAATTCACTACTTGATGGTATTGATATTAAAGAGACTTTAAGGAATTTACCAACAGGAAAACTCTATGTGAGAGAACAATTACCCATTAAAGGAGAAGTTGGAACAGTTGTAATTATCTTTGACGAAATAGATTACGAAAATAAATATACATTTCAAATGACTTGGTATGCTGAACATTTGAATGAATCTGATCTTGTGTTGTATTCAACACCTCCTGGAGAAAAACTTGTGGGACCAGGTATCAGTCAAGCAGAATATGGTGGACTATTATCTGTATATCCACCCAGGGGAATACCCAATGTTTGGACTGATAAACGCTTTGATAGAGCAAAAACCAAAGGTGAGAGGCTACTAATAGCTGGTATTCATTATTCTGACAAAAAATATATTGTATATGTTGCTCCCAACCAACCAAAACCATATTTATATGCAAGAGCCGAGCGTTTCGGCCATCATATAATTTACATACCATTAAATCAATTGTCTGACACTATGCTTAAGAAAGTTAGATTCTTTCATTTCCTTTCTGATAGGCGATTGAGAGGCATAGCAAGTAGGTATATTCGGCTATAAATGAAATTATACTAATAAATTAAAATAAATAACTATTTTTTTCATATGGCGATTCAGTGTATAACCAAATTCTAATGAAAAAAACTAATATAAAAATTGATTTTATTTGTTAGTTATATCTATAATAAAACGTATAATTTTCCTAAAGCAAAGTTGTTTATAAGCTATTTTTTCCTGTATAGGATGATTTTTATAAAAAAAAGGATACTAAATTCTTTGTTGGTAAATCTTTAGGCATTGTTAACTTTATAGTTCGATGTGTTGAAGGATTATATTTACATTAAACTTGTTTTTTATATGATTGGATAAGCTTTCTGCACAGTATACAGATCTATGTTTACCGCCAATACAACCAAAATTAATAGCTAAATCTGTAAGTCTTTTCTCTTGATATTTTTCAATGGTAAGATCAATTATTGAGTAAACGTCATTTAAGAAATCATCAATGTCACTCTCTTTAAGAAAAAAATCAATTAGCTTTTTGTCTTTGCCAGTGAGGTGTTTAAACTCATCGTATTTAGCAGGATTGTGTATAGCACGGCAATCAAATACAAATAGACCACTATTATCCGTTTGACTTATTGGTATACCTTTTAAATAGGAAAAGCTGTTTATTCTTATAGTTAGAGTGTTATCTAATATCTTTTTATTTGCATATTTTTTTAACTTCTTAGAGTCAATAAGCTTTTTAAGTGTGTCTATGAGGTGGGATATATCAATAGGCAGTTTAATTACTTTCAGTATATGTTTTAAGTCGTTAATAGCGTAGGGAATGCTCTCTAGGAAGTGCTTTTTCTTTTCATAAAATCCTCTAAAGCCGTATGCACCCATCGCCTGCATAATTCTTATTAGTGAATAAGCATAAAAATATTGAATGAAATCCTCTCTATTAGTTGGTATAATTTTATTTACCGTTTCAATGTAATGCTCCAATAGATAGATTCTAATGTCGTTAGGAATGTCAGCCTTTGAATCGAATAGTAAAGATGCAATATCATAGTGTAGAGCACCCTTACGTCCACCTTGAAAGTCTATAAAGTAGGGTTTATCATTATAAATCATGATATTAAGGGACTGAAAGTCTCTGTATAAAAAGAAATCGCAATTAACTTGTAATAGATATCCTGTTAGACGGTTAAAATCGTCTTCTAGATCCTGCTCATCAAATGGGATTTTAGCGAGTTTTAGGAAGTAATATTTAAAATAACTTAAATCCCATAGCATGGATTGCTTATCAAATGCAGATCTTGGGTAACAGACCTTGTAATTTAGATTTTTAGAAGCAAGAATCTGGAATTTTGGGAGTTCATTTATTACATCTTTGTATGTTTGTATAAGCTTATCAGGGAAGTTACCATCCTTTTTTGCCTCTGTGAGATAGGAAAATAAAGTAGTATCTCCTAAATCTTGAACAAGATAGATATTATTATCAATATTCTCTTTGTAAACCTCAGGAACAGATAAACCCATTTTGTGAAAATGTTTACTAAATGTTAAAAATGCAATATTCTCTTTTCTGTCATTGTTATATGCAGCAATAGCTGTATTTTTTGTATTTGATATCCTGTAATACATCCTATAGGAGCCAGATTGTGGTAATAAATTAATGTCAATAGCTTTATCACCACACCAATCCTCGAATAAATTAATTAAATTTTGCTCAATGTTATCTGTCATACTTGTTTTAAAAGTTTTAGTATTTTAAAATTAAGAATATTTCATGTCTCACAAAATGATTTGGTTTATGCAACTTAAAGATTTAAATAATTATTAGTATAAATTAATGAAAATTATTATAAATTCAAATGGATAAATTTATTGGGTTTTATAATTGATTAGAAAAAAAGTTCTTGAGTGGTGTGGATTCGCTTCCTATCACCATTATAAAAAAGTAATTATAATTTTTGCTTTTCTGAGCATATTTTTGGGGATTTATTCATTTAAATATCTTGAAATTATGACCGATCAAGATCGGCTGATATCGGAGAATTTAGAGTATCAACATAGATATCTTCAGTTCTATAAAAACTTTGGAGATATGGAATTTCTGTATATTGTAGTAGAAGTGGAAAATAATTTAGAAAAAGCAAAGAAATTTGTGAAAACTCTTGCTGAAAGGATAAAAAATGATAAGGAATTAAATAAAGATTTGGAATTAGTATTATCACAAGTTAAATTGGAGTTATGGAATTTGTTACTTCTTGTTGACAAAGGAAATCTTGAATCTATACTAGCTGAAATTAAGAATGTAAAAGAAAATATTAAGAATTTTAATAAAGTAAACAGTCTCACCAAGATTTTACATTATATAAACGACCAAATTGATGTTAAGAACAAAGAAAATGATAGTTCTGTTAATTTTATTATATTAAATTACATTTTAGATGAAATTAAAAGTAGTTTGGAAGGTAAAAACTACAAATCAAAACTTTCAATTCTCAGACAGGTCCTTAAAAATGAGCTTGATGATAATAGTTTTTTTGTATCAGACGATAAAAAATACCTATATTTAATGATTCTCCCACAAAAAGATTATTATTCCCTTAGTGTGATTGAAAAACCATTAAAGAGAATACGCCAAATCGTTAGTCAAACAAAAAAAGAATTTAATATAAAGGCTGGGATTACAGGCAGAACAGTTCTTCAAGCTGATGAAATGACTACAACCGACAATGATATGCAAAAAGCAACTATAATTTCTATAATAGGAGTAACTTTGCTTTTTATCATCTTCTTACGTAACATCACACGACCAATACTTGCTATAATAACTTTGTTTATCTCTATCATAATAACTTTGGGCATTACAGCGTTAACTATTGGCTATCTCAATATACTTTCTATAGCTTTTGCCATTATTATAATTGGTTTAGGTATAGATTTTGGGGTTCACATTATAAGTCGTTATCACGAAGCACTTTCTAAAAAAATGACTGTTGAAGAAGCTATTAAAAACACATTATTAACAACAGGGATTGGCAGTATAACAGGGGCATTAACAACAGCTGTGGCATTTTTAATCTTTCTCTTTGTAGATTTTAAGGGTTTGAGTGAACTTGGTTTTATTGCTGGTATAGGAGTTTTAATCACTCTGTTTTCAATGTTACTATTATTGCCAGCATTATTCACTTTAATTGATAAAAATAAACCTCAGGAAAAGCTTCACGCAACATCATTAATTAGTTTCTCTTTTCTAAACAAACTTTTATCACATTCAAACATTATTATTATTTTCTGTACCGCAATCTCAGTTTTATGCCTTTTTACAATAAATAATGTAACATTCAATAATAACCTTCTAGAACTTCATGCTGAAGGTCTTGAATCTGTTGAGTATGCAAAGAAATCAAATGAGGCAAATTGGTTTGTAGCTTTCACTGTGAGTAGTTCCGAAGAAAATAAGCAAATTGTCAGTCAGTTAAATAAAATGAAAAGTATTGGTAAAGTGGAAACCATTGAGACATTCATTTCTAATGAAAAAATTAATATAATTAGCCAACTGAAAAAAGAATTAGATAATCTATCATTACCAAAATCAATGCAGAAAATATCTTTGGAAGAATTAAAAAATGTATTGTATAAAATTGGTGATAAAATAAACTATTTCAGAAATAAATCGGTAAAATCTATTTATCTTTCGTTTATTGATCCTGTAAAAAACCTTATAAATACTCATGACAAACTAAAATTATTATTAAATAAAAACAAAGCAGAGTACATTTTACAAGTTAATATGTTACAGAACAATATTTTAAAAGATATTACAGAAAGCTATAAACTTTTTAATAGTGTAATTTCTTTTATCACAAAGGAAAATCTTAAAAACAAACTACCTAAACTCATTCAAATGAGAATGCTAGAAAGGGTACCACCACAAGAATTTGATCTAATCCCTTTTCAGAAAGAAGTTTTATCAAAATTAGAAAAAGATAATATTAAAATAATGAGTTCAATTTGTTACCATTTAGATAATAACAGATCAGTTTATACTTTAAACGAAAAATTAAGTGAACGCGATAAAAATAACTGTCTAAAATTACTTAAATTAGCAGGTTATAAACGAAAACAAGTTATATATGCCTACCCTGACCCAAATAAAAACATTTGGGATGATAGCATTATGAATAGCTTCGTTAAGGACATAAATCAAGTAAAAGCAACCCCCACAGGACCAATTATAACTGTCTATGAAACAGATCGTATAATTAGAAAGGGGTTTATTTATACAGCCATTTTTGTTGCTTTTATAGTAATGATTTTCGTTTATTTTGACTTTCGTTCCGTTGCCTACACACTAATTGCTTTAATTCCTCTTACCATCGGTTTATTATGGCTTTTTGGGATAATGGGTTTATTCACTATACACCTTAATTTTGCAAACTTTTTTGCTATACCAATTTTAATAGGAACAGGAATAGATTATGGTGTTCATCTAATTCATAGATACAGAGAAGATTCTAGTAATTTAGATAATTCAATTCACGATTTAATAAGTGAAAGCACAACAAGTGCTGTAATATTGTCTGCTCTAACAACAATAATAGGATTTGGAAGTCTAATGATAGCTTCCCATAAAGGAATGATGAGCTTAGGATTAATTTTAGCCCTCGGCTCATTTATATCACTTTTTAATTCAATTGTACTCATACCTGCTATATTAAAGCTAATTGGTAAAAAAATAAAAGGCTAATTAAGTCTTAATTAATATCTAACCTAATTTATCAACACTTTAATAAATTCTTTTAATCTTTTTTTAATCTTTCAATTATTATCTTTGCACTAACTTATTATCCAAAACAATTTTTTAGTAAATAAAAAATTGTTTTCTTTTTTACTCTTATGCTCTTTAATTTAAATGACGCCTTATAATTAGGCGTCGTTTGAAAGTTAAAATAAAATTACATTTTAATGCGTTTTATTAATTTTTGAAATATAAATTGGAAAATCAAAAGATATATGAAAAAAAAGTTTTTATTAATATTACTGTTAATTTCATTCGTAGCATATACTTTCCCAAGTAATTATGACGATGATAGAGAGTCACGATACTACTACAAATATTATGGCACTATAAATAAACTTCCAACTAATGGATATTATGGAATTTGGATAATAAACAAGAGAAGTATTTTGGTAAACAAAAAAACAAAAATAAAAGAAAAGTATGGTAAAATTGAACTTGGCGCATACGTTGAAATTGAGGGCTATTACATAAAAGATCAGTTTGTTGCATATAAAATTGAAGTAGAGATAAGTAAAAAACATTAAAAATATAACTGCTTTTAATTTTGGGGTGTTTTACAAATTAACCTATTTTCAAGTTTAAATTATGCGAATTCTTATAATAGAAGATGAAAAAAATCTGGCTATCGTGTTAAAAAAGGGATTAGAAGAGAATTCCTATACTGTTGATCTATCCCATGACGGGGAGGATGGTCTATTCGCTATAGAGAATTATTCCTATGATGCAATAATACTGGATGTTATGCTCCCAAAAATTGATGGTTTTACTGTATTGAAGATACTTAGAGCAAAAGAAATTGATGTTCCTGTTCTAATGCTCACGGCAAAAAGCGAAATAGAAGATAAAATCGATGGGCTGAACAGAGGCGCAGATGATTATATCACAAAACCCTTTAACTTTTCTGAGCTCCTTGCAAGACTTAAAGCCATTATAAGAAGAAATAAAGGAAAGGCTTCTGCTGTTTTAACAGTTGATGATTTAACATTAAATACCAATTCCAGAACGGTTATGAGAGGAGTTAAAGAAATTAAACTCTCGTCAAAAGAATATAATATTCTTGAATATCTTGTTCTAAACAAAGATAAAGTTATCACAAGAACAGAACTTATTGATCACATATATGATATGGATTTTGATCTTGATAGTAATGTAATCGATGTTTACATTAATTATCTGAGAAGCAAAGTAGATAAAGATTTTGATAAAAAGCTTATCCATACTGTAAGAGGAAGTGGTTATATCCTAAAAGAAAGCTCTTAACAATGAATTCAATTAAAGTTAAACTTATTATATGGATTTTTGCATTTATCTCCATTTTGCTTGTTGTACTAGGTTTTTTCCTTCATATAGAAGTTAAACAGTTTGTTCTAGAATCAGTAAATCATACCTTACATTCCAATATTCAGCTTCTAAAAGGACTTTTACATATTGAATATGGTGGAATTCATTTTGAGATGAACGAAATGATAATGGGTGAATATACCATTCCACGGTCAGGACATTATTACAAAATAATTATGGATAATAAAGTTATGGCTCATTCACCATCATTGGTGGATGAAAATTATAATTTGGCGTCTGGCAAATTAATATCACAAGATGATGAATTAGATAAAAAGGTGTATTACTCTATAGGACCAGCAAATGAGCCAATAATAGTAGTACAACATGATTTTGTTTTTACAAATAAAGCTCTAACAATCTATGCTGCAGAGGATCTTACCAATAGCAATATAATAATTGATAAGCTCAGAAACTTTTTACTAATAGCAATACCTATAAGTATATTTGTTACAGGTTTAGGTGCCATTAAAATTGTTAAAATATCTTTAAAACCTCTTGGGATTTTCTCGTTATCCATTGAAAAAATTAATCATAAAAATCTGGATGAACGAATCAAAAAGGAAAAACAGGTAAAAGAAATTAAAAGCCTCACTCAATCATTTAATGAAATGTTAGATAGACTTCAAAAAGCGTTCAAAGTAGAAAAACAAATTATTTCTGATGCATCGCATGAATTTAAAACCCCAATTTCTGTTATAAGAATGCAATGTGAAATAATGCTACAGAAAGAAAGATCTGTGAGTGAGTATATTGAGGCACTAAATATAATTAAAAGCTCTGCCGATAATATGAAACGTCTTACTAGTAGCTTATTATCTCTTGCTAAATTAGATTCTGGGTTTTTAACCTATCCAAGTTTTAAAAGTATTTTACTAAATAACATACTAGATAAAACAGTACAACTTCTAAGTAATTATGCAAATGAACGTAACATTAACATCAATTTAAATAGCAAATCTAACGTAAAAATTGATTGTTCTCAGGATAGACTTACCGAAGCATTTGTCAATATCATTGAAAATGCCATCCTATATAATAAAAATGGAGGATCAGTTAACATTTCAACGTCTGAGACTAAAAATAATGTTAGCATCCATGTTGAAGATACTGGTATTGGTATTAAAGAAGACAGTCTAACTAGAATATTCGACAGGTTTTATAGAGACAGTGATACCATAAATATTGAAGGAACAGGATTAGGGCTAAGTATTGCTAGTGCAATTATAGAGTCACACAATGGAAGTATTAATGTTAAAAGTGAATTGGGTAAGGGAACAACATTTACAGTTAATCTGCCAATAATAAAATAACATTATACACCACTATCAAGGCGATTTGCAAGATAGGAAGGAAGTCTAGCCGATAATATTTTTCTTTTTGTTGTTTCAACGTCATATTCAAGTAGATTATATGTTATTTTCATTGTCTCAGAGTCAAATATAAGATATGAAGCTCTTGGATCTCTATCCCTTGGTTGACCCACACTACCAGGATTTATAAGGTAAAAATCTTTTTTCAGTAGCTGAAATGATTGAATTGGAGGTGTAAATCTTGTTGCAGGAGTACCTTCTATTGGCCCCCATATCTGTTTACTATGTGTGTGACCATAAAAACAGATTTTATAATGAGGATAATTTCTTTTTAGTATTGCAAAATTCTCTTCTGCATCGTTTAGGTTAATGATATAATTATTTCTATGAGTTAGAGCACCGTGTAATACTAAAAAATTATTATCTACAATCTCAAAATCCTTTAAGGAAGATAATATTTTTCTATTCTTTTCGCTTAAATTGTTATATGTCCATCTAGCTGATTCTTGTGCATAAATATTAAAATATTCAATTTCCTTTAAATCACATCCAGCATAATCATGATTTCCTTTAATAACTATTGGAGTTCTCTCAAAAAGCAGTTCACAACATTCATTTGGGTTTGTAGCATAACCAATTACATCTCCCAAACAAATAATTCTATCAGCTTTTTGTTTATCAATGTCTTCCAATACAGATTTAAAAGCTTCAAGATTTGAATGAATATCTGATATTATAGCATATTTCATAGTGTTTTAAAGTAAAAATAAATATAAACTAAAATAATAATAAAATTTGCAAATTATCATTTTTTTTAAAGTTTAAAATAATTGATTTTTTGAAAATTTGGTTTAAGTTAAATATTTTTAATCTTATTTATAAAAATTTCTATTATATTTTATATTGAGAAAACAAACAGGAAGGTAAAAAATATGAATTCGTTGAGTGAAATTAGTCAATGGCACCCTCGATCTCTTCAAAAATGGTTACGAGAAATTGAAGAAAATGATATTATATTGGTTATGCCACATCTTCCAAAAGACATTAGCCACTTGATTCTTGAGAATCTTTCATCAAGAGTGAGAAAATTAGTTATTGAGTCGACAAAAGGAAATATATCTACAGCCAAAAAGGTTGTTGAAAGGGCAAAAGAAAGGATTCTCGAAATAGCAAACGATCTAATTGACATGGGTGAAGTTAATGAACCGGGAGAGCCTGAAGAACTAACCGAATATTCTAGACAAACCAGTTTACCCCCTGTTATAGGGATTAACAATACAACTAATTTGATTAAATCTTTAACCACACTGGGTAAATATTCTCAAGAGAGAGGTCTTTTAGCTTTAGAAGAAGCATTTGGGAAAATTGCAGATCCATTTTTAAGGGATGGTCTACAACTTATAATTGATGGTACAGACCCTGATCTTGTTGAAGAGATACTAAGAAATAAGGTGGAAGCAATAACTTACCATCGAGAACTCCTTTATAATCTTATGATAGAGGGAATTTTGGGTATTCAGGCAGGTAATTCTAGCTGGACTCTTGAAATGCGACTTAAATCACATTTACCCCCTGAAATGGGAGAAGAAAAGAGTGTTTCTTAACATATAAACTTTTATCTAGACTTAATTAAACGCATAAGATTTTTACATTTCCTATAAAGATAAGGATTTGTATTTTTGGATATTGTTAAACACTTTAAGAGATAGGATTTTGCTTTACTATATTCATTTTGCCTGTAATAAAACTTGGCTAGGACATAATATACGTGGCTTTTTGTGTAAAGGTCGTTTCTATTGGAGGATTCTTTTAGGGATTTATTATAATAGTAATAAGTTAGCTTAGGATTTCTCCATCTGCTGTAAGTGACGCCCAGATTGAATAATAAGATTGGATTATTGTTTGAAATACTTAATCCTTCCTTAAAAGCATTAACTGCAAGATTGAATTTCCTTTTGTAGATGTATATTACACCAATGTTATTGTATATTTTCCATGATCTATCACTGTTTTTAAGCTGTTTATAGTATAGTAATGCTTTCTTGAAGTGGAATAGTGCTTTGTCATATTCACCTTCTGACTCGTATAGCTGGGCTAATTTAAGGTATATTTTTGCATTATCCTCTGGATTAAGATTTTGCAAATTATCAAGTTTATTTTCTAAGTCCTGAATGAGATCTGATTTATCTTTATCTCCTAGAGTTTTGATTGTTGCAGTTTTTTTATGTATATCTTGAGGTTTTATAATCATTAAAACCCCTTTGGGTGACCAAATCAGGGATGTTTTGTCTTCATCATCAAAATTTAGTATACTCGATGATAAATGTCCAATTTCTTCTCTTGAAATGGTTTTACCTATAGTTAGTAATATGGATTTATTATTAGGAAGAGTAATAATAAGTTGTCCTTTCGTTAATCCCCATCTCATAGCGGCAATTGGGTTTTTATTGGCTATTTTATTAATAATTTTACCATTAGAATCAAGAATAATGATGTCGCCATTATAAAGACTTACTGCTAGATGTTTGTTCTTTTTGTGATAAGCAAATGAAGATATTTGTTTGTTAAATCTCTTTATAGATTGTTTTTTTCCGGTAGATAATATAAGGTAATATAGAGTAAGAGGTGTTACTATCAATATCTTATCTTTGGAAACAGGTATGATACCCAAAATTGGTTGATTAAATAAAAAATTCTTTTCAGGCAGGTACTTTTTTACATTCCACATGGTAATTTTTCCCATACCATCTCCTGAAAACATAATGTTATTATCTATGTGAAAAGAAACTGCATTTACCCAATATTTATGGTGATTTTTTATTATTGTTTTTTTATTTTCGCTCATCCAAAAAGCAATCGAACCGTCATCATGACCTGTAATAACAAGCTTTCCACCTTCCATAGAGTCGGCAGATATAATAGGAGCTAAATGTTGATTTAAAACTTTGACTGAAAGAGAATCTAATGAAATAAATATAATTTTATTATTTGATAATACAATGGATATCTCACTAGCATCATTTGAAATAGCCATGTTTTTAACGGTTTTTTCAGTTTTATAAAGTGTTTTTATCTTTCCAGTAGATAGATTAACCCTTTTAATTTCACCATTTAGATCTACAGAAAAAAGAGTATCAGTTCCATTTAAAAGCTTTAATTTAGCTGAAGGACTATTATGAAGATATAGTTTTTCTAATTCCTTTGTGTTAAATGAATATACATAGATTACATTATCAATACCTCCACTTACAAGCCATTTATCGTTAGAAGTAACTGTATTAACCTTGCCATTATGAGAATAAATGATGTTACCATTTTGTGATCCCGTTTTGTAAATCATCACATCATTATATTCGTTTACTATATAGCTTCCACCACTATTAACAGAAATAGCATTTATCTTTTTATTGCTGTACCTAGAAAATATAATTTTACTTTTAAGATTTCTATGTATGATAGCACCGTTAGCAAGTATAATAATAATATTATTTTCATCAGAAGAATATTTTAGCTTATTAATAGAATCTTCTTCTTGTTCTAATAATTTAAAGGAGTAATTTTTTAGATTCCATATAATTAATTGACCATTATTTAGACCAGCAATTAGGTAATTACCATCAGGACTGAAATCTATGGAATTAACTATTGTACTGCTTATAAAATGTTTTATTAAACTCCCTGTCAATCGGTCATAAAGTTCCACACCAATACTAGTCCCAACAGCAAACCATTTCTGGTTGGGAGAATATTGAATATCATTTACTTCGCCATAACCCCAAATCTCTTTGAATGGAGGTTTACCATCTTGAAAAATGATGTTTTCTTGATTAGAATTGAGATAAATACTAATATTATTACTATATTTATTTTGGATAGGATTATTTTTATTATATGCAAATATGTTATTGCTTCTGTAAAGGCATAACGCAATTGCTAATGTAATAAATGTAATGTAAAACAGCTTTTTCATTATTATACCACTATTATTTCTTTTTTGTTAAAGAGTTTAAATAATCTTGAATCTTGTTTTTATTCTCATAATCAGGAAAATGCTTAAGAAGATGCTCAAAAACCTTTTTCGCTTTGATATAGCTTTTTATACCAATGTAAGCCTCTCCTAGTCTTTGATAATTTAATGGATCTTTAGGATTTTTCTCTATCAGCCAAAGATATGTATCTAATGATTTCCCAAAATTCTTTTGTTTAAAGAAAGTTTTAGCTAATCGCTTTCTCAAATCTACGGAATTTGGCTCTCTCTCAATTGCCCACGAATATTGTAATATTGCATCCTCATATTTTCCCAATTGGAATGAGGCATCGCCCATCTTCATAAAGATATCAACTCCTTTTGTTCCTGTTTGAATCACGTGATTCAAAGTTGATAATACTTTTTGATAATCCTTTTTCTCGTAATATCCATTAGCTAACAGAAGATAAAACCCAATTTCCTTAGGATAAAGCTGATTACCTCTTTCAAGTATAGATATAGCTTCATCATACCTCTTAAGCAAGATTAGAGATTTACCATATTGGAAAAGCACTGATTGGTCCTTAGAATTATTTTCATATGCCCTTTTAAAATAGCTTGATGCTTCTTCCCACTTTTTCATCTTAAATAAAAGAAGTCCCATATTGTATGATACTGCCACATCATTAGGATTTGCTTTTAGAGCCTGTGAATAATAATCATACGCTTTTTTATATTGTTTTAGTCCATCATAAGCTTTTGCTAAATTAAAAAGAATGTAAAATTCATTAGGATCTTTAATTAATCCACTTTTAAATGTTTTAATCGATTCTGAATATCGTTTCATACTATATTGTATTTGACCAATTTGAATGATAGTCTTTATATGATTAGGATCAATTTGCAACGCTTGATTAAATCTCTGGAGCGATTCATCATCTTTATCCATTTTTTTATAACATATTCCAAGGTTATAAAGGGATTTAAGTTTATAATCTTGTTGTTCAGAAGCAAAAAGTGGGATTGCTTCATCAAAATATCCTTTTGCATCCTGATACTTATGCTCTAACAGGGCTATAATCCCCAGTCTATAAAGCAATATTGGATCTTTCTTTTGTCCTGACTCACTCTGCTTCTTTAATGCTAATTCATAAAGTACTTTTGCTTTATCGTACTTTTTACTATTATAAAAATCATCACCTCTTTTTAGATCTTGTTTATCTATACCATTCCTACTGTCATTAGTGTTGCTTGTTTTTTTGACTAATTCTTCGTTCTCTTTCTTGAGTCTATCAATTTCTGCTTTCTGCTTGTCTAATTCTTTATTGGCTGATGCAATCTTCCCTGATTTTAAATCTTCGTTTTCTTTCTTGAGCCTATCAATTTCTGCTTTCTGCTTGTCTAATTCTTTATTGGCTGAGACAATCTTCCCTGATTTTAAATCTTCGTTTTCTTTCTTGAGTCTATCAATTTCTGCTTTCTG
>Ga0224495_10001921_pt1 | contig 14066 bp, 9 predicted proteins | sample SF_Jul11_sed_USG_FD_168128 | JGI IMG/M metagenome (GOLD analysis project Ga0224495, IMG submission 168128) | Sediment microbial communities from San Francisco Bay, California, United States - SF_Jul11_sed_USGS_4_1 | ecosystem: Environmental > Aquatic > Marine > Sediment | place: USA: California... | reverse complement strand
ACGACATGCATTGGTTTACAAAACCTGGTCTATAATATGGATCGGTTTGCTTTTCTAATGAGATAATAGATATATGCCAAAGGTTTATTGTAAAATGTTTAATAAACTATTCAAAAAGTTACGACCCAGCGATTCAATAGGAAATTTGCTCGGCTCTACGCATGCAATTTTTATGCTCTTCCCTATACTCGCACACCATACTGGCTTTTCTTGGGTTTTTAGAGGTGCCCTTATATTTATTTTTCTTATCAAGTATTATTAATTGCATTACTATGGGTATCATTTCGTTCGAAAAATATATATTAATTTTACCTTCTTGTTTTATAAGGGCTATTTATGTTTTACTTTTTTCTATATGATGCTCCATTCATTTTAGTGGAGCCTATCTAAAGAAGAATAAATTCATGCGGTCGCAACGCTGAAAAATCAATCGATTGTTTGCGACCTGATCTTAATGTATATGTTGAATACTGTTTAAAAACAGATGATAATCATCATTAGAAAAAAATATAAATATAACTTTTTTTGGAAAGGTGTTATTCAGTAAAAAACTTTTTATGGTATTAAAAGCAATGGCTGCAGCCAGTTCCCGGGGGTAACCATAGACTCCTGTCGATATTGCCGGAAATGCAATGGTTTCTAATTTGTACTCAAGTGCTTTTTTCATGGAGTTATAATAAGATTGGTGCAGCAGATTTGCTTCGTTGGCATTGCCTCCTTTCCAGATGGGCCCGACCGTATGAATTATGTAGCGGCAGGGAAGATGGCCTGCCTGCGTGATAACACACTCTCCTGTGGGTATGCCTTCGGGGTATTGTGTTTTTCGTATCTGCCTGCACTCGTTTAGAATCTGGTGGCCCCCTGCATGATGAATGGCTCCGTCAACGCCTCCACCACCCAGCAGTGAGGAGTTGGCCGCATTTATTATGGCGTCACATTGTTCTTTTGTAATATCACCGATTTTTACTGTTATTTTGTTGTTCAGTAAGTCTGTTGATTTCATTTTGTTTACGGATTGTTCATGTCAGGATTGCTTTAAGGCACTCTTTTATATTATTATAAAAGGGGTCTTCACTTGTGCTTTTGTTGATGTTTTTTTCTCCACCCCAGATGATTTTTTTTATACCAAGCGCATGAATTGTTTTTTTTCTGAGATCAAGGTGTGAGGGGTTTCTAATTATGCCTGTCAGTGAGAGTTCGCCCGCAGCAGAAAGTTTAGGCGGTACAGGTTTGTTCAGATAGCTTGAGGCGGTAGCAATTAAAAGGGCAAGGTCAGCAGCAGGGTCCCGCATATAGGTACCACCTTGAATGCGTACAAAAATATCACTTTGAGACATGCTGAAGCCCATAAATTTTTCCAGAATGGCCGCGATCATATGAATACGCGAGATATCGATATTTTCTCCGATTCTTCTTCCGTTGGCAAAGCTGGCCGGGGTAACGAGCACCTGTACTTCCACAGGTAAAACTCTTGTGCCGTCAAGCTGTGGAAAAAGAATACTTCCATTGCCTCCGATGTCATCGAGGTGAATAAGGCTTTTGTCTGCTGATACTTCTTTTAAACCCTCCGGAGTCATTTCAAAGACAGCGATCTCTCCGGTTGATCCATATCTGTTTTTTACGGAACGGATAAAGCGGTATTGACCGTAGTTCTGCGTTTCAAAATACAAGACGACATCAACGGCATGTTCCATTACCTTGGGGCCGGCAATTTGTCCATCTTTGGTAATATGGCCCGTTAAAATAATTGGTATACTTAATTCACGGGCGATTTCAACAAAAAGAGAGGCAGCTCCACGGATCTGGGTAACTGAACCTGCAAACATTTTTTCACTGTCGGTAGATACGGTTTGTATTGAGTCGATCATGACAAGTTCGGGTTTCGTTTTGCGAATCGCAGAAAGTATGTTTTCAATTGCAGTTTCTTGTAGCAGATATAAATTGGGGTGCATCGCATCGATGCGGTGCGCCCGGTCGATAATCTGCTGGTTGCTCTCTTCACCGGAGATATAAAGTATATTTTTACCGCATGAGGCAATTTCAAGAAGCAGGGTAGATTTACCGATTCCCGGTTCACCACCCAGAAGAGTGACAGACCCGGGTACAAATCCGCCTCCTAGTAGACGGTCAAACTCTTCAATTCTGGTATGAACCCTTTTTACAGGTTGGGCCTCTTCTGCGGTAATGGAGACCGGATCTTTATGCGATGATGTTGTTCCTTTTGTTTTAATTCCTGTTTTTTCTTCAAAGGAGTTCCATGATTTGCATGAGGGACACTGACCCATCCATGCGATAAAAGTATCCTGGCAATTACTGCACTGATAAACGGTTTTTTCTTTTTTACTCATATAGATACAGGCACAAGGGCTGGTTTATTATTTTTTATTAAAATGATAAACGGTTGAATGTGTAAAGACACTTTTATGTTCATGAATATAGCTGACAAGACAATCAGTAAAATCGCTGATTCCGTTGTGATCTTTGTCTCTGCTCGTACTATAATCATTAAAATCACAAGTAATTACCGAAATGCTCCATTTCCAGTACTCAGAGTCTGACAAATTTTTAATACTTTCTTTTACTGGAATGGAACAATTTTGGGAATTCTCATCCCAGACTCCCTGTTTTGCCAGGCAAAAAGAGAGTGCTAAAAGATCGTAAGAGTTGCCCGTGGTTATTTGTGATAGTGCAATTTGCGAGGTATTGCCGGGTAGTACTGCAAGTAACCCGTTGCTGATATAGTTGTAATCTGCTTCGAGTTGTAGTATGTAGCTTTTCCGGGGAAGTTCAGAATGCTGATACTTTTCCCACTGAAACACCGGATAGTCCGTTTGACCTGATGAGTAATTTTCAGGATATAACAGAGTCACAGGGGTTTTCCATATGAGAGATACAGAACTGTTATCGTTGAGATCTACAGGGTAAACCGAGACAAGAAAATTTCTGTTTTCAAAGTTAAAAAAGTTTCCAGTACCTGTATAGTTGATAACTGCATCAACCTGTGCTATACCATCTGGATCATCAAGTACTGCAATTTGAAATTTTTCATGATCCGGGCTTAAATAAAGGCTCGAATCCCATGAGTATAAATTGTTGCTGTTTCGTGCATAGATGATGTAGTCGCTTGTCTGGTTTTTACTGTTTTGAATGGTACCATTTATTATTTTTGAATGAGTTCCTGTTGAGTCTGTAATAAAAAAATTATCAACACCTTTGGACATCGAGTCGTAATCACCCTCAGTGGTTATATCGGTATCATAGGCCTGAATATATGCATAGTAGCTGTGCTGGTCGAGAAGGGCGAAATTACCTGCAGGATTGTAAATTAAATCAGAGGTATTATTATACCGGTCATTGAAGTTGTTATAGCTTCCATCATCATTGCGTATAAGAGCTTTATAGCTTTTAGCGTTTTCAACAGCAGCCCAGCGGATTTCCGGGGTCATTGTCTTCACAGCCTTTTCTCCGGTAGGGTTTTCGAGAGGAATATATTGTGAAAGTTGTATAATTTTATCGATAGAATCTTTATAGATCGAGATCATATCAAAGTAGTTATTTTTATAAAAAAAGGTGTAAGTGCCGGTTTCAACCCCGAATGAGTAATCGATGCCATATGAGTAGTTTCCATCATTGCTTGCAGTATCATAGCTTGAACTGTAGTTGTCGAGAGCATCGCCGCAGCCCCCATCGTCAAGCAGGGTGATAATCTCAGAGTTGGGCATCATTACTTTGGGAGAGCCTATATGTGCAATATTTCCAAATATCCAGGCAGCTTCAAGAGAAAGATAAAACCCCCCGCATATGCTGTTGTTTGATCCGTTCCATCTGTTTTGATTAATCATGGTTGCATTAAGGTATTGAAAAAAGTCAACTTCAGAGGTATCATAAAGTACAAGAAGATTCTGAGCGGTCTGGTTCTGGGTATCTATGGTTAATACTGAAGAGCTTTGCGGATCTATTCCAAGTGAGGGTAAAGAGTCTTTATTTGAATCTCTAAACGCCCGAAGATACCATACTCCGGATGGTAATTGAACCAGTGCATTTTTCGTAACAGCAGAATTTGCTGCTATGGAGATGTTAAATATAAAATCCGGAGAGCTGAAATTTTCAGGTGAGCTGTAGGCATAAATATATATTTTGTTGCCAGAAAGATCACCTTGTTCACTTTGTATGATCAGACTGGTTGCAGAAACATTCTGGCAATGGATAGCAATATTGTTTATTCGCCCATCTACATTTCCGCTGTTATTTACGGCAAAGCAGAGTTGCCCTGCAGGGTGTCGTGTGATCGTTACATCATAAGGTGTGCCATTTACAAGGTTTGATGGAAATGAAAAATGATCACTATTTGCAGGAACAGTTAACTTCATCAGGCTATTCAGGGAGAGCTCCAGTGAGCCGGTGTTACCTGATATCGTTCCTGAGATCAGGTTTTCTATATTAAAACAGTCAATTTTAACGTTAATGATATCTCCAAAAACAATTCCAGAACCGTCTGTGATGTTGCATTTTTGTGAAGGGTATTCCGGAGAGGTGACGATGGCCACATTGTATTCACTGCCCGGAAACCATGTGGTTGCAAAGAAAAAGGGCCCATTTTCAGAGATCTCTTTGTATTCACCATTATTATATACAACAAGATGATCACCATTTAAACCCTCCAGGGTACCTCCAATATAGTATAGCTGGTTGATTACACAATCGATTTGTAGATCGGTAACATCAGCTTTAAAAATAGAGCCTGCTCCATTTTGAATGTTGCAGTGATACCCTTCGGGTTGTTCTTTTATCGATATGGTATATGATTCATTATCCATGTAGTAGTCAGGAAGGGTAAACGTGCCGTTCTGGTTTTCGCCCGCTCCGTAAATTATGATTGAAGTATTATTGGCATTGATGGAGAGTGAATGACTCAAAGGAAGGCCGTGGATATGACCACTGATATGAAAAAAATCAAAATTTGATTCAATGGGTAAATAATCTGATTTTTCATTAAAATTTGTATGAAATGAATTTTTATGAAGGGTATTGTAGCTGTCATAGGTAACATCATTACCATTATTGCAACTAATGAAAAGAACCCAGAAGAAAAATAAAAGTATCTGTTTCTTGAACATAATATTGAACATAATATATAGGTACCCTTCTAAACAAGGAGATGTAATATCAATAAAAATTGCATTGTTTTTTTTATATACCTGAAAAGTTATAATCGTTTCTTTTATCGGTCATACTGATTTAAAGGGTCATTTTTCGCAATGATGACAGAAAGCAATGTTATAAAAAAGTATTTTTTCAGCCGCTATACCAGGGTATTTTTTTATGTTTCAAAAAGATTTAAAAACGAGCTTATGAATTACTGACTCATAAAAAGACAGCATAAAGAAGTAATAAATCAAAGTTTAATCTACCAGTTTTTTAAGTGCTAAAATCCACCCGGTATGAATACCTTCATGGTATTGATTGTAGGTCATACTATCCAGAATGTCATTAAGTTTTGAGCCAGCTGTTGTGGTGTAGGGTTTAAAGTTGCAAAATATATTGTTTTTATAATCTTCTTCAAGCATAACAGGAGTTTCCTGAAGCAATTGTAAAATATGATCGATATCAGGCTGATAATTATCAGGAGACCATTTTTCAGGAGAGGAACCTTTTCGAAAATAGCTTAAAAATTGATCATCTACTCTGGGAGCGACCCCGCTGAGAGTATAATTTAATATCTGCTGTGAGGCGATAATGTGTCCTATATTCCATAATATATTATTTTTAAAAGAGGGTGGAATTTTCAGCATACTTTCTTTGCTCATATTATGGACAGTTTTAAATATATAATGTCTGCATCCTTTTAAAAGTTCAATATTTTTCAATCCTTCGCTTGTGGTTTCCATATAGAAACCATAAATAAATATTTTCCTGTATTGTCATAGAAAAAAAGATTATGTTTTCTTTTTTGAAGAGCGTCCCGGTTTTGTTAATAGTGCTTTTGATAGTAGTAAATGTCATTGAAAACGGAAAAAAATAATAAAAAATCAATTACAGTTATATGAGAGAAAAGTGGCAGGAAAAAAGCCGGTCGTAATGACCGGCTAATATTCAAACCAGAAAAATTTTATTTACTGCACCCAGTAATTCACCGTGTGAAACTGGAAACCAGAAGGATGAGCGATTTGCGGGTAAGCAAATAATCCAAAGCTGTACTGATTGGCAGCAAAGTTGGCAGCATCGATCGCCCCAACAGAACCGGAGTAAGAAGAGCTTTGGGAATGGGTAATTGTAATGTCTGTTGTTCCACCATAACCAATAGAAGCACCTGCAATTACCGGTCCGACTGTTGCTTGAATGTCGACTGTTACACTAAAGCCCAGGCTTTGACCGGTTGATACCTCATTGTTTAATACAATTTCAGCAGTCGTAAAACCGGTTCCCTGTCCGACTGAATTTGGCCCTTGAAGGAGGTTACTGCCATTAAGTAACCCCTGGACTTGCCCTACGCCAAGATAAGATAAAGGATTTCCCGGGGTATGCAAAAATGTCTCAGATCCAATGACCCTGTTCGGGTTGATACCAATTACTGCAGCATTGTAGAAACTTCTTTCTGCCTGCAAGACAATTGGCTTACGCGGAACACGAATAACGGTTTCTACGCCAATCTCTGTTGCAACCGGAGAAGATACAACTGTGTAGTAGTAGAGGTCGTAGGGAATCGCTGAATAGACGACCATATCTTCATTGGGCCCGGAAGTAAATGTTATGGATTTTTCTGTCGAATAACCTACTCCCTGATGCCATGTAGAATTTATGGCAGCAGTTGCCTTGAACTCTAATGCTACTTTGCTTATAAAATATGCTGCCGCCTCTGCACCAACAGTAATGGATGCATCAACCTGCTGGCTGTTTTCGTTTACAGTCCCAATAGAAGATCCCTGACCAAAAGAGGACGAACACGAATTAGCAACGTTTTGTCCACTTCCATCTAACCAGCATGGAGCTGCTGCCAGTGCTGCAATTGGAACAGGTTCGGTGATTGTCTGCTCTTTTCTTAAATAGCTGACAATAAGACTATCGTCATCGGTATTGGCGCCAATAAGAATAGGCCAAGAGTCTTCACCAACATTGGAATAGTAAATCAGTATATGCAATCCGAAAGTTCCGGTGATATTGTTTATCCCGTATATTGGTATTGAATCAATGCGATTTCTTCCCCAATAAATGATATCATCTTTATTGTCCCCGTTGAAATCCCCCACTGCAATAGCAGTGTTGGATCTATCAAAATATTTATCTGGGGTCCACAGTGTGCAATTGCGATTATTTGCCAGTTCAAAAACATTCATGGGGTTATTTGCGGGATCAACTCTTACAGTGAGTGTTTTATCATACACTCTGTTGTTGATGAGCAGCTCCATTGTTCTGTCGCCATCGATGTCAAGTATTTCTACAAATGCATCGGCGATTGTGACAGTATTGACGCTATTACAGTCGCCGGTAAACATGTCTATAATTCTTTTACCTGGAGCTGTTTGTATATAACCTGAAGTAGGCTGGTCATACTCAACTGAGATTATATCGTAAATTGAGTCACGACCTGTGATTATAAAATTTTCAACTCCACCAAAAATAATTTCAGGAACGCCATTACCGTTTAAATCACCAATAGTCACATCCGCATTAAAGGCTGTATACGTTACACCTAAATCCACAGCAGTAACCAAATGGGCAACACCCTGCTGGATTAAGATGTTGTTGGCAAAGCTATAGATTCGGTAATTTGCTTGTGCGTTTTCAGTGGTCGTTACCACAATTTCTGCCTTGCCGTTTAAATTTGTATCTCCGGCAGTTACGTGAATCGATGCTGATAAGGGAAGGCTTAAAGTTGTAAGTGGGGCAAAACCGTTTGCTGCATCATCAAGAACAATAACCTGCTGTACTACGTAAGAGGTAATATCATTATGATTGTAGGCCATAACACCGGCTCCAATGACCAGTTCATCTTTTCCGTCTCCGTCAATATCACCGACAGTCAAATCCATTTGACCAGGACTTGCATTATTTCCATCTGGAGAAAAATAGGCTGTCGTTCCAATTTTTACAAATCCGGAGGTAAGGGAGATATAGCTTCCGCTTTTGTCATCGGTAACCTCGAGCATGATATCTCCGGTTAATGTGATGTAGGCAAGAGCGACTTCATCAAAACCATCGCCGTCAAAATCTCCTGCCACACCACCTTTTACTGTGTTCACTACCCAGCCTGAGGCGGTATTAAATGTCTTCAGAGCAACAGGAGTAATACCCCCTGTTCCTGAAGCTGTTTCCAAAATCTGGGCTTTGGTCGTTCCATTTCTGCTGCCGACTACCACAATCTCCTTGGTGCTGAATATGGATGTGTTTTTATTACCCAATGGATTATAATCTGCTGGCAAAGGGTTGCCGAACTGGTCGTTAAGTACTCCCGGAGTTGCATTTATTCCCAATGCACCCAGAGCTCCCGTAACACCAACAGGATTGGCTGTTGTTGCAATTGCTTTTTTCTTTGGTGAGTTTGCATTGCAACTACTAATCGTCAGTTGTAAAATTGCAAGTAGCATAGTAAATGTAATTTTTTTCATCTAATTTCTCCTAATTTCAATTAACTTTATTCTGAATCGTCTTAAAAAAAGTTAAACCATGTCTGCTAAAGTCTTCAATTGAATTACTACAGGCAATGCGTCGCCGTTTGTTTGCTGCTGCATGAAAAGCCAGTACGCAAAAAACATAATAGTAATAATTGTACTTGTTTTCATTCTGGTTTTTCTTTTTTTAATGTTTTTCTTTAATTATTCACAGTGTCTGAATTTTTCAAATGCAGTTACAAAGATTCATGAGAAACTTTGCCTCTTAAATGACCCATCTCAGGTTTTATTGTGAATAATTTCCTTATATTAGCATATTGATCATTACATATAGATTACATATGTGCGTTATTTTTCGAAAAGAAGCATTTTTTCTTTTAATAAGATTGACACTGTTTGTTTATTGTGAAAGAAAAAGTATAGATGAATTTATCGCATTCAGCAAAAATTACACCGCCAGAGCTATTTAATGTTTCTGCAAGAGAGCGGCTTTTTAAATTGCTCGATCAAAGTGTTCATCCGGTAATATGGATATCGTCTCCTGGTGGAAGCGGCAAAAGTACTCTTGTGGCAAGCTGGTTTGATTCACTGTCAAAGAAAAAAGAAGCATCAAATCATATCTGGTACTCTGTTGATAAAGGTGATACAGACAAGGCCTCTTTTTTTTATTATATGGGTCTGGCTCTGAAAAAAGCTGTTCCTCAACTTCGAAAAGAGCTTCCACTATTAACTTCGCAATTTATGAACTCAACAGAAGTATTTACCAGAAAATATTTTGAATTATTATTTGAGATTCTTGCTGACTCTGTTGATTCTTCTCAACAAAACAGATCTCTTACAGAAACAAAAGATTATTCCAAAACATTTATCGTATTGGATAATTATCAGGATGTTGATTCTGAATCAACCTTTCATGATATGATTGTCCAGGGACTTGCTTCGATTCGCCGGGGAATACGGGTAATTATAATCAGCAGAAATGCTCCGCCTCCTCAATATGCCCGTCTGCTTGCCAATAATATTATTACCCGGATAAATTTTGACCAGATAAGGTTTACCATTAATGAAACGAAAGATTTTATAAGAAATAATCGTAAAATGGATCAAAACCCGGAAGGTGATAAACTTGCTGAACAATTGAATAGAATAAATGACGGTTGGGCAGCTGGTATGGTTTTAATGCTCAACTCATCAGAGTCAGATTTTAAACTTTTCGACATGACAAAACATGAGACAATTTTTAACTATTTTGCTACAGAAATCTTTAATGAATCCCAGAAAGATATTCAGGCATTTCTTTTGCAGACTTCATTTTTTATATCCATGACAAAGGATATGGCAAAATCGCTGACTGGTTTTGCGCACTCAGAAGAGATTCTTTCTGATTTATATCGAAATAACTATTTTTGCCAATTACATGCAGGGGAAAGTCGAACTTATCAATACCACCCCCTCTTTCAATTATTTTTAATGGAAAAAGCTGTTCAGACATACAGCCCGGCAGAGTTACAAATCATCAGAAGAAATGCAGCGGTAATTCTGGAAAAATCGGGGCAAACAGAGCAAGCAGCCCGCCTTTTTCAGGAGGGAGAAGAGTATGAAAACCTGATAAAACTTATAAAAACTCACGCTATAAAGACAATTACCGAAGGAAGAGGTGAAACTCTTGAAAAATGGATTGGTTTTTTACCAGATACGATATCAGAAAAAAACCCATGGATACTATATTGGCGGGGTGTTGCCAGGGGAAGCTGTATTCCCATAGAGGCCCGGGGTGATTTTGAAAAATCGTATATTCAATTCAGAGAGATTAACGATGCTTTGGGCCTTTTTCGAACATGGATAGCAATTATTGATACCTTTGTTTTTAACTGGGGAAACCTTTCTCCTCTTGATCACTGGATTTCAGTGGGTGAGCATCTTATCACAGATTATCCTGAATTTCTTCTGCCTGAATTGTATGAACAAGTTGCAATGGCAATGCTCAAGGCACTTTTGCACAGACAACCGAATCATCCTGAAATAGGAATATGGGAAGAGCGGGTGAGAGAGGTGGTTCTTCATAGTTCTCTGGTTGCAACAAGAATTGCCTTTGGAATCAACCTGGTTCATTATTATTTGTATTTTGGTGATTATAACAAGAGTTCTTTGTTAGTTGATATTTTACGTCCTTTGAGTTCGGCGGCGGAAATTGACCCCTTGAGCCGAATACAATGGTATACCATGGAAGCTTATTACTTTTATCTTACGGCAGATCTTGAATCAAACAAGCAAGCGGTTCAAAATGGATTAATAATTATAGAAGAAAGTGGAATACATTTAATGGACATATACCTTTTAACCCAGGGAGTGATGAGTGGCTTAACATTGAATGATCCGCCCTGGGCAAAAACATGTCTTGATAAAATGAATGAACTGCCTGTTCAGAGTACCAGAGACAAACTTTTTTTTCATGATCAGTCAGCATCCGTAGCACTTTATTTAAAAGATTATTCAAAGGCAATAGAGCACGGAAAGTTTGTGCTTGATATGACCGAGCAGGGTGGAGGTACATTAGCACGAACAACTGCTATCCTGGATATGGCTTCTATTCTTTTTGAAGCAGGTCGCAGAGAAGAAGCCCACAAGATGCTGATTGATTATTCGCAAAACATGGGCAAAATGAAAGGAGCTTTGTTTGGATATTTTTTAATGCTTTCCAGATTTAATTTTGAAATGGGCCAGACGAACGAGGGGCTTTCTTTTTTAAAAAAGGCATTGAGCATCGGAGCAGAACATGGTTTTGTAAACTGTATTCGCTGGAATAACTCTTACATGTCTCGTCTTTGTGCAATTGCACTGAAAGATGAAATTGAAATTTCCTATGTTCGTATGCTCATTTTGCGAAGAGATCTTGTGGCAGAAAATTATTCTGAGAGTTGGCCCTATCTGGTTAGAATCAACACATTGAATAAATTTGAATTGTATATTAACGACAAAGCGGTAAAATTTACAGGAAAAATCCAGCAAAAACCCCTTACTCTCTTAAAGCTTTTGATTGCTCTGGGCGGAAAAGATGTACCGATTTCTCAAATTAGTGATACGCTCTGGCCAGATTCCGAGGGTGATCATGCATACAACTCTTTTGCAGTAACTCTGACGCGTCTCAGAAAAATAATCAAGTATGAAGCTGCAATAGATTTGAGCGGTGGAAAGGTCAGCCTGAATGAAAAGTACATAGACGTAGATATCTGGAGACTCGAAAAAATACTCGAAAGTATGGAAAATTGTGACGAAACAGAGCTTGAAAAACATGCAAATACATTAATAATTCAATATCAGGGAAAATTCTTACCCGGTGATAACCACTACCCATCGGTAAATGAAACTCAAATGCGTCTGAGTCAGAAAATAATACGGTCGTTGATTAAATTTTATGATTATCTTGAGAATCAAAAACAATGTGAAAAGGGAATTCCTTTTCTTGAAAAAGCGCTCTTACTTGATAATTGTTCAGAAGGAGTATACCAGAGATTAATGCTCTGTAATTTTTACAATGGCCGCAGCTCTGACGCAGTAAAGCTGTTTACCCGGTGCAGCGAACAATTAAGACTTTCATTGGATGTTGAACCTTCATTAAAAACAAAAGAAATCTATAATCAGATCATCGCCAGCCAGGCTCAGTGAGATTTTGCGCAAATTTCTTTCATCAATTTGAAAAAATATTGACCAGAAGAGTTCCTTTATATTCTTGGATACATGGCACACAAAAAAGGCGGCGGATCATCAAAAAACGGACGTGACTCGAATGCCCAACGACTGGGTATAAAAGCATACGGAGACCAATTTGTAACAGCAGGTTCTATACTTGTTCGTCAAAGAGGAACAGTTTTTCAGCCCGGTAAAAACGTAATGCGTGCCAAAGACGATTCTCTTTTTTGTATTGTTGACGGAAAAGTAAAATTTGAGTGGGTCGACAAAACCAGAAAGAAGATTTCTGTGTATCCCGCATAATCATACTCATTGTTTAAATTCATTGATGAAATTCATATTCAGGTAAAAGCTGGAAACGGAGGACCTGGATGTATCTCGTTTCGTAGAGAAAAATTTATTCCTCTCGGAGGCCCTGACGGCGGAGACGGGGGTAAAGGCGGAAACGTCTACATTCAATCTGATCCCAGAATTATCAACCTCGAACACCTTCAAAAAGACAGATGCTACAGCGCAGGCAACGGCGAACACGGAAGCGGAGTCAACCGCACAGGTAAAGACGGCGAAGATATCACCATAAAAGTTCCCTATGGAACTGTTCTCTATAATGATGAGGGCGAATTGGTTCATGACTTTCTTGACGACGAACCCTTTCTCGTTGCCGAAGGCGCAAGGGGAGGCAAGGGCAATGCTTTTTTTAAAAGCTCCACCTTTCAGTCGCCCCGCTTTTCACAACCAGGCGAACACTGTGAAAAATTTGGCATAAAACTTTCTTTAAAACTTATCGCAGACGTGGGGCTCGTGGGCTTTCCCAACGCAGGAAAATCAACACTGCTCAAAACCTTAACCAGAGCCAACCCTAAAATCGGAGACTACCCCTTTACAACACTCAGCCCGAATTTAGGAACCCTCGAACTCGATAACAAACACACCTGCATAATCGCCGACATTCCCGGAATCCTCGAAGGAGCCTCAAAAGGCTATGGCCTTGGCCTCTCCTTTTTGAAACACATCGAACGCGTGCGACTCCTTATATTCGTACTCGATGTAACCATGACCGATGTCGAAGATGAATTACGAATATTGCGCAGCGAACTCGACAGCTACAACCAGAATCTGAACAAACGCCCTTTTATTGTACTTTTCAACAAATGTGATCTTATGGAAGAAGAGTTTCTGAATGAATGGGTAGCCTCTTTTAAAAAAATAAAATTAAACCCGGTACTTGTTTCTGCCATCAACAGCACAAACCTGGACAAACTTGTCTCCGAAATTACACGACTACTCTCAGAATAATTTATTATTTTATAAATTAATATTTTGGGCAAATGATTCAGAGATTCAATAAATAAATGACTGAATGAATAAACCTAAAAATGAAGAAATATAAAAATATGAATTAAAGGGGCGAGCTGGTTTAGAGCTCAATGCAAAAATTCTCATGCCCCTGCCGCCGGCCGAATCGGCCTCTGGCACCCCTTTGTGATATTATTTAATACATACAATGACACCGAATTTCATAAAATGATAGATACATTCCACTTTTTGAAATCCGGTTTTTTTCAGTATTTGTATGGTATCCTCTATTGAATTTTCAATATCAAGTTCTTTTCTTTTCAGCCATGCTTTTTTTTCTTCAGCTGTAATTACACTTTTGTCAATAAAGTCCAGCCACCATTTTTCATAAATTTGATTAATTACTGTATCAGAAGCAATAAACTGATCCAGATTAATAAAGCAACCATTATGCTCCAGATGGTTATACGC
>Ga0224495_10001919_pt1 | contig 14068 bp, 11 predicted proteins | sample SF_Jul11_sed_USG_FD_168128 | JGI IMG/M metagenome (GOLD analysis project Ga0224495, IMG submission 168128) | Sediment microbial communities from San Francisco Bay, California, United States - SF_Jul11_sed_USGS_4_1 | ecosystem: Environmental > Aquatic > Marine > Sediment | place: USA: California... | reverse complement strand
TAAGCTTTTTCTGGCCATGTATGAATGGCAATGTGCGATTCAGCAAGTAAAACGACTCCCGTTACTCCTGAGCCCGGAAATTGATAAAATAATTTTCCTACTTGTGTCAGTCCAGCTTCCTGGACCTTCTGTTCACAATACTGTTCAAGCAGGTCAGCGCTATACATTTCGTCATTGCCGGCCTGTATATCATACAGATCAGCAAGAATGTGGATTCCTTTATCCAGTACATTTTCTCTTATTTTTTTTTCCTCAAGGCTTAGTGTGTTTTGTGTCATTTCACCCCTCTAATTTTAAATTTAATGGTCATCATTCTATGACCATTTGAGGCCATATAGGTAAACTTATTCAAATTGTCAAAAACTATATAAAATCAGATCGTTTGTCTGAATTTATTTTATTTGCTCAGCCACATGATTTGCGAAGGCTGAACACTTTAACTCTTTGGCTCCGTTTACCAGACGGGCAATATCAAAAGTAACTGTCTGCGAAGCAAATGTTTTTTCAAGCGCTTCTTCGATTTTATCTGCTACTTCATACCAGTTTATATAACGAAACATCATGATTCCCGAGAGAATCAGCGCACTTGGGTTTGCCTTGTCCAGTCCGGCATATTTAGCTGCGGTGCAATGCGTTGGTTCGAATAGAGCAACTCTGGTACGAGAGTTCAGAAAAGCTTGTGGTGTAATGCCTGTGGGGCCAGCCTGGGAGGAGAGGCTGTGATAGATAAACTCTGCCTGTACCCCCAAGGCGACAACAACAGAGTAGTCATAAGGCCGTGTGCTCGTATGCTGCGTAAACAGCTCCATGGGGAGATCTTTAATGAGGATTTTGCCGACGGGAGGGTTACCCGAGCAATCATCCCGGGCAATTGTTCGATCGCCAAACTCTTTTCTGGCCACCTCATATCCCCAGTTAACAAAAGAGTCGCAGCCGTTTACAAGTGAGATCTTGTCCTGTATCAGGGTAACCGATGATTTATTATGATGGATTGCATACTCAATGCCAGCTCTGATAACTTTTTTAGACTCCTCTTTAAATTGAGTTTTCAATGTATAAAAGGCTCCCTCTTTTAAAGGAATATCTTCAGCTATTTTAGAATTTAACAGAAATTGATTCAACTGATTACTTTTCTCTGAACATAATTCAATATCTTTGTGAATGTTTTCATGGTTATTCTTGAAAATAATAATGTTGATATGTTCCGGTTTTTTTACAGGTGAAGGTAAACCGTTAAAATAACGAACCGGTCGTTGGCAGGTATCAAGTTCCAGCTTTTGCTGAATCAGTCTGTTTACCCGATCCGGATCTGCTTCCGAACTGATTTTTATCGGCCCTTTTATTGTAACCAGATATTCACCCATAGCGGAAATAGTCTCATCGGGCAACAAAATTCCCGACCCATAATTTAATTGTGCTTTTTCTCCGGCGTAGAGCTCTATCCAGTTGATTTTTCTTTCGCCCTTGTAGACTTTTTCCACTGCACTATCGAAAAGCTTTTTACATGCAGCCCATATATCAACCCCTGTACCATTACCTTCTATAAAAGCTATGATGGGGTTTGCAGGCACCTGTAAACTCCCGTTTACCAAAGTGATTTTTTCACCCTTTGAGGGAGCTATGATCTTTTCATAATTCATTTCAGACCAGAAAAAGGTTTGATATTTGAGTGTAAACCTTAAACTATTATAAAATTTTTTATAACCTGTTTGAGCCAGCGGATTCAGATTTTAGTATACTAAGAGTTGCATAAACTTTTTTAAAAATAAATAGTGGAAAAGTGGTTATTTTCAAGATACTACCCGGCAACATAAATAGCCAGAGTTGCCGCTGCGATCAGACTCTCTATAGATCATATTCCATGATAATCTTGTTTTCAAAGCGAAAGTCCAATGAAAAGAAATCCTTTTTTTAACGAAAGAGGCAGTAAAAAATAAATAATTTTTAATAAATAAAAATAAATCAATTTATTTTTATTTATCATGATTGTATTGATGACTTATAATGGACATCTTTTTAATCTGTTTGTAAATTTAGCTTTAATATATGATCAATACAGAAATAGAGATAAAAGATTTATCCATTACCACAAGAAAAGATTTTCCTTTTTATAAAAATCACCCTGAAATGACTTATCTGGATTCTGCAGCAACTTCGCTCACACCCCAGAGTGTTATAGAGGCGATTTCCGGTTATTATAATAACTATAGTGTAAATATTCACCGTGGAGTATACAAGCTCTCTATGGCTGCAACAGATATATTTGAGTCGGTTCGTGAAAAAGTAAAAAGATTTCTTCAGGCACCTGATGATTTTGAAGTTATATTTCTTCGTGGAACAACCGAGGCGCTCAATCTTCTTGCAACATCATTTGAAAGAACAGATATGCAGTTGTCCTCTTTTTCAGATGCATGGGACAGGGGATATTCAAAAGATGATGTTATTATATTAAGTGAATCTGAGCACCATTCCAACATTGTTCCCTGGCAGATTACCGCAATGAAATCAGGAGTTGAAATAATCTATATTCCTGTTGATCATAAAGGGGCGCTTGATCTGACAGAATTTGAAAAAATCAGAGATCGGTTGAAAAACAGATGTGTAAAATTAGTGTCACTGAGCCAGGTATCCAATGTGACGGGTGTTGTGCATGATTTAACCCCATTTGTTACATACGCCCGTGAAAAAGGGGCGATTTTTATTGTTGATGGAGCACAATCGGTATCGCATCGAAAAGTTAACCTTAAAGAGCTGGGGGCAGATTTTTATGCGTTTTCGGCTCATAAAATGACAGGCCCGACCGGTATCGGCGTGCTGGTGGGAAGGCGCTCCCTTCTGGAATTAATGGTACCTTTCATGGGTGGTGGCGATATGATTTTAGAGGTATACAAAGATCATGCGTCGTATAACGCTCCACCTCACAAGTTTGAAGCAGGAACACCTGATATTGGTGGTGTTTTCGGCCTTTCCGCTGCAATTGATTACCTTGAGTCTACAGGAATGGAGCGGATCGACCAGTGGGAAAAAAACCTGCTGCACTATACGCTGAAAAACTTCAAACAGGAAAATATAAAAGTACATGGTCCTTCGCTCGAAGAGATTGAATCAGGCGTTGTTGAGAAAGTTGGAGTAGTTTCTTTTGAAATTGATGGAGTTCACCCTCATGACGTAGGAACAATTTTTGATGATTACAATGTCTGTATACGTGCAGGGCATCATTGTTGTCAGTTATTGATGCAAAAGTGGAATGTTGCAGCAACGAACAGGGCAAGTTTTTATATGTATAATAACTATAAAGATATAGATCGTCTGCTTGAAGCAGTGGTTTCTGTCAGAAAAATCTTCAAAAGATAGCAGACATAGATGGCGTATAACCCAAAAAAATGGATAGAATTTTTACCCGAAAAAATGGATCGTAACTCGACTTATGAAAGGTCGGGAATTTTAAATATCGATAAACCAGAAGGTCTCTCTTCGATGGATGTTATCCGGGTAATCAGAAAGGTAGGCTCCATAAAAAAAGCAGGGCATGGAGGAACACTCGATCCCTTTGCAACAGGAGTTTTGCCGGTATTGATTAACCGGGCCACAAAATTTTCTGACAAATTTCTTGAAACAGACAAGGTCTATTCCGGGGTCATGCTTCTGGGGCAGGCCTATGACACCCAGGATATCACAGGAACACCGGTGGGGGAATATGTCGATTGCGAGGACACTATTACTCTTGATTTTTTAAATGAAGAAGCCAAAAACTTTACGGGCAAGATTGTGCAGGTCCCTCCGGTTTACTCGGCAATAAAAAAGGCAGGGAAGCCTTTATATGCCTATGCAAGAGAGGGTAAGGCTGTGGTTGCAGATCAACGAGAGGTATTTATTGACTCTTTTCAGTTTCTGGAAAAACTCGATGCAAAACGTTTTACCTTTGAAGTCGCCTGCCAGAAGGGGGTTTATATTCGAACTTTGATTCATGACCTGGGAATAAAACTTGCTGTTCCAGCTGTGCTGGAATCTTTGCGAAGAACCAGAAATGGAGCACTATCAGCTGAGAGTTCTGTCAAGCTGGAGAAAATCCGATCCATAGATGACATAGAACAATATATATTGGAAATAGATAATTTTGTGGAATAATTTTTCAGGTTTTACAATTATTGTTAAAAATCTCTTGAGTTTTGTTTGTCGTATGGTTCCATGATTGCAGGAATGACAACCATTAACTCTTTTGTTGTATATTTTTTCAATATTTTATCGATATTATTTTTTTCATTTTTGTTTTCCCGAGTTACTTTTGATTCGGTAAATTGAAAACTATATTCACTTCTGGTTTCTTTTTCGGCTGAAAAAACTGCTTTTTCAGCCGCGCGGGTTTTCATTTCGGCATTGTTGCGTTTTCGCAATTTTTCTTTTCGAGCTAATTCACTGGAAAGATTCTTTTCCTGTGAAAATATTTCCCGTTGTTTTTGCTGTTGGGGATACTCTAAAAAGGGGTCATTTTCTTCAGACCTCTCTTTTTGATCTCCATTGTCCTCATTTTCCTGGAGAAATTTCCCCAGGAATTTTAATAGAGGTTTATAAAAAAGAAAAAGCAGAAGAAATATAATTTTAATAATATCTTCAATTTTTGTTAATTCAAAATTCATGATTCTTTAATATTTTTTTTCTTTGCTTGCTGGTTCTCTCCTGATATGGAATCTCTCATATTGGTATCAGATTGAATATTTTTCATTCGGTAATAATCCATTATTCCAAGATTACCGCTTTCAAAAGATTTTGCAATGGCCATGGGAACTTTTGCTTCAGACTCTTTTATTTTTGCTTCCATCTCAACGACCTTGGCACGGTTCTCCTGCTCTTCGGCAACAGCCATCGCCCGTCGCTCTTCAGCTTTTGCCTGGGCAACCCGCATATCAGTTTCTGCCTGATCAGCCTGCAATTTTGCACCAATGTTGGCTCCTACATCTACGTCGGCAATATCAATTGAAAGAATCTCAAAAGCTGTACCGGCATCGAGTCCTTTGGCAAGAACTGCTTTGGAAATAATATCCGGATTTTCCAGAACATTATAGTGTTTGGCAGAAGATCCAATACTACTGACGATCCCTTCTCCTACACGGGCAATAATTGTCTCTTCAGTAGCTCCACCTACGAGTCTTTCCAGGTTGGCACGCACAGTAACACGCGCAATAACCTTAAGCTGTATTCCATCTTTTGCAACAGCAGATATCATGGGAGTGCTGATCACCTTGGGCAATACAGAAAGTTGAACTGCTTCCAGAACATTTCGACCGGCAAGGTCAATAGCAGCTGCTTTTTCAAATGTTAAATGTATTTTAGCTTTATCGGCTGTAATAAGGGCATTCACTACACGCTCAATATGACCACCTGCCAGATAATGGCTCTCAAGCTGGTCTCGCTCAAGCTTTAATCCGGCTTTTGTTGAGGCAATCAGTGGCTCGATGATAACTCTTGGTGGAATTTTTCTTAACCTCATTCCGATCAAGGAAAAAATATTAACAAAGACACCGCTTGCGATGGCCGAGATCCATAACCCTAATGGTACAAAGTATAAAAAGAATACAAAAAGAAGAACTATTGCTCCAATGATAAATACAGGTATTTCTAACATATTGCAGAATCAGGTAGCTGGTTTTAAATGTCAACTGAATAAAAATTTAAATATAAAAATTATTTGCCAATAATCTGCTCACGATTGTATTGTTGAAGCTCTATGGCAGGGAGGCTGTTTGTAGAAAATGTATCTCCTATAGGAACTCCGGCTTTTAGTGAAAGGGGCAATACTCCCGACCAGATATTCATACATTCATCTGATGTGCTTACGGTGGGTTGTCCTGCTCTGCATTTTGCTGAATACTCGATGATGGGAATCGATAAGAGCATTGTTTCATCTAATTCCCTTTCTGAAGGGGCTCTTAGTCCTTCCCATCGGTTGGGAATAACATGGTCTATTATTTTTTTCAAGTTGTAAATTTTTTCAGGTTTATCTGTGATTTCTACAGCTTTACCAAAAATGATAACGCTGCGATAATTTACAGAGTGGTTGAAAGCTGATTTTGCAAGTACAAGACCATCTAGAAGGGTAATGCTCAGGCAAATACTTTCTGCAAGTTTCATAGCCAGATAAAAAGGGCTCTTCTGAGAGCCATGAATAATGATATTGTCATTGTCGCGCGCATAGTTGGTGGGTAATACTACCGGGTATCCGTCACGAATAAAAGCAATGTGGCATATGAGTCCTTCATCAATGATCTGATAGATGCTGCTCTTGTCATCCACAGAGTGATTTTTCCCTCGATTGATTTTTGTTCTGTTATTTTTGTTTTTATTGTCCATATATTTTCCTTTATGTTCAATATTATAACATGAAAAGTGGTTGAAATCAAGTGCCAGTTTATATAAATATTCCAGACCACTTTTATGGAAGCAAAATATTATCGTATATATAAAAATCTGAAAAAAGCGATACTTGATGGATCATATGCCAGTGGTTCGCGCCTTCCCTCAAGCCGTTTACTCGCTGCAGAATTAAAAGTCTCACGGACCACTATTTTAGAAGCGTTTGCTCATCTCGAAGATGAAGGATTTATAGAAGGAAAACATGGTTCAGGTGTATACGTAAAAAACATTACGAATAACTTGAATTTTAAAAAAGCAAAAATAAATAAAACAGCCGAAAGTGGCAAAGATTTAAAAAAAGAAAAAAAACATATATTTCAACCAGGATTACCTGACTTGAAATTATTTCCGTTTGAGATATTTGCCCGGCTTACATCAAGATCATATCGCCAACTTGATTTTAGTGATTACAATTATGAGGAATCTATGGGGCATAAGCCCTTGCGGGAATCAATATCGGCATATTTAACCCTGAAAAGAGGTGTGATGTGCCAGGCAAGTCAGGTCATGGTGCTGAATGGTTCGCAAGAGGCGATATACCTTTCGGCACAGGTTTTGATGGATCACAGGAGTTCTGTATTTATAGAAGACCCCTCGTACACAACAGCGCACAGGGTATTTAATCATCGCGGCGCAAAATTATATCATATAACGGTTGATGATGAAGGAATGCAGACGGGTAAACTGAACAAGTATACGCCGGTCCTTCAAAACAGCCTTGTTTATATTACACCCACTCATCAGTTTCCTTTGGGTTATACAATGAGTATAGAAAGAAGAGTATATCTTCTCGAGCTTGCTCAAAAATTCCAGATGACAATAATAGAAGATGATTATGACAGCGATTTCAGATATAACGGAGAACCTCTTTCTTCTCTCCAGGGATTAGGCGGTGGTGAAAATATAATTTATATAGGTTCTTTAAGTAAAATCTTTTTTCCTGCATTGAGAATCGGTTATTGTGTATTGCCAGAAAAGTATATTCCATTATTTTTAAATCATCGAAAATTAATCAGCAGGCAGCCATCTCTTGTAAATCAGGCTGCAGCTGCGCAGTTTTTTCAAAAGGGCTTTCTTTATAGACATTTGAAGAGAATGCATAAAATCTACAAGACCAGAAGAGATTGTTTAACAGATCTGCTGAAAAACTATTTATCAGAATGCTTGCTTGTTGAATATTGTGATTCAGGCATGCACCTTGTCGCATATTTTAAAATAAAATTTAATGTAGAAGAAATCAGAAAAAGAGGCAATGAAAAAAATATCGCTTTGATCTTTATTTCTGATTACATGCATGCTTCTTGTAAGCGGGATGGTCTGGTTCTTGGTTTTTCTCATATGGATTGTATCGAAATGAAATCGATGGTTTTCAATCTTGCCGAGATATTAAAAAAATGACCCTATAAGTTTTTTTCGACGATATGCGTTGGAATTCCATCGATACTTGTCTGGTTTTTATTTCTCCAGTATTGTTCGATTCCCTGTTTTCCCTTTTTTTCTGCCCATTCATTCAGATGATTACGCTCCCCTTCGTATTGATAATAGGGTACAGCCTCTCCGCAAGAAGTCTGGACCATTTCCACATTCAGGTCAAAAATCTGACGAGCTCCCGGTAGAGGATCAAAGCCAGAGAGGAGCTTGGGCCATTGGGGATCATTGTGATGAATCACGCTGGCTTTTCCATATAATCTGAGAATCAACGGGGGGCCTTCAAATGCGCAAAACATTACTGTCATTCTGTTGTCTGTCTGAACATGGGCAGCCGTTTCATTGCTGCTACCGGTTACATTCAACCAGAGAACACGGTTCTTGTTTACAACTTTAAAGGAGTTCATTCCCTTGGGAGAAAGATTTATCCGGCTGTTTTTCGTAGCTGTTGCTACAAAAAAAATCTTTTGAGATTCAATAAATTTTCTTATTTTATCTGAAATTTCGGAGTGTTGTTGTCCCATATGGTTTTTTTGAAAGAGAACGGGTCAATATGCAAAACATAAACATTGGTTGTCAATCAAACTTTATGTTTCTGGTTTTTGTTAAACAAATCTCTGTAAAATACCGCTGCAATTAAATATGAAAATATTAATTTAAAAAACAAAAGTCGTTTAAGGGTAACAAGGTTGAGAAACTTGAGATTATAAATAACAACAATATGATGAATTGGGCAGGTTGTTGATGAGGCAGCTTATGATCTTTTACTTTTGCATCTGCGTTTTAAATTTGCCATGGAAAGAAAAATATTGCATATATTGTATTGACAATGTATAAGCAATCCCGTTTTAATCTACCAAATTTTAAATGGTAATGGAACTTTTAGTGTAAATCAGGATATCCCTGATGAATTACGGAACAAAACTACAGACAATATGGAAGGTGATAAATGAAAAATAAAATTAGTAGATTAAGTACAGTAGCTGTTGTTATAGCTGTTGTATTATTTGCAAATCAGTGTGGATCAAAAGTACTGGGTACTTATAAAGATGGGAAAGTTACTGAAAAAGATGTAAAAAATTATTTAAAAGTAACGGGCATGCAGGTCAACCCTGATCCGAATGTTACCAAGAGAATTGTTCATGATATCGTGCTTTTGAATGCTCTCTCTGTTGAGGCAGAAAAAGAGTCTCTTGACAAGGATCCTGATGCAGTATATTTTGAAGGAATATATAAAAACAATATTTTGCGCCAGGAGCTGTTTAATAAAAATCGCAGTAATTATGATGATGATGAAGAAAAGGTATATCATGCACGTCATATTCTCATAAAAACTGATCCATCTGCTCCGGGAGTACCGGCAGGAATCAGCAAATCTGATGTGGATGCGGAGTTGAAAATTGAACAGATTTATGCAGATATAACTTCTGGTAAAATCTCATTTGTTGATGCGGTTAAGCAGTATTCGGATGACGGTGGTTCAAAAGCAAAAGATGGAGATCTGGGATATTTTACAAGCGGTATTATGGTGCCTGATTTTGAGTCAGAAATAAAAAGATTGTCTGGTGAGAGTGAGGGAGTTCCGGCAAGAGTATTGACAGATAAGGTTGCAGTGCATTTTAATGCAGAAAAGAGCTCTCCAGTGATTACTTCTCTTGGTAAAGGTGTCACGGTGGATACAGTAGCTTCTGAATCCAAGGGTGACATGATAAAAATTCATTATGGAAATATAGCTGGTTTTATCGAAAAGCAAAGCCTGAAAGAGTTAGGCAAACAAGATAAAATATCAAATCCGGTGAAGACACAATATGGCTGGCATATTATTGAATTGCTTGATGATGACAGTGTAGATAAAGATGGTTATGCCAAACTTATTTTAAAAACCCAGTTTGAAGGTAAAAAAGAGTCTGCTGATCGCGCTGAGAACATGGCGAATATGTATTGGGAGCGGGTGAAACGTAACCAGATTATGGAGTGGCAGAATAGTGTTTACAAAAGTTTTGGTCTTGCACATGCAGGAGCAGCCGTGTTAGAACCAGACTGGCAGAAAAAAAGTGAACTGTTAAAAAGTGATAAATTTACTGTAACCAGAGAAGATTTTGAAAAATATTTGAACTGGATCAGTAAAGATCAAAATATGGATCTCAAGGCAATTATGGCCGATATCAATATGCTTCAAAGGTATTTCAGATTCTATGTTGATTCTATTTTATTCAGTCAGCAGGCTATAATTGAAAAGATAGATCAAACGAAAGAGTACAAAAACCGAATGGACATAGAACGAAAGCGCTTTTTATCAGAACTTTATAAAAAGAAGCATTGGTATGGAGAAGAGAAACCGGTAACGGACGCCATGTTGAAACAGGAATATGATAAAATCAAGGGTATGAACCCCAATATTCCTCCTTTTGCTCAAATGCGGGAGCGTATAAGACAACAGGTTGTTATGCGTGACAGCAGAATGAGTGTTATGCGCAATGAAGAGACCTATCTTCAATCCATTTCATTTCAGCTGGTAGAGAAAAACTTCAAGTAATTTAAGATGGATACGACCTATATTTCAGAAGACATTGAATTCAGGGGAGATATCTCCTATGAAGGAAAGCTTGAGGTAAATGGAAAATTTGAAGGAAGAGTTCGCAGCAACGGAGCTTTGATTATCGGAGGCAGCGGATTTGTAAAAGCAGATATAGAGGTTCGTCAGATTTCTGTCAAGGGTGAGGTATATGGAAACATGAACAGTGAATTGATCACTCTTTTCGGTAGTGCCCGGGTTCGGGGAGATTTGACCTGCAAACAGCTTCAGATTGAAAGAGGAGCCTTTCATAATGGCACAACCATTATGAGTTAAAGCGCTTCATTTTTATAGTGTCGTATACGGGGTTACAGCAACCTGACTGGATAAAGTTATTGTCTGGTAACCCCACGCCTCTGCAGCAAACCATATTTAAAAATATTTCACCTTTTTTAAATTCAGATTCTGAAGGAATTTTGAGATCTGAACAGATTTATAAAAATATTCAATTTTTTCATCCTTATCTGTTTACACTAAAATCTCCTTATTTTATTCCAGAGATGCAAAATGGCGTTGAAGAGTTAGCCAGGTTTTATAAATCCAAATCAAAAAAGAAAATTGTAATTTATGCTGATCGCGATGCGGACGGTATATCGTCAGCATCCATTTTATTCCTTTATTTGATAGAGAAACTTGGAATAACCAAAGATCAAATTGTAGTGTTGATTCCGAAAGAAGAAGATAAATATGGAATTACAGCAGAAATTGCAGAAAGGATAATTCAGGAAAGCCCTTCTTTATTATTTACGCTGGATTGCGGATCTTCGAATCAAAAAGAGATAAAGTTGATAAAAGAAGCTTTATTAGAAATTTCTATAATAATCATGGATCATCATACCCTTCCGGAAAATCAGGCTGACTATCCACAAGTGGAAGCGTTTATAAACCCATGCCGCTTGCCTTTGGACCATGAAAAATATGGACTTTGTACTGGTGCACTTGTTTTTATGTTTATCTGGGCATTTACCTACTCACTGACGGAAGAATATAATAAAATTACCTTGCTGAAAAGTGATCTTGAGGAAATATTTATTAAAAATGGGGTCCCCATGTCAGAAAATTCTGGAGAGAAAGCAGATAAAATTTTCTTTTATAAGGTAAAAAATGAAAACGATGAGGGCTACGACCTGCAGCAGTTGGTTGATAATTATATTGTCAAAAATTCTGATTTCAGTAAACTAATGGACAATATTAAAAGAGTACAAATCCCTCTAAAAGAAGCGCATCTCTTTAACATTCTGAAAAATCTTTCCATGCAAAAAATCTTTTCAAGTATTAAAAGATATCTTCCCCTGGCTGCTATTGCGACAATTGCTGATTCAATGACCCTGATGAATGACAACAGAGTTATTGTTCATGAAGGCTTGAAACGAATAAATGAACAAAATGGCGATATGATAAATGGTTTAAGAGAGATTTTGAAATTGGCTGCAAATATTAAATATATTACTGAAAAAGATATCGCATTTTCTGTTGCTCCCATGATTAATGCGGCAGGGCGTATGGGGCAGGCTATCGTGGCATATGATGCGATTGTCGAAAATGATTTAATAGCAGGAGCAAAACAGGCATTTTTATTAAAAAAACTGAATGAGGAGCGAAAAGACCTTTCAAAAAAAGCGATGGACCTCTTAAATCCTGAAAAAAATCAAACAATAAACAGAGATCTTGTAATAGGTTATCACCAGGGCATCCACCGGGGTATTTCGGGCATTGTAGCAAGTCGCCTTTGTGATCTTTTTGCGCGTCCGGCTCTGGTACTTGTCGATGATGGAAATTGTATAAGAGGATCGATCAGGGCATTTAATAACGAGGATGTTCTGTCCTTAATTAAAAAAATGTCAGAATGGTTCATACAATACGGTGGCCACAAAAATGCGGCAGGATTTTCTCTTGATTATAAACTAAAAGATGGTTTTATCAAAGAGATTCTTGCAATTTCAGATGGATACTTTTACGGTAGAGAAGAGAGCGCAGCAATAACTCTTCCAGGGCATTACTTTATCGTCAATGATTATGAACTTAGTACAAAATTGTGGAATGAAATCAAGGTTTTTGCCCCTTATGGAAATGGCCATCCGCATCCTGTGTTTCTTGTTCGGATTACGAAGCCAGTTCAATTTAAACTCATGGGCAGTGAAAAATTACATGCACGTTTATCATTTTCGGGACCATTTGCGCAAAATATTGATTGTGTCTGGTTTTTTCATGGGGGTCAGATAGAATCAATAGCAGATGAAACAGGCTATTTTCTGGCTGCGGAACCTCATTTTAATTACTTTCAGGGAGTTTTGAAAAGCCAGTTGCAGATTGTAAAAAAATTAAATCTTCCACTATAATCTGGGTAATTAAGTCAACCTCTGATTATAATTTAACTTTTCATTTTGTGTTTCATTTACAGATTAGTTTATGGCTATCATACAACCTTTAGATTTAACCAAGTTAACTGAAAGTGAAATTAAAGAGATTATCTACCGAAAATCACTTGATCTTGATAAAGTGATGAGTGAAGTTATTGTTCCGCTTGCAAAAGATTTAAAAATAAAAGTCAGAGAGAAGGTGATTCATTATACCTTAAAATGGGACAAGGTTGTTCCCGAAAAACTGGTGTTGCAACGGGAAGAATTAAAAGATAGTTTTGAAAAACTTAAAAAAGAGCAACCAGAGGTTATTGCAGCTTTTCAAAAGGCTGCAGATAATATAACACTTTTTCATCAGCAGCAGGTTCCCCGACCTATGGAAACTACAGTGGCAGAAAATATTCTTGGATTAAAGTTTATTCCTTTTGACCGGGTATGCCTTTATGTTCCAGGAGGAAAGGCTCGATATCCTTCAACGGTTTTAATGGGCGTATTGCCGGCTAAAATTGCAGGGGTGAAAGATATTACCATAGCCTCACCTCCTGACCCTTTGACGGGATCGACTCCGGAAATTGTAAAGGCAATTGCTTATCTGGCCGGGGCGGATCGTCTTTTGCAGGCTGGGGGAGCGCAGGCGGTTATAGCCATGGGGTATGGAATTCATGAAGAGTCAATAAAGCCCGTTGATTTTATTTATGGTCCTGGGAATGTTTTTGTATCGGCGGCAAAAAACTATCTTTTCTCTGGTGGTTTTTGCGGAATAGATTCTTTTGCGGGTCCTTCAGAGGTATTAATAATTGCAGATGAACATGCGGAACCACGATACCTTGCTCATGATTTTATGGCGCAGGCAGAGCACGATGAGAACGCAGCTGCAATATTACTTACGACATCTGGGCAAAGTGCAAGAGATACTATTATTGAAATAGAAAAAGCACTGGCCAAACGAAAAGATCGGGTTGCGATTACGACAGAATCGATAAAACGTAATGGTAAAATTATAGTTGTTAAAAATATTGATGAAGCAATTGATTTTTCCAATGAGTATGCGCCGGAGCACCTTGAAATTCAGACAGGAAATAATGATTATGTGCTTGAAAAAATTACATCCGCTGGTTCGATTTTTGTCGGGGACCAGGCTCCGGTAGCCATAGGCGATTATTATTCTGGAACGAATCATATATTACCTACAAATAGAGGTGCACGATTTTCATCTGGTGTAAGTGTGCACTCTTTTTATAAAAGAGTAACATATCAAAAAATAACCCGTAAAGGTCTTGAAATGTCCCTTGAT
>Ga0224495_10001918_pt1 | contig 14072 bp, 12 predicted proteins | sample SF_Jul11_sed_USG_FD_168128 | JGI IMG/M metagenome (GOLD analysis project Ga0224495, IMG submission 168128) | Sediment microbial communities from San Francisco Bay, California, United States - SF_Jul11_sed_USGS_4_1 | ecosystem: Environmental > Aquatic > Marine > Sediment | place: USA: California... | reverse complement strand
ATAAAAGGAATTCTCATCATTGAGCCCAAAACCTTTCAGGATAAACGCGGTTTTTTTATGGAGACTTACAACCAGAACAGATATAACGCGTCCGGAATCAACGCGACATTTGTTCAGGATAATCTTTCCTATTCTCTGAAAAACACTTTGAGAGGCCTTCACTTTCAAATCAAACATCCCCAGGCCAAGCTGATTCAGGTCATCTCCGGGGAAATCTTCGATGTTGCCGTTGATCTCCGGCCCGGTTCTGCCACTTTTGGCAAATGGAGCGGGATCCATCTATCGGATGAAAACAAACGGCAGGTGTTTATACCTGAGGGTTTTGCCCACGGCTTCTGCGTCCTGAGTGAGTTTGCGCTCTTTTGCTACAAATGCTCAGATTTTTATGCGCCGGATGATGAAGGCGGAATTATCTGGGCCGATCCGGATATCGGTATCGAGTGGCCGGTTGAAAACCCGATTATTTCAGAGAAAGACAAACAATATCATAAACTTTCTGGCCTCACTGCCGATCAACTTCCATCTTTTTAAAATATGATAAAAACACCCCAAAAAGTAGAACTCCTTGCACCGGCAGGCAATTTTGAAAAACTGGAGATTGCCATACACTATGGTGCAGATGCGGTTTACTTGGCCGGCAAGGAATTCAGCCTTAGAAACTTTTCCCAAAACTTTACCCTTGATGAACTTCAACATGCCGTCAGGTATGCCCGAAAACACCATGTAAAAGTCTATGCGGCTTGTAATGTATATCCAAAAAACAACGAACAAAAATCAATTGTGGATTATCTTCATTCACTCGGAGAAATCGGGATAGATGCCCTCATCATCGCAGATCCGGGAATATTCATGACAGCATCCAAAGTCATACCCCAAATTCCTATCCATTTAAGTACCCAAGCCAATACAACCAATCTAAAAAGTGCCCTATTCTGGCAAACTTTGGGTATTAAAAGAGTTAATCTTGCAAGAGAGTTGTCCTTAAAAGAGATCAAGGAAGTTGCCCTTCACTGTGATCTTGAAATTGAAGCCTTTGTTCACGGCTCTATGTGCATCGCATATTCCGGGCGATGCCTTCTGAGCAGCTTTATGGCGAACCGTGACAGTAACCGGGGAATGTGCACTCAATCTTGCAGATGGAAGTATGCCGTAGTGGAAGAGCTCAGACCCGGCCAATATATGCCCATCGCTGAAGATGACCGAGGGAGCTACATGTTCAGCTCAAAAGATCTGTGTATGATTGGCCACATCCCCGAAATAATTGAATCGGGTATCGTTTCACTGAAAATCGAAGGGCGAATGCGGAGTATCAACTACCTGGCATCGACAGTTAAGGTTTATCGTGAAGCCATTGATGCCTATTATGAAAATCCAGAAGACTACATGACTCAAAAAGACTGGCTTTATGAAGTCGAAGCTGTGAGTAACAGAAGTTACTCTACCGGCTTCTATTTTGACGATCCCCACCAGGTATCGCCGGCCTATAAGAATTTAAGAAATAGCGGACAAAAATTTATTGGAAAGGTCATCGGCAAATCGAAAAAACATGGTATTGAGATTGAGGTACGAAACAAATTTTTCAAAGGTGACATCATTCAGATATTAGCCAGAAAAGGCCCTGTCAAAAATGATAGAATTCATGCCATATTCGATGACCGCGGGCAGTCCTTGGCTTTTGCCCAACCCGGGAGTATGGTGTTTGTTGCAATGGATAACGCGTGTTATCCCAACGATCTTATCAGAATGGATGATAAAGGAGTAACATGAAAGGTTATATTCAAGTGTATACCGGGAATGGAAAAGGAAAAACCACAGCAGCATTGGGCCTGGCAATACGAGCTGCCGGCGCGGGCCTTAAAGTTTTTATCGCTCAGTTCATTAAGATGGGCGAATATAGCGAAATAAAAGCCCTCAAAAGATTTAAAGATTTGATAACGGTGGAACAGTTCGGAAGTGGCCGTTTTATAAAAGACAAACCTTCTGCCTCGGACATCGAAGCCGCCCGGAAGGGTGTAGAAAAAATCAAAGCGGCCTTTAAGTCAGGTCAACACAATGTGGTTATCATGGAAGAAGCAAACGTCGCTGTAAAGCTTGGGCTTCTGTCTGTAGAGGATATAGTGGAGATTATGATTGAAAAGCCCAAGGATGTGGAACTTGTAATAACAGGACGGGGTGCGGATTCCCGAATCATTGAAAAAGCTGACCTGGTGACCGAAATGAAGGAGGTTAAACATTATTTTCAAAAGGGTGTCAAAGCCAGAATCGGAATAGAAAAGTAATCCCTTTTCTCTCTTTTCAACCCTCATCAATAAGTTTTATGGCCGATTCAAACTTTTTGCTAATCGAGAGGGTCATCTCAGCTGCATCTTCCAGCATTAAGGCAGCCTTGCTCTTGTTTTTCTCTTTTGCTTTTTGAGCCCAATCCCTGTATGTTTGAGCATGATCCTCATTGTGCTTTATCCAGTGTTCAAGTAGTTTGATCATTTTTTCATCAAATGATAAAGCACTCTGTGTCTCGTGGTCATGGTGATGATGGGTCATTGATACACTCCTTGTAAACATTTATATCGCTTTTTTTGAATATGATTTTACCTTAAATATTTTTTCCGGTCTGCTACGCTCTTATTTTCGTTACTTAAAATTAAGGGTGCGAAAATTGAGTTTGGTATTTACATTCAAAGGATATAACAGTCAAGATATAAAAAATATATGAGAATAGCCGGATTCCATTTCAATAAAAAAAATATTGGGATTTTACTTCTTTTTCTCTTTGGGATAATATTCGGAAGTATGGCAGGGTTTTTTATCGCCCTGACGAAAGATCTTCCACAAATTCGAAATCTTGAATCTTTCAAGCCATCTTCCATCACGCGAATTTACTCTGCGGATGAAGTACTCCTTGCGGAATTCTTTTTAGAGAAAAGGGATCCCGTACCGATAAAAATTATACCTGATAACCTAAAAAAGGCCTTAATCGTTACTGAAGACAGGAGCTTTTATCAGCATAGCGGCATCGATCTGAAAGGAATTCTCAGGGCCATCTTTCGAGATATCAAAGCTGGCAAATTTGTCGAAGGCGCCAGTACCATCACCCAGCAACTCTCCAAAACACTTTTTCTAAAACCGCGTAAAACCTTGTTGCGAAAAGCAAAGGAAGCCTTCCTCTCTTTTCAAATAGAGCGCCGATATACAAAAGATGAAATCCTGGAGCTTTACCTCAATCAAGTATACTTTGGCAGCGGCGCTTACGGTGTGGAATCGGCCGCCCGAATTTTCTTTGGTAAACCTGTAAGTGATTTAGATCTTTCTGAATGTGCCCTTTTGGCCGGTCTCCCAAAGTCACCTTCGCGATACTCTCCTTTAATTGATAAAGATCTTGCCTTCAAACGAAGAAATATTGTTTTAAAACAAATGAAAGATACAGGGGTTATCACTCAAGCTGCCTTTAACATTGCAAAAGAAGCACCCTTGAATCTCGCGAAACAAAATAAAACCAGGGTCAAAGCACCTTATTTTATCGAATTTATTAAATTTTATCTTGAAAATACCATTGGTTCGTCAAGGCTTTACAAAGGTGGTCTTACTGTTGTTACAACACTCGATTTTAAGTTGCAAAAGGCAGCGGAACTTGCCGTTGAAAAAGGACTTTCTGCCCTCGAACATAGGATGAAACAACAATTTATAAACAATCCTGATCCCCAATGCGCACTCGTTTCTCTGGATGTGCTATCTGGCGGAATCCTTGCCATGGTCGGCGGAAGGGATTTCTCAAAAACCCCTTTTAACCGGGCAACAATCGCCAGAAGACAACCTGGATCTGCATTTAAACCTATCGTTTATGCCTATGCCATTGAACAGGGTTTTTCACAAAGCAAGATTATTCTCGATGCACCGGTGGCCTTCAAAATTGGAAATCGAAAAAAAGAATGGCAACCGAATAATTTTTCCGATGATTATAAAGGTGAAATGACGCTGAGAACGGCGCTGGCGCTTTCAAAAAATATTCCTGCAGTAAGACTCATCGAGATGCTGGGGCCCTCTTCAGTGGCCAGATTTGCACACACTATGGGCATTGAATCTGCCCTTTACCCGAATCTTTCTTTAGCCCTTGGCACTTCTGGAGTTAAATTGATTAATTTGACAGCAGCCTACTCGGTTTTTCCGAATAAGGGAAAACTCATAGAACCTTATGGGGTCATGGAGGTCGTTGATGGAAACGGGCGACTGGCATGGCGTGTAAAACCTCAAAAAAAAGCCGTTATTTCAAGAGAAAGTGCCGCTGTCATCACAGACATGCTCCGCAGCGTCATTCAAGATGGCACGGGCAAAAAAGCAAAGGTTATTCAGCGCCCAGTTGCCGGGAAAACAGGAACAACAAACGAATTCAAAGATGCGCTTTTTATCGGCTTTTCGCCATCGATTACCACCGGAGTATGGGTGGGTCAAGATACATTTACGACTATTGGAAAAGGAGAAACAGGGGCAAGAGCAGCACTGCCGATATGGATCGAATTCATGCAAAGAGCACTCATTGACAGACCGATTCAATATTTTGATATTCCAGATGATGTCGTAAAAGTACCCATAGATCCATCAACCGGTCTTCTTGCAACAGATGACTCTCCTAATTCTGTTAAAGCGCTTTTCAAGAAAGGAACAGAACCGAAATCATCTCGGTAAAATAACTTCATGGCTGTTGACTTTCGGTCTTGGGTAAAATAAATAATTGATGATGAGGAAGACGATGATTCGAAAAGCCACTATTAAGGATATAAAAACCATTCATGCACTGCTTCAGGAATATGGCCGCAAAGGTGAACTTTTACCCCGACCTTTAAGCGTTTTATATGATCATGTGAGAGATTTCACGGTTTACGTTGATGACAAAGACGCCGGCGTTTTAGGATGCTGTGCATTGCAGTTCTGTTGGGATGATCTTGCCGAGATACGATCCCTGGCAGTGCATCCGGAACATTTGGGGGTAAGAATCGGATCAAAACTTGTCGAACACGTGCTTTCCGAAGCAAAATCTTTTGAAATACAAAAAGTGTTTGCACTGACATACCGTCCCGGTTTTTTCAAGCGTTTCGGTTTTCAACAAATAGACAGATCAGAACTTCCCATAAAAATTTGGGCGGACTGCATCATGTGTATAAAATTTCCGGATTGTGACGAAATCGCCATGATGAAAAAAATAGGTTAAGCGAACCCTAAGTATATATGAGATTCAGGGAAATTGGAGGATATTTCCAGACGCCCGGTTTTGGCATAATATGCTGACCGCCAACGCTTACCCAGTTCAAATCGGGTTTAATGTCTCGTAATTTGCCGTCATCAGGTGGCCTGGCATGATTGGTAAAGGCATAAGTGGCTTGGAAAATACAAATTCCTTCGGTTTTCTCCTGGGCAATAATGTAATTTTTTTTAAATGTACGTGCTTTAATGTTATTTGCCTCTGCAATCTGTTCCATTTCACTTTCTTTAAATTTCATCAGAACCGCTTTTGAAGCACCTCTTTCGGATATCCGTATCAATGCTCTCGATTCGCTGCTTGCTGCATAAACTGTCGAAATACACCCCATTCTTTTTAAATATTGGGACGCAACAATAGCAGCTGTTCTTCTGCCACCCACCTCAAATGGAAGGCAATAGTACTCAAAAAATTTTTTCTGAACATCTATGGCATACTTATCTCCTTTTTCATACAAATCCTTTGATATATATCGAAGGCTGCTGGCCATATCTTCGGCTGCATCTGCAATCGGCCAATCGATCTTTACATGAAAATGGGAAAGGTTGTATCTATTCTTTTTCTTACTGGCTGGATCCCTCTGGATTAAAAGCGCATAATCCACAGGCAGCAAAAGCTTGAGCAACTCGTGGAAATGGGCAGAGTCCAGGTATTTCTGATTTCTATCGAATTTGTTTGCAAGCGGAAGGGGCTCATATCGAAGAAGGTTGGTTTTGGTGGTCCTGTTGGTTCTGAAAAACCTTATATACTTCTTACAAGTTGATGGAATGGTATCTTCTACAAAAATCACCAGGAAGGTATTTTGGGAGTCATATTCCACAGCCGGAATGCGCGCACGAGGCTTCAACTCACGTTTTTCAACAAATGGATAGGGGATATTTTTACTCAGAAAGTTATTATAAGAATCGATCAAGGAGTACTGAAACATCTGTTGATCAAGCTCATCTCTCAACAATTCATAATAAGAACGCCTTAATCTGTTTTCCTGACTCAGCTCTTCTCTTACAGACCAGAATGCCAATCGTCTCTCCTTTCGGTATTCGTTGAACGACAGGATTTGCTTTATCTTTTTGAATTTCCTCTTATAATAGCATTGTTTTATAAAAACGTCAACGCCTTAACATCATCATTTTTCGTTATACCTTTCAAGCCATTGATACAAGGGCTCTCGATATTTGTATGCAAAAAAGATAACAATCATACACAGTCCCATTATCACTGCAAACAGACCGTATTTCTGTTCGAAAATGTATGATCCTTGAAGGCTGAGCATCAATGTCCCTGGCATTCGTCCGATGCCTGTGAGTATGAGGAAGATCTTTAAAGGCAATGCACTCAAACCTAAAAATAAACACAGGTAGTCTTTGGGAAAGCCGGGAATAACAAAAAGGATAAACAGAACAATAACCCCCTGGCGCTTGATAATCTTATCCAAACGATCCAGTTGACGTTCAGGGATCAGTTTCCTGACAAAACGTTTTCCCATGAACCGGCCAATTGTAAAATTGATCCACGATCCTAGTGTCAGTCCGATGCTTGAATATAAAAATCCCTTTGCAGCTCCGAATAAAAAGCCTCCGATAAAACCTGTGGCTTCACCTGGAAAAGGTGCAAAAAGCACTTGGAGAATCTGAATGATGATGAAAATTGCAGGTGCACCTTGACCAAACGAAGCGACAAAGGTTTTAATCTGCTCTCTGTCGGCAAAAAGATGGTAGAAGTAAGTAATCTTTTCCCACAAATATTGATGGTAGACATATCCTAAAAAAATAATAAAACAAACAACCACAGCTGCAATGAGCATTCGATGAATATTTTTATTTGTGGATGTTAATTTCTTTGTCAAAGCAATAATTACCGTTGGTCACCGATCATCATCCAACTGATAATTGCATATTGCAATCATCAATATAGTGTCCATTCAGAAATGGCAGATTTAGGTTCAGGCCAAGGCCGCAGTGATTTTGCAACCGCAGGCGTAGCAGCGCTACGTTGAGGATTTCAAAAGAGCGAGAACGTAGGCATGGGCCGAAAGATGCTATTTATGGATAGACACTATCTAAGTGTCCAATGCCGCCACAGCCGGAAGGGTCTTCCCCTCCATAAGTGCAAGAAAGGCTCCGCCGCCCGTAGAAATATAGGTTATTCTTTCGGCTTCGCCACTTTTATGGACAGCAACGTCTGTATCTCCTCCCCCGACAATTGAAAGTGCATGTGAATCAGCAACACTACGAACCATGGCGATTGTTCCTCGACTGAATGCATCTATTTCAAATACACCTAAAGGGCCGTTCCAGAGAATGGTTTTGGCATCATATAATGCTTCGGAATAGAGCAAGGTTGTCGCCGGACCGATGTCCAGAGCCATCCAATCATTAGGAATTTCCTGTATGGGTACAATCTTGATATTCGCTTTGGAATCCATACGGTCTGCCACAACAGCATCCACCGGCAGATATAACTTTATACCATTTTCAGCTGCTTTTTTTATTATCGATGCGGCCGTTTCAACAAGATCCATCTCTACCATTGATTTTCCCATGTTCCAGCCGATGCTTTTCAGAAAAGTGTTTGCCATGGCTCCGCCGATAATGAATTTGTCAACATGATGCAGCATGTTCTCAAACGCCCCGATTTTGCTTGACACCTTTGCTCCGCCGACAATCGCAACCAGGGGGCGCCAGGGATCAGCCATTGCTTTTTGAAAATAGTCGAGTTCCCTTTGAAGCAAAAAGCCTGCGCCGGATGTCGGTGCATATTTTGTTATTGCCACAACCGACGCATTGATACGATGAGATACGGCAAAAGCGTCATTTATATAAACATCACAAAGTTTGCCCAGTTGTTTCGCAAATTCATCATCATTTATCTGCTCCTCATGGTGGAATCTTAAGTTTTCCAGAAGTACCACATCGCCGTTTTTCATTTTGTTTACCAGTTCTTCTACTTCAGAACCGATACAGTCTTTTGCCATGACAACTTCTGTTTTTAAAAGCCTTCCCAAACGCTTTGCTACAGGAGAAAGGCTCATTTTGGGTGTTATTTTCCCATTGGGTCTTCCCAGGTGTGAAGCGATGATAAGCTTTGAATTATTATCCAGAATATATCTTAAGGTTGGCAATACGGCCTGAATCCGGGTATCATCGGTAATGTTTTGTTGTTCGTCCAACGGAACGTTAAAATCGACCCTGACGAAGACTTTTTTCTCCGTAATATCTATTTCCTTTATGGTTTTCATCACTCCCTCCTTTGATGCACCCCTTTTATCCTCTTTTTTAACTTACGCTTAAGTTCTTTTTTCTTTGACCATCTTTCAAGAAAGCTCATCATACCTGAATCATATGCCCGGTCCACAATTTCTTCTCGAACCTTCACTCCACCGGCTCCTCCCATGGCTGATCTTAAACACGCTGTTTTGTGCAAACATTCAAGACACGTTTCCGGTGTGTTTCTTAACCCGTCTTTGGTTTTTGGAAAAACAGTCTCGAGTTCACCAAAGCATTTAGGATATTTTTTATCTATACATTTGTTTGTCATTTTTTTGCTGTTTTGAGCATTTGGCTTTGAAATTCAAACCTGCTTATTCTGTAGATCATATTCACAATTCATCCGGGATATGTAGCCCTCGTCGGCAAAACTGAAGTAACAGTTATTACCGACGATGATATGTTCATGAACTGTAATGTCGATCACCCTTAAGGCAAAAACAAGACGGCGCGTAATGGCGATGTCTTCCTGTGATGGCTTCGGGTCACCCGATGGATGGTTGTGTGCGAAAATGAGCGCTGCAGCATGATGATTAAGGGCTGCAAGAACAACTTCTCTCGGGTATACAGAACTGGCTGTCAGGGTCCCTTCAAAAAGTGTTTCTGTGGAAATAACTCTATTTTTTGCATCTAAAAACACTGCATTAAAGCACTCCCTGGGTTTATCTCTTAACCTGTGATAAAGATATTCGAAAAGTTCTTTGGAATTATTCAAGGGGTCTTTATGGATTAACCGTTTTTCAAGATAGCGATCTGCAGCAGCTTTTATCAGTTTGATCCCGAATAGATTTCTGGAGCCGATCCCTGGCACTTCGCAAAGCGACTTGGAAGAGGCTTCGAACACACCCTGGAGTGTTTTAAATTTATTCAAAGCCGCCTTTGCGGCGTCCTTACAATCTTTTCGGGGCGTGGCCAATGTCAAAAGCAGTTCAATCACCTCATAGTCATGAAATCCTTCCAGACCGGAATTCAGAAACTTGTCCCGAAGTCTTTTCCGATGTCCTTCTCCTTTATGCGTATGGACAATCTCAACCTTAGATTTCAGATTAGAGGTGGGATTTTTTTTCATTTTAAGGTAAAATTATATGGATGCAATCGTTAAACAGAAAGAAGCAGTATGATCACGGATAAGGCTCAAAAAAGATGTCAGGATTAAATGTTTAATAAACAATCATCAATATACCATCACAGATTATATCTCATCCAGCTCTTGTTTCAGATCCCGGGTCATGAGTCGGCGTACAGCCTCTTTGGGTGCAATATCATCATAAAGAACATGATATACTTCATGAGAAATCGGCATTTCAACACCAAGTTTTCGTGACAGATTGTAAACCGACTTGGCTGTTTTTACCCCTTCCGCCACCATCCTCATTTCAGAGAGAATTTCATTTAATTTCATGCCCTCTCCGATTTTTTTCCCCACGGTGTGGTTTCTGCTAACGTCTCCGGTGCATGTCAAAACCAAATCACCAACACCGGCAATTCCGGCGAAAGTACGCGGGTTGGCCCCGAGCTTCAACCCCAACCGGCGCATCTCTGTCAGACCTCTGGTAATTAGGGCCGCCCTTGTATTTAATCCCAGGCCGAGGCCATCTATAATTCCGGAGGCGATGGCGATGACATTCTTAACCGAACCTCCCAGCTCAACACCGATCATGTCGTTGTTTGTGTAGACTCTGAAATACGAGGTTGCAAATATATGCTGAACAAAAACGGCCACTTTTTGGTTTTTGGATGCAACAGCGACAACAGTGGGAACTTTCCGAACAACTTCCCGTGCAAAACTCGGCCCTGAAAGAACCGCAAAAGAATCTTCGGAAATCTCATGAAAAATTTCTCTTAACACACCGGACATGGTCAAGTGGGTTTTGTTCTCAATACCTTTAGAAGCCGACACAATGATCGTCTCTGTGGAAATATGCTCGCGGATTTTACTCGCGGTCTCCCGCATAACATGAGATGGAACAACCATGAGCAAAAGATCTTTTCCCTTAACAACGGCTTCAATATCGTTGGAAGGACAAATATGATCTGAAAGAGAAACACCGGGGAGAAAAACTTTGTTTTCTCTGTATGATTCGATCTGGTCTTTTACCTCCTTTTCAAATACCCACAGGTCGATTTTAAAACCTTTCAATGCCAGAAGATTTGTCAGGGCGGTTCCCCAGCTTCCAGCACCCACGACACCGATTTTCACTTTACTTACATCTATCTGCATATTCACCGGTATGCCACCTTCATTCTTCGCTTAAATAATCTTCTTTTTCCGCCAGCCTTGCAATACCGGCGACCTTCTCTCCCAGCCCCAATCCAATAAGCTTTACCCCTTGGGTGTTACGGCTGATAACTGAAATTCCGCTGACAGATATTCGGATAAGCTTTCCGGAGTCGGTCATAAGCATCAAATCATCATGTTCATCTACCAGGCGTATGGAGACAACCTGTCCGTTTCGCTCACTTGTTTTAATCGTAATTACACCCTTACCTCCCCGTCTTTGCAAAGGATATTCATCAATGGACGTTCTTTTTCCATAACCGTTTTCCGTTGCCGCAAACAGGGTCTGACCATGGCTTAAAACCTCCATTCCAACAATTCGGTCACCCGAAGCGAGCCTCAGCCCGCGAACGCCTCTTGCCACACGACCGCTGGGGCGGACATCAGATTCGTGAAACCGGATCGATTTGCCCGTTGCCGATCCTAAAAAGACATTTAGGGTCCCATCGGTAATCCGTGTTGCAATCAACTCATCACCCGGAACCAGGCTTAAAGCGATAATGCCCCCGACTCTGGGTCTGGAAAACGACATAAGATCCGTTTTTTTGACCAAGCCGTTTCGCGTTGCCATTATAATGTGATATCCCGGTTCAAACTTTGGAACAGCGAGAACTGTTGTAAGCTTTTCATCTTTACTCAAATTAAGAAGATTAACAATCGCTTTGCCCCGGCTGGCACGGCCTGCCTGTGGAATGTCATAAACTTTGCACCAGTATACTCGGCCCTGATTCGTAAAAAAAAGAAAGGTATGGTGGGTGGAAGCGATAAAAAGATCGGCAACAAAATCGTCTTCTTTAACACCCATGGCCATCTTTCCCTTACCCCCGCGCAACTGTTTACTGTAAAGCGTAATGGGATTCCGTTTGATATAGCCGCTTTTTGAAATGGTAACGACCATATCCTCTTCAACAATCATATCTTCAATGGTTATTTCTTTGGTTGATTCAACAATCTCTGTCCTACGCTCATCACCAAACTCTTGCTGAATCTCTGAAAGCTCATCTTTGATAATATTTTCCACAATACGCTCACTGCCAAGAATTTCCTTGTACCATGCGATATCCTTAAGAATATTTTTATATTCTTCGATTATCTTTTCCTGTTCGAGTCCGGTGAGTCGCTGTAATCGCATATCGAGAATGGCCTGTGCCTGAATTTCAGTCAAATCGAAAGTCTGAACCAGACCCGTCTTCGCTTCCATGGGTGTCTTTGACTCCCGAATGAGGAAAACAACATCATCAAGGTTTTCTAAAGCGGTTTTCAAACCCTCTAAAATATGAGCCCGCGCTTCAGCTATTTTCAGGTCATATTGTGTCCGTCGGATGATGATTTCTTTGCGGTGAAATACAAAATACTCAAGGATTTCCTTTAATGTAAGAATCTTCGGTTGGTTGTTCACAACTGCAAGAAAAATAATACCGAAGCTGTTTTCCATTTGTGTGTGTTTATACAGCTGATTGACAACCACTCCCGCTATCTGATCTTTTTTCAAGCCAATTGCAATTCGCATCCCTTCTCGATCTGATTCATCCCTCACATAACTGATCCCTTCGATTCGCTTGTGTTTCATCAATTCTGCAATCTTTTCGATCAATTTTGCCTTGTTGACCTGATAGGGAAGTTCTGTGACAACGATTGTCTCTTTTCCGGTCCTTTTATCCTTTTCGATGACGGCCCTGCCCCGAATTCGAATGATACCCCGGCCGTTTCGATATGCTTCATGAATCCCCTTTGTGCCATAAATAATACCTGCCGTCGGAAAATCGGGTCCTGGAATATGTTCAAGAAGATCCTTCCAGGTTAGATCAGGATTGTCGAGGATAGCTTTGATGGCTTCAATGATCTCAAAAAGATTGTGGGGCGGAATATTGGTCGCCATACCCACAGCAATACCCGAAGACCCGTTGATCAAAAGATTGGGCACTTTGGCAGGGAGTATGGTTGGCTCTGTTAATGATTCGTCGTAATTGGGTACGATATCAACGGTCTCTTTGTCCAAATCCTCCAACATTGCATGGGCCATGCGCATCATTCTGATTTCTGTATACCGCATCGCAGCAGCGGGATCGCCGTCAACAGAACCAAAGTTGCCCTGCCCGTCTATCAGAGGATATCTTAAAGAAAAATCCTGGGCCATCCGCACAATGGTATCGTAAACAGCGGTGTCACCGTGGGGGTGATATTTACCGATAACATCACCGACAATGCGCGCTGATTTCTTATACGGCTTATTCCAGTCATTTTTAAGCTCTCTCATTGCAAACAGGATGCGTCGATGAACAGGTTTTAGACCATCACGGACTTCCGGCAGAGCTCTTCCGATAATCACGCTCATGGCATAATCGAGATACGATTTTTTCATCTCGCTCTCGATACTGATTTGGGGAGATTTCTCAGGAATCAACATATTTTTACTCTATTATTTGTTAGCAGTTAAATTGTAACATCTTGTTAGTTGTATTAATGGCGAATAACTATCCATTTTAACCGGCAAATAGCGCCACCACATTAGGATGGGTTTCGCTCTCCGGTAAAATAGATTAATATATCATAATTTTAACTTATTTTGCCATTAAATCTTAGGCAGTTTATAGATTAAAGGAGCCTGTGTGTCAAATAAAAGCCAATATCATCACAAAATGCCCAAAGCAGTCCCCAATACCTGGTAAGGTTTGGGAAATTCCGGTTGAAAATTCTGATAAAATGTCACCGGATAACGGGCACCGATTTTTTTCCCTGCGTTTTTCAAACCTCTAACCAGGTTATCAAGCAAAATTCCAGGAATAGAAAACACCATTTCATCGTCTTGGGTCATGGAAAATATTCGATCTCCCATCCCCGGAATAGCAACCCGTGGAGATTGGGTCTTATAAGGGGCAATAAGATATTCGGTGCATTCTACCTTTCCCCCGAAATTTCCTGAAACACGACGGCTTTCTTCAAAAACCAGTCCTTGAATCATGCGCATTACCTGGGCAGGATTGCCAAAAAATGCCACCGTGTCCGGGTCAAACAAGCCTTTTTTTAAAGGCGTCAAAACAATGGCTTCACATGCTTCATTATCCAACCGAACCATTTCCTCAACTTCTTTACGACCCCTTTCTTCTGTCTGGGAAAAGTCCACCTCACAAAACAATTTCCCAAGTGTTTCAGCCGGGTCGTCAGCACCACTCAATCCAAATGCGATCATCGCAGGAACACAAATCAGATCTTCCTTGGTGAGACCCACCGTCCATCCGTATGTTCTCGCCATGGTGACGCCCTGACATATGGTGAC
>Ga0224495_10001916_pt1 | contig 14091 bp, 15 predicted proteins | sample SF_Jul11_sed_USG_FD_168128 | JGI IMG/M metagenome (GOLD analysis project Ga0224495, IMG submission 168128) | Sediment microbial communities from San Francisco Bay, California, United States - SF_Jul11_sed_USGS_4_1 | ecosystem: Environmental > Aquatic > Marine > Sediment | place: USA: California... | reverse complement strand
TGAACTGGTGCCCAGAAGAGGACTCGAACCTCCACACCTTGCGGCACACGGACCTGAACCGTGCGCGTCTACCAATTCCGCCATCTGGGCTTTTTGATGAAGGCGCGCAATTTAATTGTTAAAGGATACATTGTCAATGAAAAAGAAAAATAACATACGACGGCAGGACCCGTTTCTGGAACGCGAACGCGAGAAGTATGAAAACCCGCTGCCCAGCCGCGAATTCATCCTGCAGAAACTTACCGAACAAGGCGCGCCGGTGGCAGATGAAGAGCTGCTGGGTATATTGCACATCGAAAAGCATGAAGAGGACCTGTTCTCTCGCCGCCTGCGCGCGATGGAGCGCGACGGTCAGGTCATGCGCAATCGCAAGCGTGCAATCTGCGTGGTGGATAAGCTCGATCTGGTCAAGGGCAAGGTTCAAGGGCATCCGGATGGTTTCGGCTTCCTTGTCCCGGAGGACGGCAGTACGGATATGTTCCTCAGCGAAAAGGAGATGCACCAGGTGCTGCACGGCGATATAGTGATGGTGCGCCAATCCGGCGTAGACCGGCGCGGCCGCCCGGAGGCCAAGATCGTCGAGGTGCTGGAGCGCGCCAACAGCCGCGTGGTCGGCCGATTGTACGAAGAGCACGGCATTAATTTCGTTGTCGCGGAAAACCGCCGCATTACCCAGGATATCCTAGTCGCGCCGGGAGAATCTGGCGCAGCCAAGTCCGGGCAGGTAGTCGTATTGGAGATACTCCAACAACCAGACAAACATGCGCAACCAATCGGCCGCATCGTAGAGGTGCTGGGTAATTACGCCGATCCCGGCATGGAGATCGAGATCGCGTTGCGCAAGCATGACCTGCCGTATGAGTTTCCCAAGGATGTCGAAAGGCAGGCCAAGGCGATTGCTCCGGTCGTTTCGGCGGAAGATTGGGCAGGTCGAGAAGACATCCGCAAGCTGCCGCTGGTGACTATAGACGGGGAGACCGCGCGCGATTTCGACGATGCAGTGTATTGCGCGCCGGAAAAAGGCGGCTATAGGCTGGTGGTGGCGATCGCCGACGTAAGTCACTACGTTGAAACCGGCAGCGCGCTGGATCGCGAGGCGATTTTGCGCGGCAACTCGGTATATTTCCCGCGGCGCGTAATCCCGATGTTGCCGGAAGAGTTGTCCAACGGGCTGTGTTCCCTGAATCCGAAAGTCGATCGGCTGTGCATGGTGTGCGACATGCACATCAGTAGCAGCGGGAATATCGAACGCTACCGCTTCTATCCGTCGGTGATGCATTCGCAGGCACGGCTGACTTACACGCAGGTCGCGGCCATGCTGGTTGAACCTGACGGCGAACTTGCCAGGAAGAATACAGCCGTATTGCCGCATCTGCAGAATCTCTATGCATTGTTCCAGAAGCTGTTGCATGCGCGCGCAAAACGCGGCGCGATCGATTTCGAGACGGTCGAGACGCAGATGATCTTTACCGACCAGGGCAAGATCGAGCGCATCATACCGGTGATACGTAACGATGCGCACAAGCTTATCGAGGAATGCATGCTGGCGGCGAATGTGTGCGCTGCGGGTTATCTGCACGAACACGGGCACGCCGTACTGTATCGCATTCACGAAGGGCCTACGCCCGAGAAACTCGAAGTGCTGCGCGAATTCATGAAGGAATTCGGCTTGCAACTGACCGGTGGAGAAGACCCACAGGCGTCCGATTATTCCAAGCTGCTCAAGCGCATCAAGGGGCGTCCCGATGCCGGGTTGCTGCAAATGGTGATGCTGCGTTCGCTGCGCCAGGCCAGGTATGAGCCGGAAAATGTAGGCCATTTCGGTTTGGGCTATGAGGCATACACGCATTTCACATCCCCGATACGCCGCTATCCGGACCTGTTGGTGCATCGCGCCATCAAGGCGGTGCTGCACGGCAAGCAATACAAGCCCGCGCAGAAGTGGAGCGAACTGGGCGCGCATTGCTCGATGACCGAACGTCGCGCCGACGATGCCACCCGCGATGTCGAAGCCTGGCTCAAATGTTTCTATATGCGCGACCATCTCGGCAGCGTCTTCCCGGGATCGGTTTCTTCGGTGACCGGCTTCGGCATGTTCGTCTCGCTGGACGACCTTTATGTCGAAGGATTGGTGCACATCTCGGAACTTGGCAAGGATTATTTCCACTTTGATGCGACCAAGCATCTATTGATGGGCGAGCGTACCGGACAACGCTACCGCCTGGGCGATCGCGTTCAAGTGCGCGTGGTCAAGGTTGACATGGAAAGCACCAAGATCGATTTCGTGCTGCATGAACTGATTGATACTGCCGGGGAAGGACGCACTACCGGAAAAAAAACTGCATCCGGCAAGTCCTCGAAAGGCAATGCCAAGGAAAAGAAACGCCGTGGCTGACCTGCGCCTGATCTACGGCTTTCACGCTGTTACTGCGCGCATCCGCCAGAATCCGGATGGCGTGCTGGAAGTATATCTGCAGGCGCATCGCCAGGACCCGCGCATGCGTGAGCTGATCAAGCTTGCCGAAACCAATGGCGTGCGGGTGATACCGGTAGATGCGAAGCGCCTTGACGGCATGGCAGGCAGCGTCAGGCACCAGGGTGTCGCAGCACGGGTCGATGCGTCACGCCGCGTCCAGCATCTGGAAGACGTGCTGGAAACGATCGAAGAGCCGCCGTTGCTGCTGGTGCTGGATGGTGTCCAGGACCCGCACAATCTCGGCGCCTGTCTGCGCAATGCCGATGCGTTCGGCGTGCATGCTGTGATAGCGCCCAAGGACCGTGCAGTAGGCATCACCGCCACAGTCGAGAAGGTTGCTTGCGGTGCGGCGGAGACCGTCCCTTATATCACCGTCACCAATCTCGCTCGCACCTTGCGCGAACTGAAGGAGCGCGACATATGGGTGGTCGGTGCGGCGGGCGAAGCGGAGAATGACTTGAACTGCTTCAAGCATGCAGGCCCACTGGCCTGGGTATTGGGCGCTGAGGGCGAAGGACTGCGCCGACTGACGCGCGAAACCTGCGACGAACTGGTGCGCATCCCGATGCTGGGCAGCGTCGAAAGCCTGAACGTCTCGGTCAGTGCCGGAATCTGCCTTTTCGAGGCTCGACGCCAGCGGAAGGGTGGCGGCTAAAAGACGCCGTGTACCCACTAGTCAACTTCCTTACGGGTACTGCGGAATATCATCGACTAAATTCCTGCAGTACTCCAACCCATCGTTCTCTTCAGGCGTAGAATAACTGCAGCACTTGATACACCCTGTTTAGTACCACCCTGTATATCGTTGGAAAACATCAGGAGGGATGAACATGATATTCAGTGACCGCAAGGATGCAGCGCACCGGCTTGTAAAAGAACTCGAACAATATCGCGGCCAGAAACCGCTGGTGCTGGCGATACCCCGAGGCGCAGTGCCGATGGCCAGGATCATCTCCGATGAACTGGGCGGGGATGTGGACGTTGTGTTGGTGCGCAAGCTGCGCGCGCCGGGCAATCCGGAGTTCGCGATCGGTTCGGTCGATGAGAGCGGCTGGACTTATCTCGGCGACTATGCCGGGCGGGTCGGCGGCAGTCCGGAGTACATCGAAGCAGAAAAGGAAACGCAGCTAAAAGTGATGCGCGAGCGCCGTGCCAGCTATACCCCGATACGTCCTCCACACGACCCGGCGGGGCGCATCGTCATCGTCGTGGACGATGGCCTGGCTACCGGCTCGACGATGATCGCCGCGCTGCATGCGCTGCGCGCCAAGTCCCCGAAAAAACTGATCTGTGCCGTGCCGGTTGCTCCTCCGGATACCCTGGTAAAAGTGCAACCCTATGCGGATGAAGTGGTGTGCCTGAGCGCGCCGGAGATGTTCTATGCGGTGGGGCAGTTCTATGCGTCCTTTCCGCAGGTGAGCGACGAGGAAGTGATGGAGCTTCTGAAGTCGACTCCATGACCACAGTTTGCGTGCTGATGCGATGTGCGCAGCGCAGTTAAAAGCCAAATCAAATGCGGCCGAACTTTCATCCGGATCTGGTCAACGGCTCATCAGGAGACCCCGTGCTGTTCATCGATTGCCTGTTCGAGCATCGCGCGCTGCTTTTCGATCTGGGGGATATAAGGGTGCTGCCGCCGCGCAAGCTGTTGCGAGTCAGCCATGTATTTGTCAGCCATGCGCACATGGATCATTTCATCGGTTTCGACTGGTTGCTGCGGATCCTGCTGGGACGGGAAAAGGATCTGCAGTTGTTTGGTCCGCCCGGTTTCCTGAATCAGGTTGAACACAAGCTGCGCGCTTACACCTGGAATCTGGTGCAAAATTATCTGACGGATTTCACGTTGCATGTCACCGAGCTGGATGGCTGCGAAACCGGGAGGCGTGCCAGCTTCCACTGCCAGACCGCGTTTTGCCGCAAAGATGAAATGTCGATAGCATGTTCGGATAACGTGCTGTTGAACGAATCGGCACTGCGGGTGCGCTGCACCCTGCTCGACCATGGTGGCATTCCCTGCCTGGCATATACGCTGGAGGAGAAGGCGCACGTCAACGTGTGGAAGAACCGTTTGCAGCAGCTCGGCCTGCCAGTCGGCGCCTGGTTGCGTGAACTGAAGCAAGCGGTATTGCGCAACGAACCGGAACAGAGTCAGATACAGGTAGCGTGGCGCGAGAACGATATGGATTATAAGCGGTTGGTGCCGCTTGCCGAGTTGAAATCGGCACTGCGCATCGTACCCGGCCAGAAGATCGCTTATGTCACCGATGTCGCATGGCATCAGGACAACGTGAAACGGATAGTCGAACTTGCGCTCAATGCCGACTTGCTGTTCATCGAGGCGGTATTTCTGGAGCGCGACGCGGAACATGGCCGGCGCAAATTCCACCTGACTGCGCGCCAGACCGGTGAGATCGCCCGCGCTGCAAACGCGGGTTGTGTGATTCCGATGCATTTCTCGCCGCGCTATGTAGGCGCTGACCGGGCATCGCTACGCGCCGAAGTTGCCGCAGAATTCGGCGGAAAGGTGCTCTGATAGGTCATGGATAGGATATGAACACGACATCCCGCTGGGAGCATTTCCCCCATCAGGCCGATATCGGAGTGCGCGGCATGGGTGCAACACTGGAGCAGGCATTCGAGCAGGCTGCGCTGGCGCTGACCGCAGTGATCACCGATCCGGCGGAAGTGGTCGCAATGGAGAGGTTGCAGCTTACCTGCATGGCGCCCAATGCCGAATTGCTGCTGGTCGACTGGCTCAACAGCCTGATCTTCGAGATGGCCACGCGCAACATGTTGTTCAGCCGGTTTGAAGTTCACATCGATGGCAATGATCTCACCGCGCAGGTTTGGGGAGAAGCGCTGGAGGTGGAACGCCATCATCCTGCAGTAGAAATTAAAGGCGCGACCTATACTTCGCTGAAAGTTGCCAAACAGCCGGATGGCATCTGGCTTGCGCAGTGTGTGGTCGACGTGTAGCGAATACCCGGAACAGGAGTACAGCCATGGACCCCGCACTGTTCGAACGGAAATCCGAAATCGAGTGGCACATCAGGCCGTTCGGAAAAATGCTTGTGCCGGGCGTGATTTTCGCCGATGAAAAATTGTTGCGAGAGATGGATGCCAAGGTCTATGAGCAGGTCACCAATGTCGCGATGTTGCCCGGCATTGTCGGGGCGTCCTATGCGATGCCGGACGCGCACTGGGGCTACGGTTTCCCGATCGGCGGGGTGGCTGCGTTCGATGCCGATGCGGGCGGGGTGGTATCTGCGGGTGGTGTCGGTTTCGACATCTCCTGCGGCGTGCGCACCTTGCACACCGGCATGAATATCGCGGACATCGATGCGGTGAGGGAACGCTTGGCCGATGCGTTGTATCGCACGATACCCGCCGGCATGGGCAGCACCGGCGCGATCAGACTTGACGGAACACAGATGGATGCGATGCTGCGCGGCGGAGCGCGCTGGGCGGTGGAGCGCGGTTACGGCACTGCGGCCGATCTGGAGCGCATCGAAGAAGGCGGCTGCATGTATGGCGCCGATCCGTCCAGAGTTTCCGATCAGGCAAAGAAACGCCAGCGCGATGAGATGGGCACGCTCGGCTCCGGCAACCATTATCTCGAGATCCAGCAGGTGAACGAAGTGTATGCGCAGGAAATTGCCTCGACATTCGGCGTGAGCGAGGGCGACATCGTCGTCAGCATCCATTGCGGCTCGCGCGGACTCGGCCACCAGATCGGCACAGAATTCCTGAAGAAAATGGTAATGGAGGCGGCTGGCTACGGCATAACGATGCCCGACCGCGAACTGGCTTGCGCGCCGATAGCTTCGCCGCTCGGGCAGGATTATCTTGGCGCGATGCGTGCGGGAATCAACTGCGCACTGGCAAACCGCCAGATGCTCACTCATCTTACCCGCCAGGTGTTCTCGCAGATATTGCCACAGGCACAATTGCCGCTGCTATACGATGTGTCGCACAACACCTGCAAGGTGGAGGAACACATGGTCGACGGGCGAAGCAGGAAACTCTATGTGCACCGCAAAGGCGCCACGCGCGCCTTCGGGCCGGGACATCCGGATCTGCCCTTAGCGTTGCGCAAGTCCGGCCAGCCGGTGCTGATCGGGGGCAGCATGGGAACGGCTTCCTACATCCTGTCGGGGACGGAGCAGGGCATGGGTCTTGCGTTTGGCTCGGCCTGCCACGGCGCGGGACGCGCGATGAGCCGCCATCAGGCATTGCGCAACTGGGGCGGGCGAAAAGTGGTGGACGATCTTGCAGGGCATGGAATCCTGATACGCAGCCCCTCGATGCGCGGGGTCGCCGAGGAAGCGCCGGGTGCCTACAAGGATGTCGGCGCGGTCGTGGATGCGGCGGATCACGCGGGGCTGGCGCGCAAGGTTGCGCGCGTCGTTCCAATCATCTGCATAAAAGGTTAAGGTGTAGACGATGATTCAAATGAACCAGAATAGATTACAACCTCATGCTGGCGATGCGCTGCTGATCGTCGACGTGCAGAATGATTTCCTGCCCGGCGGCAGTCTGGCGGTCAAGCATGGCGACGAGGTGGTCCCGGTACTCAACGGCTATCTGCAAATCTTTACGGCAAAAAATCTGCCGGTGTATGCGACGCGCGACTGGCATCCGCCGCGGCACTGTTCTTTCCGTGCGCAGGGCGGGCCGTGGCCGCCGCATTGCGTCGCAGATACGCGCGGCGCGCAATTCCCTGCGGCGCTGAAACTGCCGCCTTCTGCAGTGGTCATTTCCAAGGCAACAAGCGCAGAACAGGATGCGTACTCGGGATTCGAGGGCACCGACCTGGACACCAGTTTGCGTGCAGCCAACATCACCAGGCTTTACATCGGCGGACTCGCCACCGACTACTGCGTGCTCAACACAGTGCGCGATGCGCTGCGTCTGGGCTACAAGGTACAGTTGCTTGGCGACGCGATCCGTGCGGTGGATGTGCAGGCGGGTGACGGGCAGCGTGCCGAGGCGGAGATGACCGGGCTCGGCGCACTACGCATTACCTTGCAAGGAGTGGCTGAATGAACCCTGCCAATAGCGCGCTGCTCACCGACCTGTACCAGCTCACGATGATGCAGGGCTATCACGACGCCGGCATGGAGGAGGTCGCGGTGTTCGAGTTCTTCGTGCGCAAGCTGCGCCACGGTCGCGGCTTTTTGATGGCGGCAGGGCTGGAACAGTCTCTGGAATTTCTGGAAGATCTGCATTTTTCTTCCGAGGAGCTGGCATGGCTGGCTAACACCGGGCGTTTCAGCAACGGATTCCTCGCCAGTCTCGAAACGCTGCGCTTCACCGGCGATGTGCACGCGATGGCGGAGGGCACGATAGTCTTTCCGAACGAGCCGATCCTGCGCGTGACCGCGCCGATCGCCCAGGCGCAACTGGTCGAAACGCGGCTGATCAACCTGTTGCACTTCCAGACGCTGATCGCATCAAAAGCGGCGCGCATGGTGTTGATGGCGCCCGGCAAGCTGCTGGTGGATTTCGGGCTGCGCCGCGCGCATGGCGCGGAGGCGGGCCTGCTGGCGGCGCGCGCCAGCTATATCGCCGGCTTCAGCGGCACCGCGACGGTGCAGGCCGGCATGCAGTTCGGCATTCCCCTGTTCGGTACGATGGCGCATTCCTTCGTGCAGGCGCACGACGCCGAAGCCCAGGCCTTCGAGCATTTTGCGCATGCCCAGCCGGACAACGTCGTGCTGCTGATCGACACCTACGATACAGAGGAAGCGGCGCGCAAGGTGGTTGCGCTTTCACCCAAACTTGAGCGCGAAGGCATTCGCATCAAGGGAGTGCGCATCGATTCGGGCAATCTTGCAGATCATGCGCACCAAGTGAGGCAGATCCTGGATGCGGGCGGCCTCAACCATGTCACGATCTTTGCCAGCGGCGACCTTGACGAGCACGTGCTGCGCGACATGCTTTCCTCGGGTGCGCCGGTTGACGGATTCGGCGTCGGCACGCGCATGGACACATCGAGCGACGTTCCCTATCTCGACTGCGCGTACAAGCTTGAGGAATATGCCGGCAAGCCGCGCCGCAAACGCTCCGAAGGCAAACAGACATGGCCCGGCCGCAAGCAGGTGTTCCGCAGTTACAATAGCGATGGTCGAATGGAAGCGGATGTCGTGACAGTTGAGGGCGATCATCAGCAGGGCGAGGCACTGATCAAACAAGTGATGTGCGGCGGAAAACGGCTGGTTGAAAGCACCACACTCGCAGATATACGCAGCCACGCCGCCGCCGAACTGGCCCGGTTGCCCGAGCCGTTGCGCAAACTTCAGGAGCCGTATGCTTACGAAGTGGAAATTTCCAGCGAGTTGTATCATCTTGCCGTGCAGGTCGACCGGGCCTCGTCCAAAAAGTAACAGGAGATCAAACCATGAATGAAGAAACTGTCGAACCGGGAAGCAAGCGCAACATATGGATACGCGGGTTGTTCATGTTGCTCATGTTCCTGGCTTTTCATGTAACTGCAACAGTGCTGTGCATCGTTGCCTTTATTCAATTTGTGATGATGCTATTGAGCGATAATCCGAACGAACGTCTGGTAATATTCGGTCGCAGTCTGGGACGCTACCTTCAGCAGATCGCCGAATTTCAGACTTTCGCCACTGAAGAGATGCCTTTCCCATTCAAGGATTGGCCCTCGACCTATTGAGGCAGCATGATTTTGCCAAAAGCCAATCCTGGTTATTCGGATATACTTTCCGCTTCAAATGACAGGATAGTTTCTTGATCGACCAAGCCATGCCCCTAGATTCCTTGCCGTACACATACGATATAGCAAGCTTTGCAGCCAGCACCTTGCTGATCATCTCCTACCACCTGTTCCTGCGCCGCAAGATAAAAAAGAACCCTACCTATACCGTGCAAACGATAAATGCCATTGCACGAACTGCCTGGGTCGAAACCATCATGTGCGAGAAGAAGGACATTCTGGCCGTTCAGACGCTGCGAAATTCGACGATGGCAGCAACTTTTCTGGCATCCACTTCCGTGCTGTTGATCATCGGGGTGCTGACCCTTAGTGAAAGCGACAAACTGCAGACAAGCTGGCATGCCCTGAACACGGTCGGTGCCAAGCACCCGGAGCTTTGGCTGATAAAGATACTCAGCCTGTTAATGGATTTGTTTGTTGCCTTCTTCAGTTTTTCGATGTCTATCCGGATTTTCAATCATGTGGGATATATGATCAATGTCCCCCTTGAACTCAAGCACAAGATGATCTCCCCTGCTCATGTGGCAACTCATCTGAACCGTGCGGGGAACTTCTACAGTATCGGTATGCGAGCCTACTATTTCACCGTACCGCTGGTCTTTTGGTTGTTCGGCCCCCATTTCATGCTGGTGTCAACCATCGGCCTGTTGATTGCCTTGTATCGCATCGATCGCGCTCCCAGGATCAGGAGTCTGGAGTTCTCTGACATAGACTAGTAGAGTGCCGAGCATGCTGCGATCCTTGACAATTTCCTGCCAACGCGATGACGTCTGCTGAATCAGCTGCCTTTTTTTCGCGCTCCTGGTCTCTGTATGATCTGATTACGGAGTACAACTACATGTATCACCGGGAGATCTACGCAAAGATCTCCGATCTGCTGACACAGCGCAAAGATCACGGCCAATATCGGTTGCTGGATCTGGGCTGCGGGAATGTTCGTTTTATGGCTCCGGCTCTGATGCGATCCCCGCCGGCGCTCTACCATGGGGTGGACCTGTCTGAAGCAGCGCTGGAAGAAGCACGAAGTTATCTGGCAGGGCTGCCCGCTACAGTGATACTGACTCACGGCGACCTGCTGGAAGCGGCCGAATCCACAGTCGACAAATGGGACGTCATATTTACCGGATTTGCCGTTCACCACCTGACACTAGAGGAGAAGGGACGTTTGTTTCAGGCTGCCGGAAGTTGCCTTTCAGATTGCGGCTGGCTGCTGATGGTTGATGTCTTGCGAGAAGAGAATCAGAGCCGGGAATATTACCTGGAGGGTTACTTAAGGTTCATGCGCGAATGCTGGACCCGGATTCCCCCGGATCAATTGGAGGAAGCCTGCGCACACGTCGAAACCCACGATTACCCCGAGAGTCTTTCCACCTTGAATAAAATGGCACATACATCCGGACTGAACAATGGCCAGGTGATCAGCCGGTACGAGCAACACTACGCGGTGATGTTTTCTCGCGATGCCCTGGCGGAAACAGAATGCTGAACGCTGCTACTGCCCATGATTTTCCGCCGTTTGGTGTATTGTTCAAAACGCCCAAAATCCAGCAATAGTCGTACGCTGCAACGACAACCGGGATGTTTCGGATTATTCCAGGCGATCAAGAACATCTGATGTGGTTTGCAGCCGGATCCGGTGTAAAGAATGCTTGCAAATGAAAGGCTGACGATAGATGATTCATCATGTTTGCCGAAATATTCCGCAGGAATATGACGAGCCTGATTTTCCAGGCGGAATCTTGTTAACAGGAACCATGCACACGCTTCTTGCCATTACTATCAGCATTTGCATCCGATTCGCCCCGTTCGTTTTGGCTTTTCCCCTGCTTGCACATGCCAGCCTCCCGCAGTCTTCCAGTGTGCCCGGCGGCGTGGCGGTCATTCCGCTGGGAAGCGTTAATACCGATTCCGATTTGCCGCAAGCATGGCTGGGCGAGCAGCCTGTTCTGGTCACATCCGATCAGGATCAATGGTATGCGGTGGTCGGCCTGTCGCTTGACATCGCTCCGGGTGCGCATCAGTTGCGCGTTCAAATCGATGGTGAAACGAAAGAGCAGGATTTCATGGTCGGGACTAAGGATTACCCCGAGCAGCGCATAACGATCAAGGACAAGAGCAAGGTACAGCTATCGCCCGAAGACGAAGCTCGCGCCGTGAGCGAGATCGCCGTTATTTTGGATCTGAAACACTATTGGCGCGATGCGCAGGATACCGATCTGGCATTTGTGCTGCCCGCCAAAGGGAGGCTGTCCGGGCACTTCGGCCTTCGTCGCATCTTCAACGGGGAACCGCGCTCGCCGCATGCCGGTCTCGATATGGCGGTAGCGCAAGGCACACCGGTCAAGTCGAGCGCGCAAGGCCGGGTGCTGGCGGTCGATGATTATTTCTTCAATGGAAAAACGATCTTTGTTGACCATGGCAACGGCCTGATCACGATGTACTGCCACCTTGACCGCTTCGATGTGAAAGCCGGCGAGACTGTAAGCAAAGGTCAGCAAATCGGGCTTTCAGGAAAAACAGGGCGTGCCACCGGCCCGCATCTTCACTGGAGCGTCATACTTAACGGCGCAATGGTCGATCCTGAATTATTCATTCCGGCAAAACGCCGGCGTCAATGACTACAACGACTTAACAGGATATACAAATGAAAATACCTTGTCACTTTACATATGCGCTTGTCTTTGTGGTGATCATGATCATGTCTCAGACAACCTCCGTATTTGCTGCTGCTGATCCGGCAATAAGGGCAATGGAAGAATTCTTGGATTTCTCGGAATACGGCGGTGCCACTATCCTGCCCGGGCAGATACCTGCCGAGGATTGGAAAAAAGTCTATGTGATCGACACGCGCGACGCCGAACAGTACCATGCTTCCCACATTCCCGGTGCGGTAAACATCGAATGGCGACAAGTGTTGGGCCGCCGCTCCAAACTACCCAAAGACAAGATGGTTCTGGTTTATTGCAATGCTGGTACTCTTTCTGTCCAGGCTGGTTTTGCTTTACGCGTTGCCGGCTTGGACAATGTTCGGATATTACAGGGCGGTTTGAATGATTGGAAAGCCAAGGGCGGGTTCGAAGCCAACAAACTTGCCATCCAAAAGGCCGGAAAGTAAGCATCACGCCTAGCAAAAAATGAAGCACAGAAATTTGTATTTGGTGAAACCATAGACTGAAAGCAATTATATGGAAGTATGGAATAAATCGCCCTTCCCGCGAAAGCGGGAACGATAAAACGATACTTGTTAAGCGTTTCCTCAACTGATGGGTTCATTTAGGCGTGGCGCGGTATGGCAGACTGTTGTGAAGACAAGGCATGTGCACTTGATGCACTTAGAGAGCGGCAAAGCACCACTCTCAAGATCGTGCTTGTGATCAATGCAGTGATGTTTCTGGTCGAATTGGTCGCGGGAATGATGGCGAGTTCGACTGCATTGCTATCCGATTCCCTTGATAATCTGGGTGATGCTCTGACTTATGGTCTCAGCCTCTATGCCGTTTCTCGCGGCTTACGCTCAAAAGCCATGGTGGCTTTGTTCAAAGGTTTGCTTATTCTAACGGCTGGCCTCTTCGTTCTCTACCAAGTCGCTTACCGGGTCGCTGTCCCGGTTATACCGACCTATGAAACGATGGGTCTTGTAAGCCTGCTGGCACTATTGGCAAATGGTGCATGCCTCGCCATGCTCTGGAGTCACCGCGATGAAGACATCAATATGAGTTCCGTTTGGGAATGCTCGCGAAATGACATTGCTTCCAATGTTGCGGTCTTGCTGGCTGCTGCCGGCGTCTGGCTGACTCATTCCGGGTGGCCGGATATTCTGATAGGCGCCTTGCTCGCGTTGTTGTTCCTGAGATCAGCGGTAAAAGTCCTGAAAGGTGCAGCCGTCGAACTGAAGAGGCTTGCCGCATAATCTTGAAGTTCCATTTCCAAAAAACCGAAGTTCTGGTATCTGTCTATTGTGTTGAAAAACTCTTTCAGCACCTCCCCATGGAGAACACTAGGGGCCATCAAACCATTAACCGGAAGGCCCGATCGACTGCTTTCCGGCCGCAAATATGGCGACATGATACGCTGTCTTGTATCGGGAACGGAACGTTATGGGTGGCACTGCGCGTCCGGCTCTCAGCCATTGTTGCCAATGGCATTCAGATGGTTCAAGCTCCAGTGTGGCATCATCACCGGTCATAGGCATGGAAATCATCACGAACGGCTGCTTTTACTAAACTTTACTGAGTGCTACCGACACGGAGCGGATAGACAGCCCTGTAATTTTTTATCCCCAAAGCAGACTCCCGTTGATTCCCTTTTCGTGCCCACAGCAACGTTTGGCTTGCTCTGACATTGTGCATATCAAAACACCTAATGGAAATTTTGGTTATCAGACTCTCAGCGCGTTATATTGAACTTCACTCACCTGATGATATATGAGTGAAGGAGTATAATGACCATTCATTCAGTTGAGGGATGCTGCCATGAAGACCCCCTTATACGCGATATTAACGATATTCACTATCTTGGTTCTTGCGGGATGCGGTGGTGGCAACAGTTCTCCTCAGATATTTTCCACTTCGATTCTTAGCGACCCGGCCAACGACGGGGATATCGAACTAACTCTGTCGAATACGTACACCATAACCCAAGGAATGTCTCCATCAGTTCAGAGCGTTTTCGCTGGCGTTGACCCTGCAACATCCAATGAATTCAGGGCGTTCCTGGACTTTCCACTGGGAGGTGCAGGAGGCGTCCCATATAATGTGATCGGCCACCCAGAAATGTAGCCACACGGAATGTTAGTTTTCGGCGAAACTTTCCCAAATATAGGGAGTTCTGCCATGAAGAAGAAACGATTTGCAGTAGAGCAGATTGTAGCTGTACT
>Ga0224495_10001915_pt1 | contig 14092 bp, 18 predicted proteins | sample SF_Jul11_sed_USG_FD_168128 | JGI IMG/M metagenome (GOLD analysis project Ga0224495, IMG submission 168128) | Sediment microbial communities from San Francisco Bay, California, United States - SF_Jul11_sed_USGS_4_1 | ecosystem: Environmental > Aquatic > Marine > Sediment | place: USA: California... | reverse complement strand
ATACGCATCGCTCCAACTCTGGCGCGTGCGCACCTCAATCTCGGCAACATCCTGTTGGTGGCTGGCGATTTGAAGGGCGCACTGGACGCATTCAGCACTGCAATCAGACATAAACCCGATTACGCCGAGGTGCATTCAGCATGGGCAAGTTGAAACTAGAAGGGTTAAACCAAATGGCTATATTGTAACCGATAGCGGTGCAAGTTTTTATTCGTGCGAAATTTGCCACAGAAAAAATTGATACCCGATACGAATTGTATTTCTTCCAGCCTGCTGAATCGGATGAATAGGCGGATATCTTGTTCATCGCACCTCTCCCATCCCAGAAAAATAACTTTATTGCTTGAAGCTCACAGTCACCCGCAATCCACGCCCTTCGTTTCCCGGAGCGATCTGCAATGATGCATGATGCAATTCGGCGATCCGTTTAACGATGGACAGCCCCAATCCACTGCCGCTGGCCTGCGTGCCCAATGGACGATAAAAACGCTCCGTCACCTTATCCAGTTCCTGCACCGGGATGCCCGGGCCGTCATCGCTAACCGACAGGTTTATCATTCCCTGCTCATGACTGACGTTTACCCGAACCGAGGTTCCCTGCCCTGTGTGCTTGACCGAGTTGTCGAGCAGGTTACGCAGCAGCACCCGCAAAAGCGCCGGACTTCCCCGCACCAGAAGATCTTCATTTTCCTGCAATTCAAGATGCACGTCTTTTTCCAGAGCTGCCGGGGCAAGCGCCGCGATTACTTCGGCTGCAATACCCCCAAGAGAACATAGTTCCGTGACACTGCCTTCCAGCGTATCGACCCGCGATAAAGTCAGCAATTGCTCGATCAGGTGCGTGGCGCGGTCGCAACCCAGGATCGCATTGTCGAGCGCATGCATGCGCTCTTCCCTGATGGTGGCGGCTTGCGCAACCTGGGCCTGCGCCTTGATTGCAGCCACCGGGGTACGCAACTCGTGCGCAGCATCGGCGGTAAATCGCCGCTCCTTCTGTATCGATGAGGCAATGCGTGCAAACAGGCGATTTAGCCTCCCGATAAGTGGCACAACCTCGCGCGGCACCTTCCCGGCTTCCAATGGCGCGAGATTGTCCGGCTCGCGCTGCTCGACCTCCCGAGTCAGATTGACCAGTGGACGCAAACCGCGTGCCACTGCCACCCATAGCAGGACGGCAAGCAATGGCAGCGAGATCAGCACAGGTTGCAACAGGTTGCGTGCGATAGTGCGCGCCAGTTGCTCGCGGACATCCGCACGCTCTGCAACATGAATCAGGTATTCGCCAGAACTATCCCATGAGCTGTATACTCGCCAGCCTTGGCGGCCTATGACATTGTCGCTGAAACCTTCTTCGCGAACCGCCAACGGCTGTGTCGGGGCATTGGCGGAATGGATGCGCAATGTTTTTCCGCGCTCCCAGACCTGAAACGCAATGCGTGGGGAATATTTGTGCGGCAACGTAGCATGCTCGGTCTCGATCTCGTCAAGCTCATGAGTAGTTTGCACGACCAGCAAAGTCGCGGCTTGTGCCAAATGCGCATCCAGCACTTCATAGAGCTCCTTGCGTGCTTCCAAATATGTGATCGCAACTGCAGCGCCCCAAACCAGAATGACCGTTGACAGCGCCAGCGCCAGCAATCTTTGCTTGAGGGAAATATTCATATGCATCTCATATGTGCCCAGATAGGCTATTTTCCCGATTAGCCTTGTCCGCGCGGATCAAATACCCCACCCCGCGTATCGTCTCGACCAATGCGGGAAAAAGTTTTCGGCGCAAATGATGGATATGCACCTCAACCGCATTGCTTTCGACTTCTTCACCCCAGGCATAAAGCTGCTCTTCGAGTTGGGCTCGTGACAGGACCTTCCCGGCATTCAGCAACAGAGCATGCAGCACTGCAAACTCCTTGGCGGAAAGTTCGACCGGCGCGTCGCGGTAAGAAACCTGATGGGCGGCAGGATCGAGTCTGACACCAGAGACCTGCAATACGGGGGCAGCGTTTCCGCTGGCACGGCGAATCAAGGCGCGCAATCGCGCAGACAGCTCGCCCATATCGAACGGCTTGACCAGATAGTCGTCGGCACCCGCATCCAAGCCTTTTATCCGGTCGTCGACTGCATCCATTGCTGTCAGAATCAACACAGGCATCCGGACATTCTGGGTCTGCTGCTGGGTTGGATTGTTACGGCTGCGTAACCGCTTCAACACATCCAGCCCGGAAAGGCGCGGCAGCCCGAGATCAAGGACCACTGCTGCATATGGCTCGGTGGTTAGCGCCTGGTCAGCGGTCATACCGTCTTTCATCCAGTCCACGGCGTAACCGGACTGTTTCAAGCCAGCCTGGATCGCATCACCCAGCAGGGTATCGTCTTCGACCAACAGCACACGCATGATCCACCCGTCAGAATTTATGAATATATCTGCTGCTCGACGATTTCTTCACGATCATGCAGTTAGGTCCATAGGCATCAGTCTTTATCATCGTGTTGCCCAGCATGGGCCTGTCCCGTATCTGTCGGCGCTGTGCCGGTCGCCTGATAGCCGAACCAGAAAGCAACGGCAGCCAACAGCATTATGACACCCAGCCAGGCGTAAGAACGGTTGATCCCCTCGTTTGGCACGGCAGGTTTGTAACCTGTGATCATCGCGCCCACCAAATTTTCACGGTGCATCACGCTGCTGGCCAATACGCCAAGTATATGCGCCCCAACCAAGACCAGCATCGCATAAGACGACATTTCATGCAGCTCCTCCTGCACATCGCCGCCCACCTCCTGATACACCAGTACGCCGCTGATGGCGGACACAAATCCCAGCAGCAGTAGTAGCCAGATCGCCACGCTGCCAACCGGGTTGTGACCGACGTAATGCGTGGGCCTACCCTTGAACAGTGTCAACAGATATGCGAAGACATCGCCGGGCTTGAACAGGAATGCGGCAAACCTGGCATAGCGAGTTCCGATAAAACCCCACAACAACCTGAACGCAAGCAAGCCCAACAGCATATAACCAAACAGAACATGAATATCGCGGGTACGCTCGGAATCTGCGGTCAAAAATGCGACTGTAAACGACAACACCAGCAGCCAGTGAAATACCCTCGTCGGCACATCCCAAACCAAGATACGTTGAATCATACTGATCTCCTGAATTTTACTTAGGAACCCTGATATCGCGTTCCTTGAAACTGCCGCTCTCCGCCCGAATGTGGCAAGCAGCACAATTGGCAGGGCTTTTCACGCGCTGATCCTTCCACCTGTTATCCATCTTTCGATGCTCGGACTGAAACCAGCGTGTCTCGGTTATACGCAGAGCTGGCTCGGCCCCGCTCGCCGATGTACGCTTTTTGGTGCTGGCATTCTGCACCAAGAAATCTCCTATCTCCGCGGCAGCAGCGGCATCCACACTGGCATCGCTGCCAAAGTGCTTGTCTAGTCCTGCCATTACCGCACGCCATGACTGAGCCGAAAGAAAGCGTGGAGGATAGACCATATGACAGGAACCGCACTCATCCTTCAACTTGGCGTTGATATCCAGCGAGTTCCCGCTACTCTTTCCGCCGCGCCTGTTCTGCGAATCGGAATCTCCAGCCTGAGCGGCAGACTTCGCCGAGCTCATACTCCCGCCACTATCATCATCGTCATCATCGGCATGTGCCGGAATCATCGTAATACTCATCAGCAACAAGGCAATTGCAATTGGCCGACGTGAATTTTTATGGCTATTCAGCATAACAATCTCCTTGGATATTATTTACGGATGGTGAGCAGATAGGCAAGCACATCGCCTTTTTCCAGCGGCGTGCAGACACGATCCAACACATCGTTACAATTCCGCTTGAACCACTTCTCCACTTTTTTCGGATTAGTAAACCGCTCCGCATTCGCGGATGGAGCCAGCGGATCTATCGGTTTATCGGTTTTGGCATGCTTGCCAGTCATAGCCGGATTTTCGGTATGGCATGAGGCACAGCTCCATTCACCACCGTGCTTAGCCTTGAAAAATTTTTCCCCGCGCGCAGCCGAAAATCCCTGAAAATTCTGGACGCTCCCAGCCACATCGCTTTTTAATGCAGCCAAAATATCGTCAGGGGTTTGCGCGAAGACCTTCTGTACCGGCAGCCCTGCAACAGACACTATCAGCAAACTTGACACAAAATACCTAAGCAACATGATTGATCTCCTTTAAATATCACTGCTAGGTGCGTAGAGTAAAATATCAACCTTAAGTGATGCTTAAGCCAAAATATTATTTCTCAAGATGCCATAAGCTCATGTGACTACATAGAAAACAATAAGCTGCTCGAAGGCCACTAATAATGTTGCAAAGCGAGATTGGATGAATCGTAACTCAATCCGGGATATGTGGCACGAACTGTCCGGGTTTCACTATATTTAATCCATGCTGCAGCAAATTACGCACTCAATACGACAAATGGAATTTATTTTTTGTTTGCATGTGCCGGACGAAATACCTTGCATTGCTCTGGATCGGATTCCAGATAGGCGCCCTCGATCAGATCTATGCAATAAGGGATGGCTGGAAACACCGCGTACAGGCAATCGTCGATCGAGGAGGGTTTGCCGGGTAAATTAACGATCAGGCTGTTACCGCGTACCCCAGCTGTCTGGCGCGATAAAATTGCGGTAGGGACAAACTTCAGCGATGCGCTACGCATCAGCTCACCAAAACCAGGCATCATTTTGCTGCACACAGCCTCGGTAGCTTCAGGTGTGACATCGCGCAACGCAGGGCCGGTTCCGCCTGTGGTGACGATCAAACAGCAGTTTTCCTGGTCGCTCAACTCGCGCAAAGCGGTTTCAATCTGCGACTGTTCGTCGGGTATCACTTTCGTCACAGCCTGCCACGGGCTAATAAGCACGCGTGTCAACCATGCGTGGATCGCAGGACCACCCTTATCCTCATATTCGCCGCGGCTGGCGCGATCCGAGATCGTCAAAATGCCGATACGTGCAACTCTCATGTTCATTCCTTGAATCCGGCATCGTCCTGAAATACCGTACCTTCCAGCAACTGTACAATCACTTGTGCGCCCGCCTCAACTACGCTGCAATCGGCTGGCACCATCATCAATCCATCCGCCTGTGCCATCGACAACAACATGCCGCTGCCCTGAGCACCAGTCGAAGTTGCCGCAAAGCCGCCATTTTCCTGTGCCAGCGTAACCCGGATGAACTCAGTGCGCCCGGGCTGATGTTTCAACTTATGCGTCAACCGCGCCGCTATCGAGCGGCGATACAATCGCTGATGCCCCATCATGCGGCGCAATGCAGGCGCAACAAACTGCTCGAAACAGACCATGCTTGAGACCGGATTACCGGGTAATCCAAAAACAAAAGAACTCTTATCAAAACCTGCGGATGTCTGCTTAAAAATTCCAAAAGCCAACGGATGCCCAGGCTTGATGGCGACGCGCCAGAACTTCATCTTCACCCCAAGCGACTCAATGGCTGGGCGCACGTAATCATGCACTCCGACTGAGGTTCCTCCCGAAACCATCAGCACATCAAATTTCATGCCACGCTGCAAATATTCAGCAAGCTCGTCGGGATCATCGCGCGCGATGCCAAGCAATACAGGCTCTATGCCCAGCGCCTGTACCTGCGCCATCAACGCGTAACTGTTGGAATTGGGTATCTTGTTCGGTTCGACCGGCTCATCCATATCCTCAAGTTCATTGCCAGTGGACAGAATAGCCACGCGCGGACGGCAAACCGCCTGCACTTTGGCACATTTCACAGTTGCCAGTACACCGATCACACCCGGCGTAACCTCGGTGCCCGCTTTCAGCACTACTTCACCGTTGCTCATGCTTTCGCCCCGCAGGCGTATGTCGTTGCCGGTCTTAACCGCAACATTGATTTGCACCTTGCCGTCAAATACCGGCAAAGTGTCTTCGACCCTTATCACTGCGTCTGCACCCTGTGGCACCGGTGCGCCGGTCATGATGCGCGAACACTGTCCGGCCTGAACAGTCATGGATGGCATGTCGCCGGCCTTGATATCCTCGATGATTGCCAGTGTCGCAGGAACCTGCGCCAAGTCGGCACTGCGCAACGCGTAACCATCCATCGCGGACACATCATAAGGCGGGATATCACGATTGGCGCGCACTTCCTCAGCCAGCACTCGCCCCAAAGACTGCTCGAGCCGCACCTGTTCCGAGTCAAGCACGGATACGGATTCCAGGATGCATTGTTGCGCATTCGTTACTGATAAATGTTCCATCTTTGTATTCTAATGATTTCGGATACTATTAGCTTGTCACAGCCCGGGCATAAGGTGGAACGCTGATGTGCCGGGCATTTTACCCTCGACTTATGCAATGGCGCACCGTTATTCTTTGCCTTTGGAGCAACGGGCAGAAAAGATTCGTGTGACCAAAGAGATTGGATCAATAATATGGCTGACACCGGAGCGCCTCCTTGTATACAGCGGCGGCACTCAAGCAAACCGCGACCCCTCCTTATGCTCGGCCTCCTGTTCAGAATATTGTCTGGTGGAACCGTGCAGGCCGATGATCTCCCTGTGCGCATCGACGGGGATGTCGGCGTAGGCGGCTATTACACGCGCAGCATCATCGGTGGCAAGCCTGATCTGGTCTCTGTTCTGCCTTATGGTTATTTCGACTACGGCAGGATATTCCTGCGCATAGACACGTTCGGCTACAAGACGATGAAGGTAGGCTATGGCTACCTGGAGATCGCAGGCCGCATCCGACAAGACGGGTTCAATGCAGACGTGCCCGCACTGCAGGGCTTGAACAATAGGCAGGATTCAGCCCCATTGGGCCTAGGTACCATGCAGGTAACACCGATAGGCGCGGTTTTTTTCAATGCCTTTCACGATATCAACAAATCCAGGGGGAATCTATTCGAGGCAATCTATGTAGGCAAACTGGACACACCGCACCTGACATTCTATCCGCTGACTGGCGTCGAATATCAGTCAGGAGAATTGGTGCGCTACTACTACGGCATCTCGGCTCTGGAATCCGCGAGAAGTGCATATGCCGTCTACCAGCCTTCCGGGTCACTCAATCCGCTGCTCGGCATAATGGCCGATGCCGGATTGGGCGGTGACTACCACCTGAATCTCTACCTTCGCCGCAAATGGCTAGGCGACGCCATTCAATCCAGTCCCATCGTCGATAAAGGCATCATGGATACCGGCTTTATCTCGTTGAACTACCGCTTCAGATAATCTCAATTTCAGCGGCGATATTTTTCCGCATCGATTTTCATGGCCAACTCCACATCCTGCGGAGTATCCAGATCAAAGAAACTGCGCAGATCAGGATCGGCCTGCAGCAACTCTGTCTCGCCGACGTAACGAACCTGTATCTGACCAAGGATTGCACGCAAACTGTTTTTCCCGCCGCTTTCCAAATGTGTGTGTATCGAATCCAGGCAACTGCGCGCAAAATACGCCACCATTGGTTGGGGATGGCCATGCACGAAGGGCACGACAGCCTGGCAATGCGTGCGGTACCGGCCCAGCAACTCAACAACTTTCGGCGCAACATAAGGCATGTCGCACCCCACCACAAACGCCCACGGAGTCGCAATGTGTCCCAGACCTGCGGTCAGTCCCGCCAGAGGTCCAGCCCTAGGTATTCCTTCGACGGGAAGATCGTCGCAAACTTGCGGCAAGTCTATTTCACGGCGTGGACGTCGAACGCTGAGTATGACTTCCGGAAATAGTTTCTGCATGGTCGCAATCACATGCTGCAACAACGTCAGATCGCCCAGCTGCAAATCTGCCTTGTCGTTCCCCATGCGACGCGAATCACCGCCCGCCAAGATGATCGCAGTACAATCAGCAATCATTTGCGATCCAGCATGAATCGAATGAGGCCGTTGATATCGTCGAGCGCAAAATGCGGCAACTGCGGATAGGCCTCGTCAATATCGGTGACTATCGCGATCAGCCCGTCCTCGACTGCACACCGGGGGATTACAGAGCACTCTCGCCGCAATACCTCAATCTTAGCGCCGGTCGCTAGGGAGAAGCCCTCCGCCAGCACCAGATCAGCCTCGCCCAGAAACCGCTGCGCCAGTTGCTCCGGTTCGCGCCGGTCCAGCGCATCGGCAACCAGTTGCAACTCGCTGGAAGTGACCAGCATGCTGATAGCCGCTCCCGCCTGCTTGTAACGCCAGCTGTCCTTGCCGGGCGTATCCAGCACCACCTTGTGATGCGCATGCTTGATCGTAGCAACACGCAGCCCCCTGCCACTCAGTTCGCGCAACAGTTTCTCGATCAACGTGGTCTTGCCGGAACCTGAATGTCCGACGAAAGAGTATACGGGGAGATTCATGGATGTGCTGTAACCCACGATTCGCCATGCGGAGTAATCTCTTTTTTCCAGATCGGAACGCGCTGCTTCAGTTCGTCGATCAGCCATTGGCAGGCCTGCAATGCGGGCGCGCGGTGTTCGGCGCAGGTTGCGATGAATACGATCTGATCCCCTGCGCCGACCACTCCTACTCTATGCACGATGCGCGCGTCCAGCAGTACAAATCTGTCGATGGCCTCAGAGCGCAATTTGCTCATCTCCGCCAGCGCCATGCTTCCATAAACATCAAAGCTGATTTTTGAAACACTGCGGTTCTCGGAAAAATCGCGAGCGCACCCGATAAACGTGGCGATCCCGCCCATGCGTTTTGAACTTGCCCGTAGCGCACTGATCTCCTCATCCTGGGAGAAATCTTCTTGCTGGAGCCGAACCGCATCTTTCATCTCAACCTCCCGAGAACTTGGACATGAACACCACTTCGCCGCCATCGCGCAAAGGTAGCGAAGTATCCAGAGCATGTTCACCGTTCACTGCTGTGAAACATACGATCTCGAAAGCATCAGGATACATGGACTGCAATTGCTCGCGCAAATCATGCAGTCGCATTCCGTCTTTGAACACTACTTGCGCTTCGTTCGTGCCGGCTCGCTCCGCAACCGGGCCGAAGAATAAAACTTTTATCATGCTGCATCCTTCAGGGTCGGAGCCACGTCCCGCTCTTCCCGCCGCGCTTTTCTTCCAGCTGGATGTTCTCGATGCACATGCCCCTGTCGATCGCCTTGCACATATCGTAGATCGTCAGCAATGCCACGCTAGCAGCACACAACGCTTCCATCTCGACCCCGGTCTGACCGGCACAACGGGTCGTTGTCATCACCTTGATTCCGACGCAACCATGGACATCGGGTACCGCCACATCGCTGAACGCCACCTCGACTCCGCCGAGCGCCAGAGTATGGCACATCGGAATGATGTCAGCGGTATGCTTAGCAGCCATCACCGCGCCGACATCCGCCACAGTCAGCACATCGCCCTTTGCGATGTTGCCACTTCTGATACGCTCCAGTGTCGCAGGCTGCATGCGCAGGATGCCGCTGGCAACCGCGACACGCTCGGTGCTGGGCTTGTCCATGACATCCACCATGCGCGCACGCCCCGTATCGGTAAAATGGTTCAACTTGCCCATGGCCATCTCTCCCGGTTATTCAGTGTGGGCTACCGCAAACACGGCAGCCGGGGTCTTTCCTCAGATTGCTGCGCATGAAATTCATGTCCAGCGCATCGAATGTCATCAGTTTTCCGCTCAGGCCGCGGTCTATCCCGGCCAACAGCTTGAGCGCCTCACCCGCCTGCAGGGTGCCGATGGTGCCGACTAACGGGGCGAACACGCCGGTGGTCGCGCAGCGCAACTCTGCAGCCTGACTGTCCTCGGGGAACAGGCAGTTGTAGCAAGGCGCGTCGGCGCGGCGAAAATCGAATACCGCAACCTGCCCGTCATACTGGATCGCTGCACCCGACACCAACGGCTTGCGCTGTGCAAGACAGACGCGGTTGACTGCATAACGGGTCACAAAGTTGTCGCTGCAATCCAGCACAACATCAGCTCCGGAAACCAGCTCGCCCAGTTTCGCCGCATCGGCGCGAACGGCCAGCGCGACACATTCCACCCCAGGGTTAACATCATGCAGTGTGGCCTGCGCCGATGCAACCTTGGGCTGGCCTATTGAAGAAGTGCGGTGGATGATCTGGCGCTGCAAATTGCTCAGTTCCACAGCGTCATGGTCGCACAACGTCAATCTGCCGACACCGCTGGCGGCCAGATACAGCGCAGCAGGCGAACCCAGTCCGCCCATTCCTACAACCAGAACATTGGCATTGAGCAGGTGTTGCTGCCCCTCGATTCCGATCTCATCGAGCAGGATGTGTCGGCTATAGCGCAGCAGTTGCTGATCGTTCATCTGTAGTCCATATTCTAAAATTCATTTGCCTGCAATGCTGCCTGCTGCAAAGCCATCATCCGGGGCTACTATCAACCGCCAATATATGACATCTCGATTTTCGGCCTTGAGGTTGCTGCGGCTTCATTGCGCAATTGCGAGTACCTGTCGCTGCGCTGCTGCCAGTAACCGGCGATCAGGTTGGTCAATACATGATCATCCGCACCTTTGCGCAGGGGCTCGCGCAAGTCTGCCCCTTCGGTGGCAAACAGGCAGGTGTAAAGTTTGCCATCCGTAGACAGCCGTGCGCGGGTACAGTCGCTGCAATACGCCTGGGTAACCGAAGCGATCAACCCGATCTCGCCACCGCCATCCGCATAGCGCCAGCGCTCCGCCACTTCTCCCCGATAGCCGGGATCAACCGCTTGCAGCGGATAGCGTTCATGGATGAGCTGATGGATTTCCCTGGCAGTGAACACATCGTCCATGCGCCAACCGTTGCTGCTGCCCACATCCATATATTCAATGAAACGCAGGATGATTCCGCTGTTGCGAAAATGTTCGGCCATCGGGATGATCTCATGGTCATTGACGCCTCGCTTGAGCACCATGTTGACCTTAACTGGCGCAAATCCGGCGCGCTGAGCCGCAGCAATACCCTCCAGCACGGTCTTGACGGATACTTTCGAATCACTCATGCGGTGAAAAGTCTCTTCGGTCAAGCCGTCCAGACTGACCGAGACACGGGACAAACCTGCATCCCTGAGCGCCCGGGCTTTATTGGACAGCAGCACAGCATTGGTGGTCAGCGCAATATCTACAGGTTTTCCCGAAGTTGTATGTAGCCTAGCAAGTTTTTCTATCAACTGCTCAATGCCGCGCCTCAACAGCGGTTCGCCGCCGGTCAAACGGATCTTTTTCACGCCTAACCGGATGAACAACCCAGCCAGTCGTTCAATCTCCTCAAAACTGAGCAGCTCTAAGCGCGGCAGGAAGGTGTAATCCTTGCCAAAAACTGCGCGCGGCATGCAGTAAGTGCAGCGCAGATTGCAGCGATCGGTGACTGAAATTCGCAGATCATGGAGCGGGCGGCGCATCGCATCAATGGCGTGCTGACCACCGCCGGGCAACGGCCCTTGTGACAGGTTCGCCCCTGATGTACCTGGAATGATGCTGTGTGCTTTAGCCATGATGCATTGAATAAGCTCTTACAATTTTTGTGGGTTTATCGGCCGCGCTAATGTACGATACACCTAATCTAGCCTGCATCTCCGATTTCTACAAATACCTCCCTTTATACCAAACCCAGATTCCCAACGAAAAATTCGAGGAAATGCCCATCCCAATTGCCGATTTCACCGGATAAAGCACCAGCAGACCGAATAACGTGGAAAAGGTCACGAACAACATCATCGCAATGGCCATTGACAAGCGCTCCACTCGATGCGCACGTCGATTGTGCTCGCGACGGTCTCAACCAAACAAGTAAGTAAAGAAAAATTCCAACACCAAAAACCCAACGTCCAACGCAGGTCCACCGCATGTGAGCCATTGTGCTTTGTATCCAGCGCCTGCTTCAAATCATTTAGCTGGGCTTCGCTGAAAGAAGCACGCGTTTCGGCTGGCAATTTTGTCAACAATGCAAGAAAGAAAGGATCACTTCGTATCGGCTCGGTTAGCATGATGGCATCATCTCTTTCAAAACCTTGTGTTTGACCCAAACAAAAGACGCGCTCTGCAGTAACCTCGGTAAGTAGCTATAGAGGTCCATTTGCCTAAAGACCCCCAGATTTCCTGTAATCAGACAGCGTGCTGTTACGCAGGTCAGGACCAGAGCTATTGCAATGCACATTGCAACACATTCCAATGTAGTTTCAGCGGCTTATTACGCAAAATTTATACGCTCTTCAGCTCCTCGCTGGTTAGAACCTTTTTAGAAACCGCACACTGTCCTAGCCGCACTTCTTGTATTTGCTCTCCATGCAATCGTGAGCCAATTTCTGTGACTCGGCGATTTGAATAGAAGTCATCGATTCAGCCAAAGCGTCACGATTCTTTTGCGCCCGGCTATATCCTTTTCCAGCTGCAATACTGAACCACATATGTGCATGAACCTGATCTTGAGTTACGCCTTTGCCCTGTATGTACATCATACCCAGTTCATGCTGTGCCAAAACCATTTCTTGCTCAGCAGCCTTGCGATACCACTTCGCCGCTTCCACGTAATCCTGAGAAACGCCCTGGCCTTTGGCATACATAGCTCCAAGGTTGAATTGCGCTAACGCCTCACCTTGTTCTGCGGCCTTGCGATACCATAACACCGCCTCTTGGTAGTCAAGAGGAACGCCCTGGCCGTTGGCATACTTCACACCCAGGGAATTCTGCGCCAATGCCAGCCCCTGCTCAGCAGCCTTGCGATACCACTTCGCCGCTTCCACGTAATCCTGAGAAACGCCCCGGCTCCTCGCATACATCAAACCCAAGTTGAGTTGTGCTGGCGCCTCTCCTTGCTCGGCAGCCTTGCGATACCACTTCATTGCCTCCTGATAGTTTTGAGGTACGCCCTGGCCATTTTCATACATCACTCCCAGGTTAAATTGTGCTGCCCCATCTCCCTGCTCATCAGCCTTGAGATACCACTTGATAGCCTCAAGGGAATTTTGAGGTACACCCTGGCCTTTGGCATACATGACCCCAAGGTTATATTGCGACTTAGCATCTCCCTGCTCAGCGGCCTTGCGATACCACTTTATAGCCTCCTGGAAATCTTGGGGTATGCCATGGCCCTTTGCATACATCACTCCCATATTGAATTGGGCTGGCGCCACTCCTTGCTCGGCAGCCTTGCGATACCACTGCATCGCTTCCAAAGGGTCTTGAGTTACTCCCAAGCCTTTTGCATACACCCCCCCCAAGTAGTTCTGCGCTGATGAGTCTCCCTGCTCGGCAGCCTTGCGATACCATTTCGCCGCTTCATGGAGATCTTGAGGTATGCCTTGGCCATTGGCATATATCAGACCCAAGTTAAATTGCGCTTTTACTTGCCCCTGCTCGGCAGCCTTGCGATACCATTTCGCCGCTTCCTGAAAGTTTTGTGCCACGCCTTGGCCTTTGGCATACATCAATCCCAAATTGAATTGCGCTAACGCCTCACCATGCCCGGCAGCCTTGATGAACCACTGCCTCGCTTGCTGATAGTCTTGAGGGACATCTTGGCCGGAGGCATACATGACACCCAGGTAATTCTGCGCCAAAGCATTTCCTTGTTCAGCAAGTAACCGGAGTCCGAGTAATGGTTCCCGAAAATCTCCCTTGTCATATGTGTTGAACCTTTCTTGCATACCCGCGGAAACAACAGGACAGATCAGGAAGAATGATGAGGCTAAGCATAGGGTTAAACAGTGCCGCGCATAACGCTGCAGCAGCAACGCAAAAACCTCAATCCTAAGTTTTCTCATACTCCACCCTTTAATTTGGCAATGACCCGCAGATCATCCATTCAACTTTAAAACACTCTCTCTGCGACAAGAAACTGGGAAACAATACCCTTACTCACCATCGCCATCAATAGCGCAGCGTCTATTAACCAGGGTTGGTACGGACTGAAGACAAAGAAGAGCAAGGTGGTGCCGCTTGTCGGATTCGAACTGACGACCTACCGCTTACAAGGCGGTTGCTCTACCAACTGAGCTAAAGCGGCATAAAACTGAAAATACCAGAGGATCATTTGCATACTGGTGGGTCGTGCGTGATTCGAACACGCGACCAACGGATTAAAAGTCCGCTGCTCTACCGGCTGAGCTAACGACCCCACGCAAAAGAGCGCGAATTATACGG
>Ga0224495_10001913_pt1 | contig 14106 bp, 17 predicted proteins | sample SF_Jul11_sed_USG_FD_168128 | JGI IMG/M metagenome (GOLD analysis project Ga0224495, IMG submission 168128) | Sediment microbial communities from San Francisco Bay, California, United States - SF_Jul11_sed_USGS_4_1 | ecosystem: Environmental > Aquatic > Marine > Sediment | place: USA: California... | reverse complement strand
GGTGGAAAAGGGAGAAAAGAAATATCCACTTCGAGACGTGGCGTTGACCGGCAACATTCTTGAACTCCTCAAGAACGTGGAGGCTGTTTGCAGCGACCTTGAAATCAGCAGTACTCCTTTTGGAGGCTGCGGCAAGATCGAGCAACGAGCATTTGTGGGCACTGGTGGACCGCATATGAAAATAAAGGACGTTCAATTTGGGGGCGCACGCTGAAAATGGAAGATCAGTTAAGAGATGTTGGAAACAAAGCGATTGCCCACGCTAAGAAACTGGGTGCCGAAGAAGCGGAAATCTACCTTCTAATGGAGAATCGCACATCTGTCAAGTTCATAGGAGGAATATTCGCCTCACGAAGCAAAGCGGTCAAAGGCTTCCAAGGCACCCTTGCAAGGATTGGAGAGCCTTGGATCAAGAAAAAAGGCATTCCGATTTTCAGCAGCGGCACAAAAGCAGGCGTAGGCATACGAGCTATCTCGAACAAGGCAATCGGCTTCTCAAGCGTCTCAAGCCTAGAGGAAAGCAAAATTCTAGAAGCTGTTGAAGAAGCCGTCAAGATAGCAAAGATCAGACCGCCCGACCCCAACTGGGTCTCACTGCCAGACCCCAGAACCCCGAGAGAGAAAGGTGGGGTTTATGACAAAAAGGTGGCAGAACTGAGCGCGGACCAAATCCTAGAAATGACCGCCAACTGTTGCGTGGTCGCAGGAGACTTCGACAAAAGAATCATTCAGGCGATGTCAATGATCTTGACGGACGCGATAGAGTATGGCGTAGTCAACTCAAAAGGGATTGAGACATTTGAAAAAGCAACCGTGTTCGAAGTCTACATTGGAACTAAAGGAAAATTCAGAGGTGAAGAAGTGTCAGGCAGCGACTTTCTTCTCTCAAGATCCCTAGATGACAATGTGGGACCCATCGCTGAAAGCGCAGCTAGAAGAACTGTGGAGTGCTTCGGCAAGAAACCATTACCTGAGAAACATGTGGGCACAGTTGTATTTGACAACGAAAGTTGGAGTCAGCTCTTCTCAACGATCTTCACCGCCGGCATTTCCGGATATAACGCGCAAGAAAACCGCTCTGTGCTCAAAGGTAAGCTTAGTCAACAGGTTGCCAAGGAAAACGTGTCCATTCTTGACGACGGAACGTTGCCAGAAGGCATTGGCACTACAAAAACGGACGACGAAGGAGTCCCAAGACAGAGGACACCCATAATCGAAAAAGGCATGCTGACCAGCTTTCTGTATGATAATTATGCCGCAAGACGCGAATCCCGCGAAAGCACGGGCAACGCAAGCAGGAGCCGACCTCCAATGGCTCGGTACTCAAATCAACTCATGATCCGACCATCAAACCTAATACTAGAATCCGGATCGAGTAGCCTTGAAGGCTTAGTAAGCGAGGTCAAGAACGGAGTACTGGTAAAAGGGTCACTAATCGGTGCAGGGCACTCCAATACTGTCACGGGCGATTTCTCAGTGACCGGTGACAACGCCTTCAAAATCGAAAACGGAGCAATAGCTTATCCATTGAAGGCATGCAGTATCGCAGGAAACTTTTACCAAGCCCTGAGCTCAGTCGTAGCCGTGGGAAACGATCCTAGATCTTTCGGAACGGTGATCAATCCGTCCATTTCAATAGATAAAATAGTCGCGTCCACTTAGGTCGATCAAGCTTCCAACATGACTGTCGTTACTAGCCTTCCTAAAGCAAAGCCTTCGTGCCCAGCGCCCATAAGAACAAGTTCCCACGCTTTCATCACATCGCCCATACGTTTTCTACCTGTGAAAGCCTCAGAAATGACCTTTGAAGAGCCCTTGAACGTCAGATCCGGAGCAGGATACACGCCTTCCAGAACCTTCATCTTGCCATCCTGAACAACCAAATAGAACTTCTCCACATCGGTTTCGAACTGTATGACTTTGCCATGGTAATGTCCGACCCAATCTTTCATGATTTTCTGCCCGTCATTGCTTCTGTTGGCTTTCATAGCGATGGCTTCGAAGAGTTTCTTAGCAGCCAGGCTCAAGTTGCTTCAACTCCCTCGACCCAAGACTGGACTGCTTCCAAAGCAGCTTTGTCCACGTTTACATGCGAGATATTTCCGAACTTTTTCTTCACAGCCTGCAAGAAACGCCCGTAGAAGGCCTGCTCCATCATTAGATACACTCTTCCTTTTCTGTTGTCTACAAGTGCCTGCGAGACTTTTTCGGTAAACTTGAAGGATTCGTGCTCGATGTCTTTAAGTTCCAAGTCGGGGAAGCCAAGCCATTCGCCTGACGGCTGCTTTCTATACTTCGGCGCCGCGCTCATCTCATTTCACCTCTGCCATCTTAGTTAACTCCTCACCTGTGACTTTACCCAAGCCCGTTAGCAAAGGCCACTGAACAACAAAGTACAAGCCGTTTCCTTCACGCCACCTGCCCGTGTAAACGCGTCCACCCGTCACTGCTGCAAATTGAGAAAGAATGATCTCACATGCGCGTTCGATCGGCAGGTTGCAGTCTTTGGCTATCTCCTGCATTTTTTCCCTCACCTCAGACTTCAGCTCTATGTTCACTTCTTTTCGCCCTCCTTCCTGAACGCCAGACGCCGATACGGATTGCCCCAACGTTCACTATACATGACGCCTTCCATCGGGAAACGAGACGGACCTAACATACGTTTTTCCTTGGGCACTCCAATGCACAATATCCCGATTGGCTCCCATATTCTAGGCACGCCCATCTTGTCGCAAAGCAACTCCTTGTGCCGGGCATCCGAAATAGCTAGAGCCATCCATCCGCAGCCGTAGCCTAAAGAATGAGCCACCAACCACATCTGAAGCATGCCCATACCAACGACAACAGAGCCAAAAAGCTCCATAGCATAAGGCAAATGCGAATCATGGAAAAACTCTGAGCCAAAACCAATCACCACTGTATCAGAATACTTTGGATACGTGAACAACGAGCCATCCCGTATGTCCTCAAACTCAGTTGGCCTTGCATGATCAGGCAAATACCACAGTCTTCCAGCGGTAGACTCATAAGGCTGAGCACCAAAAACCATGCGCGCTGTTTCAACTGAGACGTCAGCTATAAGGTCTTTCATCTCTTGGTCTTCTCGAACCACGACGTAACGCCACATCTGCAGGTTCTCAGGCGACGGAGCATACCTACCCGCATCCAAAATCATCTCAATATGCTCATCGGGTATTCGCTGACCAGTGAACTCTCTTACACTTCTACGTGTCTTGATAGCTTCCAACAACTCCATAGGCATTCAACTCCAAACCCAACCTCTATTCGTCAGTGCGCTTATAGAATTAGTGCATGTGGAAATCTGTCAACTTACAGTGCGCACTTTTTCAATGCACACACGCAAAAATGACGAGATGATTGCTTGGCTGGATGAAACTCCTGTACGCTCTACGCACATGATATAAATATCATCTTCAATATGGCATCGAGATGGAGTTCACAAATGTCAAAGAGAGCTCGTTTGATCTACTTGATTTTCTTGCTCAGTCTCATTGTCTTCGGCCTTTCTCTACTGATTATTGACATCGAGCCAATTGCGTTCACCACGTACACTTTCTCAGGACATTTCATTTTCGGATTGGTTTTTGGCGTCATATTCCGAAAGAGATTCTTGAGTGGCTTGGTGATTGCTTTTCCCCTGACTCTTTTGAGCTGGCTGATTGCCTTCACGCTCTTCTCGAGTTCTAATGGAATCACTGCTCTCGCTAAAGCGTTCTCTGAAGACTTCCAAAATGCGTTAGTAGCTGGGTTGGTTTTCAGCTCACTAACCTCTGCTGCAGTGTTGCTGACATCCACAGGGTTCAAGATGTTTCAGCTCGTGTCTAAGCGAATCAGAAAATAATGCGCGCCACAAATTTTTTCCAAGAAGCATTGAGACGTTGTGGCATGTTTAGGCAAGTGCGAAGAAGATAGAATGTGAAAGAAAAAACGCGGCTTTTGGAGTCTCTTAGACAACGACTAACCCAAAAAGAACCGCAGAATAATCCAGATTAGATCTCCAACAAGAAGAGCGATGACTAGTCCAGCAGTGATGAAAATGAGCAGAGGTAAACCAGGAGTAGCCCAAACACCATCCTGAATCTTTCTCTCTCTGCTAGCTGACACAATCCGAGCCACAATTGCCTCACGAGTCTCATCCTTTGGAAAAGCCATCAGCTTACGCTCAGTTGAACCATCTTCCTTCACTGTTATATCCTCAAGAGGATAGCTGTGAGGAGTCTTCTCCAAGCTCGCAGGCGCGACTTTGTACCCTGTGAACAGCACAGTGATTTTCCTCAAAGTTGACTCGTTCTCGAATCCAGAAAAAAGCCCTGAATTAGCTCTGAGTTTCCATGCAAGATTGCGGAAAAGAGCGTAAACCGCTGAGAATGCAGCTAGCAACACTGAATTGCTGAAAACCGTGAATGGAAAAATAGGCAGATACAGACTGACGCTTGACACTAGTCTAACAGGAGAAGGCAATGCAAGAGCGATGCACATTAGTGCTTTGGCATCCGCTCCACCGAAAGCACCGGCGTAAAAGAGAGCCACTGCAATTACAGAAGTCAGCGCAAACGAAATTAGGTAACCAAACAGAAGCTCCTGAGTGTACAACACGAATTCGATAATTGTGACTGAAAAAGCCAAGGGCGCAAAGGCCATCCAGACCTTGTTGCTGACTTCACGTGTCTTCCAGTCGCTCCACGAAGCGTAAAGCAAGAACATTAAGGTTAGAGTAACTCGTGCAATGTCGAAGGCTAACTCCAATCGTGATGCACACTCAACAGTGGCTCACGAGACAATATGAGAATATAGCATTTATGAATTAGGAAGAAAAGGCAAAATGAGGATAATATTAGGGAATTTGTGGCTAAGGTGCAACTCTGTCGAAGGGATACTGCAGACCTGCTTCAGTGATGAATTTGAAATAGTATCTCTGCCCCGACGTCCATGTGTATGACCATGTTGCGTTGATGGATCCTCCGTTCGCCTTGACAATGTTAGTGTCCGGAGTGAAATCCACGGTGCTTGTCACGTCCACGAGATTTTGGGCCTCAGTTCCAATATAGACTTTGGTCATTTTTGCGTCTGCTGTTCCTGAATTAAGCAGCGTTATACTGATGTATTTTGTTGTGGTTATGTTGTAGAATCTTGTGTTTGCTTCTGAAAGCAAAGCGCCTGCTTGACTCGTTGTAGATGTAGTGAAAGTCATGACCCACGCGTAAGTTACTATCACTGCAGCGACCGCAATCACTATGAGCAAAAGCGTCGCCAGAATCGGTGAAATTCCTTTCTTAGCTTTCAGCATTTTATTCAATACAATTCCACCTCTGCTGACCCATTGCTTTGGCTCAGACAATATTTAACGAGTATGAAGAACGAATACGGATTAGAAATAACAATGCATTTCGCAGCTACTGAGCCAAGATAGGAACGTCTGATTGCTGCTTCCCATACTGACACCGAGCACAAAGAGAAGCCACAACATGCTCAAAGTAAGCCAGCGAACGAACAATGTCAGTTATAGACAGAAGCCCTCTAAGATTGCTGTCTTCAACCACGGGCAACTTCTTGATGCGCCTTTCAGTCATGAGGTTAATTGCGTCTCTGAGGTCAGTTTCAGGTGAGACCGTTATCAATGGCTTAGACATTATAAGGCTAATCCGTGCCCTTCTCGGATCGCGGCCTTGAAGCATCACTCTTTTCAACATGTCGCGTTCAGTTACAATGCCCACGGGTTTTTCGTAGCTGACAACAATTATGCATCCAATGTCGTGGCGGTTCATGAGCTCAGCTGCTTTTCTAGCAGTGGCCCCAATTTCGATGGTTATGATGTTTGTAACCATCACGTCTTTGACTTTAAGATCCATAAGGGTCAGTCTCCTCATGGCTTCTTCTTAGGAGTAATAAGGCAGTCAACTATCCGTTGACAACCAAAGCATTCTCCGGGAATTGGCGTGTTCTTCGGAAGACCGCCTAGGTATCCGAAAAAGTGAAGACAATCTTTTTCCTCAGAGGCTTTCGGAGCAGGCTTCTGAACTTCTGCTTTGTGGTTCTTAGGTGCTTCCCTATATCCGTATGACCTCGATGGTTGTTCAAGGCTCTCTTGAGAAGCGCCCCCTGTCGCTGCACTGACAATCACCTGTGATGGCTGAAGCTTCTCAGATGTTGTTCTTTCTGTGCTTTGTGGAAAAGTCTGAGACTGGCCCGCTCTGTCAAGCCGACTGAAGTCTTGTGTAGAGGCGGCCAGCTCTCGTTCTTCGTTATGTGCGTTCACGTTCTTTGATTCTTTGTTTTCGCCTGAGGGATTCAACTTCACCAGCGTAGTCACAAAAAGGACAATGAGAACGATTACGCCTATCGAGAGAACAAGATCGAAAGCTGAGAAGTCGAAAGAGAGCATTATCTTTCCCAGTAGAGACTGCGAAGATGCTCGAATATAGATTTGATGAACCCAACATAATGAGCACACGTACAGAGTCTTGGCAAATTCAAGTTTCATTCTTCTATGTGATCTCAAATGTCAGGATGTACTGGGCGTATGTTGTTTTGTCTGGTACAAGTACGTCCAAGTATACGTAGACATATGAGACTTCGGAGTTGCTTGCGTCGAGGGTGAGCGCGATGTATCTCTCTGCAGGTGAGCTTGGCAAGTCGTACCAAGGACCGGTTTGCTGCGTGTAGCTGCCGCTGATTATGTAGACTTGGCCTGAGGTTCCGTCAGTGTCGTTGTGGAAATAGATCGTGCAGTTGTTGAGGCGAGCTATGTTGGATTGCGAGTAAGCTCTCAACCTGATTTTCCAAGAGTCACTGACTTGATTAACGATTTTCAGGACATAGTCATAGCTTGAGGAAGCATAGTAACTGTAGTCGAGTTTGATCTGGTTTGCCTTTTGTTGATACTGTGTTGTTGTTGACAAGACGCCTGTTAGTCTGATCTTCGCATTGCCGCCTGACGTGAAATGCTGCGGACTTGTGCTGATGCTAAAAAGCTTGGTCTCGTTTGAGCCGCTGGACGAGTAAGCTAAATATCCTTCGCCGCTCGTCGCATAAGATGAAGCTGAATAATTCCAGACTTGAATTGTCACAGATACGCTTGAAATATCGTACTCGCTTACGACCGTGAAGTTCAGTTGTGTAGGTGTGTTAATCGTTGTAGAAAGTGTGAATTCAGTTGAAACTGAGTACTCGGTGTAATGCGACGGCTTGAACTCCAGCCAATCTGCCTTGAAATCGAATTGAGCGGTCGTAGATTTGACACCCTTTATTTTGATTCTCCAGTAGCCTGTGCTGTTTCTGAAATCGGTTGGATTCGTTGTGATTGTCTGGTTCTCAGTTTCATCTGTGTTGGCTGTTGCACTTGAAGTGTAGCTGTTGTAGCCGTTTCCCGAGGTTGGATACCCGCCCGCGGTGTAGTTGTAGACTTGGATTGTGACTGTTACTGAATCTGTGGTCCATGCTGAGTCAACGCTCCAAACAAGTTGATGCCAGAGTTGTGTGTTGCTTGAGCCGGTGAACTCAATCTCTGAGGTGTATTCGCTGGGCAGATTAATGTTTGCGGCTCTTGTTTGGTCTGCGACAGCCAGAGTGTTGTCGTCTATTCTGAGGTTGACAAGATAACCAGATTTGACTTTGGTGACTACTCGATAATGATCGATTTCCAAATAGTCAGTTTGATCCACGACGTTGTATGTTACCCACGAGTAAGTTCCCGAAAGCGTTACCCAACCGGCGGTGCCGGTGAGAGTCGTTGAGTTGGCTGAATACGTGGCTACCGTTGATCTGACAGTGCCGTTTGACATTCTAATCAATATGTCCACATTACAAAGCGATTCAACGTTGACGTGATCTTGAGAAGCTCGATAATAAATCGTCCATGTACTGGCTGGTATGGAAGCGACTCCAGTCAATTGATAAACAAACCTGGCCATCAGTTTTCTTCCAAGCGTTCCAGCATCAGCGGAAAGCGTTGTTCCACTGGAATCTACGCTGTCCAATTTTTGCAGACGATATGCTGTTCCACCTATGGTTGTGTTTTCATTATGTGCGTAAAGTGCCTGCCCCGAAGTTGCGCTCAGATAGCTTCGGAAAGTCATGTAGACAGCGTTGTCTGAAACCAAGTCTCCTGATGTTCCAGAGACAAGTGTCGTGCTTCCAAGCAATGCGTAGCTTGAAGGGTTGTACGACGTTGTTGAAGATGCGGTTCCAGCACTACTCACAGTGAAATAACTGGTGTCTACTGTTTGAACGCTGCCTGGGACGCTGCCTGAAGAATAAGTACCTGTTACAATGTTGTAGCTGTTAGGATAGTATGTTGGTGTGGGTGCAGGCGCCACTGCGCTGACTTTGGCGCTTGTGCCATTGGCGTAGATAAGGCTCGTTCCAGCGGTACCCGCTTGAAGGGATATTGGTGGCGTGTTAATGTTTGCCCCGGGTTCGAAATACGGAAAGTAGACGTTTGCTCCGTATGCGATTCCGGTAAGAACTAGAAAAAAAAGCACATCAGCAACGAATAGAAAGGAACAGAGGGCTCTCCCTAGTTCGTTCAAGTGCTTTGGCTTTGTCAACCACACACAGGCGCCCTCTAGACTTCAAACTGACGAGCAAGATGAAAAAACTACTCTTGCACGTCTACGGCGATTTGTATGTTAGCCACTATGTTGGTGTTGGCGTAAGCTGCTGCCTTTGTTTCAACATAAAGCACCCATTGCGTGTTCGCTGGCAAAGTCAGATATGACGTTGTTGAAGGCGTAGTCCAAGTGTCGCCCGAGGTCGTGTAGTTGAACGAAGCTTGCGCAACTCCAGCAGTGTTCAGAACGACAAAGCGAATGAACGTGAAGTTGCTTACTTGTTGATTTGCGTCTGCAGGCGTTATTGAAACGTGCCTTAGTCTGAACTGGTGTGAGTTGGATCCATCGGTGTTGCTTATGTTAAGCGGCTGATCATAGACCAAAGTTGCGTTCGGATAGGCTTTAAGAGCCAAGCGAACCCAAGTCGAGTTCGCTCCCAATGTGGAACCCGTAGGCCAATCGGCACCTTGCGCGAATCCAATCGTAGCCTGCGTAATCGTCACGTCTGGTTGCATAGTCAGCGAGTAATAGACTGCAGCGATAGCAGTGGCGACGAGCGCTGAAGCCAAAACTAGCGCGATCAATGTGGTTCTTTTCAGCAACTGTGCTCTCCTAATCTGCATTATTTTAGCCTCCTTACTTCCTAGACTGTGCTCATGCTAAGGAGATTTAAGTCATATGAATTCAAGATTCAGAATCAAAACCGCAAGCAGAAACCTACAACTGAATATTTCTTTTCCTAGAGCAGTTGCAAGGTTTCATATGTGACATTTTGATGCAGATTCAGGCGTAAATGCATGCAGACCTTCATAGAAGTAGAACAGCAGAAGCTACCCATTAGAAGCCTCTTCATGCAGTACAAAAAGAAAAGAGGAGGAAGGTTAATCCTCGACATCTATCGCAATCTCTATTGTTGCTATTTGACCAGATGTTGCAGTTGCGCTTGCCTTTGTTTGAACAATGATCGCGTAACTAGTGTTTGCGCTGACTGTCGCCCAACCACTCGTTGAAGGAGTAGTCCAGCTGGCTCCATTTGAAGTATAGTTCAAGGAGATCAATGTTGAAGTCTGCAATGTGAAGTTGATGAAGGAGAAGTACTGTGCATCGCCTGACAGCGACACAGGTCTAAGTCTGACATTGAATGTAGTGGCGCCATTGTTGTTCCTCACTCTGATTGGATCATCGTAACTTGTGGTCATGTTGGCGTATGCCTTGAGGCTTACTAGCGTTGCGCTCTTGTTGTTGTTGAAAATGCTGGTTCCCGCATCTGTGGCGTCCGCGCCTGTTATGAAATACACATCGTTTGCCGCAGTAGTTATCGTAGACGTCATACTCAAAGAGTAGTAAACTGCGGCGCTTGCTGAGGCAATGAGCATTGCAGTGAGTAGCAGAGTCACGAATTTCATCGACTTGCTTGACAACATTTTTCTTATTTCCATTGGTTCACCTCCTTCTTCCTTCTGAACCTGGGCAATAGGTCTGGATTCAAGAATAGAGCTGCGCTCACGCCGATCATGATGGCTGCGAGAACAAGCCCTACTTGAAGTAGCAGAAACGGAAATTCGGCGCTGGAAACGTAGCCGTAGTTGGAGATGAAGAACACTGAGATCATTACTGAAGGAAAGGTTACTGTTCCAGCCCAAGCTTTGGCAATGATCCACATTTTCTGGACAGTTGCAAGGTAGACGTTGAGGGCAACGATGTTGATGAGAGCAACGAGTAGGTAGAAGAAGCAGTACCAGAACCGCATGTATTCGCCGAATATAACTAGAAATTCTTTGCTGACCAGAAGCTGTCCAAAGCCCATCACAGCCGCGATTTGGAAAACGTAGGGGAGAGCCTTTGGAAACTTGCTGTCAAGTAAGCAAGCTAGCAGACTGAGCAATAAGAAAAGGTCGGTGCCGAGCAGCAAGAAGAACTCCGGTAGAATCGTAGGTACCATTCTTTCCCCTAATCCAGTCTAGTTATGCCGATATGAGAAGGCTAATCCCGACTGCATAATTTAAGAGGTATGAATTACAGATCTGAATCAGATCTTCGGTCACAGGATAGCTTGCTGCATCTTTTACTTGTCTCTAGCCTTGGGCTCTTCGAGTATTGCAAAAACAAAAGGTGCCGTGGGCGTTCTGACTTCCAGTTGCACGTTTAAGAGCGCTTCCAGGAAACCACACAGTACTTCAGCGTTGTTGATGAACGGCGCCTTAATTATGAAGTACTTGTCTCTTGGATAGAAGTCGCCAAAGCCTTGAACTCGCAAGCGCTTGAACACATCATCCCATTTTTCTTTTACCGTGGTCTCGATGTCAAGTGTGGCTTCCATTGATATGCGTGCAGCTTCACCGATCTTCTGTCCAACTTCACGCCACTTGTTCTCCGGAATGTATTGCAGAAGCGTGTCAATGAATTCAACATTCACGAAAGCGACACGGCTGACACCTACGTAATACTCACCTGGAAAACGCCAATCATAAATGCTCATACTACGGTAAATGTCCAGCATTTTAGAAATCAAAGGTTTTATCCCGGGTTCTCTGCCCTCACGGATCAACTGGTCAATATATTTCCGCTCTTCATCGTCCAGAATAATGGTGGTGCGCTTAACTGCTTCTTTAGACTCTTTGGCCATTGCGCATGGCTCCAACACATATTGCATATTTAGGCATACCATATATGTTTTATGGATGTTAAACGTCAAAGCTCTCGCTTGGATAATCAGTAGCCACAAGGTGCCCGTCTTATCCAAAGCGCCATAGCGCTCTGCAAGCCTTATTAGTTTCAGAACGTCAGATTACTGTTGCCGATGAAGAAAAGCCAAATCTGAAAACAGATGACGCGAATTTTCCCTGGGGTATCGGAGGCACATCAAGGCAAGACTACTGGTTTCCCAACGCGACCGGTCAGCTATCGCGCCATGGTCTCAGCAATGTCTTTGACAGCAGAAAAAAGAACATCGACTTCATTCATCGTATTGTAGAGATAACATGAAGCACGCACGGTGCCCTGTTTGCCCAGGACTGTTCTGGACAGGGGCTGTGCACAGTGGTGTCCAGAACGTACCATTATGTTGGCAGAGACATCCAACGCCAGAGCGACATCATGAGGATTCAGATCGCCCACATTAAATGGCACGAGACCTACACGGCTCTCAGGTCCTGGACCGTACACTTCCACATCGCGTAGAGCCGTCAAGCCGTCATACATCTGTCGGACCAGTTTTTTCTCATGCGCCTCAATCGTGTCCATTCCAATCTTGGTCAGGTAGTCAACTGCGGCGCCCAAGCCGATCACCGCGGCGATGTCAATTGTGCCACCTTCGAAACGCCTTGGGCTAGCGTCCAGCTTGTAATAATCAGTTCCTACCTCTCGAATAGAGCCGCCACCAATTATCAGCGGCTCAACCTTCTCAGTTAACTCTTGTTTCATGTACAAGGCGCCAGACCCAGTGGGTCCACACATCTTGTGACCGCTAAATGCGAGGAAGTCGCAGTCCAAGTTCTGAACGTCAACTTTCATGTGTGGGACAGACTGAGCTGCGTCAACTACGACATAAGCGCCGTGCTCGTGAGCAATCTCAGTAATCTCTTTGATCGGCAGAATGACGCCCAAAACGTTCGACGCATGCGAGACTGCAACCAGCTTCGTCTTGTCATCGACCAGTCTTTCAAAATCCGCCAAGTCCAGAATTCCCTCTATCACTGGTTTGCGTGGCATCACCAATGAAATCTTAGCGCCATACTTGTTTCTGACCCGAAGCCAAACAATGAAGTTGGAGTGATGCTCCAAAACAGTTGTGACTAACTTGTCGCCTTTCTTCCAGTTCAAGCCGCTGGCAACGAGGTTAATGCCTTCGGTTGTGTTGCGAGCCCAAATAACCTCGGAACTCAACTTGGCATTGATGAAATCAGCAACCTTCTTCCTTGCTACCTCGCACTCCTCGCTTGCCTTCATAGACAGACGATGAACGCCACGGTCAACGTTGGCTCTATACTCGTGATAGAATTGCAGGACCTTGTCCAAAACGGGTTCAGGCGTCAGACTGCTGGCAGTGCTGTCCAAATAAATTACGCCAGACTTCAGAATGGGAAAGTCTTTCCTGATTCGCTCTACGTCCAGAAGCCCAGCTCCAGAACTAGATTTAGAATGCTTGGTTGCCTTGGCGATTGATGGACACATAGAACAACTAAAGGTCTCCTGATTCCTAATTATACCTTTTCATGCGGACAAATTTAGAAAGGAGAACAGACCAGAGAGGGTTACGAGTTAGACCTAGTACTTTCTGTGAGAAGTCAGAATCACTGCAAAGCCTTATGAGAACCAGCAACGCTCACGAGTAAACATGAAAGTGACCAGCATATGAGCGCAACCGAACGGGAATTCAAGGGCACAAAAATAACCGTCGTATCAGGCGACATAACAAAGCTAGAAGTTGACGCTATAGTCAACCCAGCTAATAGCCAACTCATGATGGGCGGCGGAGTCGCTGGCGCCATCCTCAGAGCAGGAGGACAACAAATACAAGAACAAGCCTCGAAGGAAGCACCAGTGCAAATTGGGCACGCAGTTGCCACAACAGCAGGAAAACTCAAGGCAAAATACGTAATTCACACGCCAACAATGACTCGTCCGGCAATGGCAACAAGCTTAGGCAACGTCAAAGCAGCAACCAGAGCAGCCCTCAGATGCGCTTATCAGGCAAACGCCCAGAGCATAGCCTTTCCAGGACTAGGCACAGGAGTAGGCGGACTTGACCCTCAGGAAACGGCCAAGACAATGGTCGAAACAATGAAAAAGGCAATCGAAACCGACACCACGATCAAGCGAATAATCCTAGTGGGCTACAACTCCGACATGGCTAAAGCCTTCGAGCGAGCCTTGCTCACTCTATGAGGACTTGAACCGACATCATACAACAAGGATGTCGGATATATGTCTCAATGAAGCGTGACTCCGACAGATTTTAATACTTGGACCGCACAACTGTCTCACAGTGAGTAGAATGTCGGGAACAAGCGTGCGAAAACCAGCCAGTAAGGAAGACCTGATCCGACAGTTGACGGCAGCCATGAATACAGAAATGAAAGCAAAGAGAGCAAAGAAGCCCACAATCGCTGGAACTGCGAGAATAATGCACATTCACAGAGACACTCTCTACGAGTGGATGCGAGAATTCGGCGTCGATTTCGAAGACACGCTGAGACATGAAGCTAAACCGGCAGCTATGGAGATGCAGGCTGAGAGATCCAATTACATGATAGGTGAAGCATTAGTCGGTGAAGGCAACGAGGTTGCACACATCGACCTTCTGGTTGGCGACAAAAGTGGTCCAGTTGGAGAGGCTTTTGCACAAGGCTTGTCAAACCTGTCCGCCGGTCACACACCATTGCTGGCCGTGATTCGTCCTAATCTTCCCCCCAAACCGCACACTCTTTTGGTGCCAAAAGTCACGGTCAAGAATCTAGAGCAGGCAGGAAAGATTTTCGGTCCTGCACAGGCAGCGGTAGCTAAGGCTGTAGCTGACTCTGTGGAAGAGAACATA
>Ga0224495_10001912_pt1 | contig 14114 bp, 7 predicted proteins | sample SF_Jul11_sed_USG_FD_168128 | JGI IMG/M metagenome (GOLD analysis project Ga0224495, IMG submission 168128) | Sediment microbial communities from San Francisco Bay, California, United States - SF_Jul11_sed_USGS_4_1 | ecosystem: Environmental > Aquatic > Marine > Sediment | place: USA: California... | reverse complement strand
TCGCCTTGCGGTCCCGCAGCGGATTGTTGTGTTCGACCACGCTCTGCCCGACCAGTGTGCCGATCAATGCGCCAGCCAACACGTCCGAGGTAAAGTGGGCGTCATGATAGCTGCGCGCGATACCCGCCAGCCCGGCCACCGTGTATGAAGAATATTTCACCCAGCTCTCCTCATAGTGGCTGGCGACAACGGAGGCCAGCGCGAAAGCCTGGGTGGTATGCCCGGAGGGGAACGAAGAATTTGCCGTATGGTCTTTGCTGAATGGATGAAAATCCGCAAACCCGGTATTTTCGCGGGGGCGGGCGCGGCCCGCGATGAATTTGATCGTGGGTGTGATCATGCCGCTGGCGATGAGGCTGGCAGCCAGGCCATCCTGCGCAACGGCGGCAGCTGTATCGTTACTGCCCAGACTGCCTGCCAGATAGAATCCGCCCAGCACGGCCAATGAATAATCAGCGCCAAAACGCTCGACTTCAAGCATGAAGCGATTGTCGTTGGGAATGTGGCGGCGCATCTCGTCGCGCACTGGACGATCAGCTATCGCAGCGATGCCGATCACTCCGATGGTGGCCAGTCCGAGATCCCGCCAGTCGGATTTCTGCCAGCGAGCCGGAGCCGTGATGACGTGCCTGACGTCGTCCGCCACGATTTCGGGGCATGAAGAAGCGGTGCCGGCGGCCTGTGCCGTAATGTTCAAGCCAAGAAGGATTGCCGCAGCGTAGGCTGGGGTGAGGTACGAACCCCGGCGTTTGGCTTCCTTAAACATGCCGGGGTTCGCTTTGCTTACCCCCAGCCTGCCATCGTCAGTCACGAAAATTCTGGTATTGCAACGGAAAGTCAGTAATAGTTTTTTTGACGAAAGCGATGGCATCCTGCAGATCGTCGCGGTTCTTGCCAGTGACTCGCACGGTGTCGCCCTGGATGCTGGCTTGCACTTTCAGCTTGCTGTCTTTGAGGTGCTTGACGATCTTTTTCGCCAGTTCGATCTCCACGCCGACTTTTACTTCGCAGCCGCGCTTGACTTTGTTGCCGCTGACTTTCTCGATCTTGTCGCTGATCTCCAGGCATTTGATGTCAACACCGCGCTTGGTCAGTTTAGCATTCAGGATGTCCTGTACCTGGCCGAGCTGGAATTCGTTGTCTGCCCACACGGTGAGTTTGAGTTCGGCCTGTTCCACGCGCGCGTCCGAACCCTTGAAATCAAAGCGGGTGCTGACTTCCTTGTTGGTCTGCTCGACCGCGTTTTTTACTTCGGTCTTGTCTACTTCTGAAACGATGTCGAATGATGGCATGATGCATATCCTCAATTGTTTGACCGCAACACACCGCAGCGCGGTTTGTTGCGGCAAAGAGTTACCTTCAGGTTGGTTGGAGCCACAACGGAGTTTCGGCGGAAACTTACCTTTAGGTTAGTTGGAGCCACAACGGAGTTTCGGCGGAAACTTACCTTTAGGTTAGTTGGAGCCACAACGGAGTTTCGGCGGAAACTTACCTTTAGGTTAGTTGGAGCCAAAACTGCAAACGTAATTCACCACTTCAGTAGCTTCAATGACAAACTTGTCATTGGCCGCGACCGAGAAGTGATCGCCCGCCGCATAGGTCTTGAATTCTGGTTCATTGCCTATTTTTACACGGCAGGTTCCGGAAGTGATTTCCATCAGTTCAGGTGTGCTGACATTGAAGGTCAGCGTGCTGGGCAGGATCACGCCGACAGTCTTGCGCGTGCCATCGGGAAACAATACCGAGTGCGACACGCACTTGCCGTCGAAAAAAACATTGCCTTTTTTTACTACGCTAACGTTATCGAATTGCGACATGCTGATTCCTTTAGTGAAATATCTTATCGATTGTAACGGGGGCAATTATGCCATTTTACCGGGAAGAATATGACTGCCACGGCAAAAAATAGCACTTTGCAGAAGCAGCCATGATGCTCTGATGTTATGTCGTCTATTAAACAGGTTCTGCCAAAATAAACTGGCAGGAAAAAAAGAGCCGGATCGCTCCGGCTCTGTTTCTGCGTTTGGACTACACCAGCCTTCAAATAAAACTCTGCACTATTGGGCACATACAATCGTGAGGCTTTCCAGTCTGTTGCCGGTTAATAGCGCGGCGGTGCATACACGGTGCACAGCGGTTGGCGCAATCAGTTTCAACTTGCTGAACCTACGGATTGATTCTCCACAGATCGTTCATCGCACCAAGCGTGGCAGTAGAGTCATAACCGTTTCCGCCAAACATCCACATGTTGCCCGCTGTGTCTTTCCAGAAGTTACTGTACTCCCTGCCCCCGGGGTTATTGGCTGCGTTGGGCGTGCCTTTGGTCCGATAATCTCCCACACCCGTGCTTATGCTGTCGCCGCTCATCCATGTCCAGTTGGAGCCATCCCACTTCCACAGATCGTTCTGCCAACCAGCAAATGCAGAGTCAAATCCGAATCCTCCGAACAACCACAGATTCCCCGATGTGTCTGACCATGAAATGCTTGCACGCCTTGCTCCGGGTGCGCTGGCGGCATCAGCAGTTCCTTTGATCCCATACACGCCAAGAGTATTTCTGGCATCGCTTCCGCTGACCCATGTCCAGTTGGCGCCGTCCCATTTCCACAGGTCGTTCAGCAAACCAAGAGTTGTGGCGCCATAGCCTTCTCCTCCGAAAAGCCAGAAGTTCCCTGCTGTATCTGTCCATGAAATACTGGAGTTTCTTGCGCCGGGAACATTGGTAGCGGTGGCGACACCTTGGGTGCCATATACTCCGTAAGCATTTACCGTGTTGCTGCCGCTTACCCAGGTCCAGTTGGTTCCATCCCATTTCCAAAGGTCATTTAGTCTACTAAAGGCGTTATTGCCATCAAACCCAATACCTCCAAACAGCCACACGTTATTGGCGGAGTCGGTCGATGCGACAGCGCCATATCTCGCGCCGGGAATATTGGTCGCAGCGGCGGTGCCTTGGGTGCCATATACCCCACCCGGTGCGGAGATTGATCCGCTCACCCAGGTCCACTGGCCGCTGGCGATGTTAAATTTCCACAGTTCGTTGTAATAATAAGTAACTGCGGGATACGTAGTTCCAAACAATGTATACGATGGAACGAAATAAGTGCCCCCGAATAACCACAGATTCCCCGCCGTATCCGCCCAGCCAATGCTGAAGTTCCTTGCGCCAGGAGTATTGGTAGCGGCGGCAACACCTTGGGTGCCATATACTCCGGGAGCATTTACCGTGTTGCTGCCGCTTACCCAGGTCCAGTTGGTTCCATCCCATTTCCAAAGGTCATTGAGATAGGCATACGCTCCGCCTGAGTTATATCCATATCCGCCAAACATCCACAGGTTATTGGAGGAGTCGGTCCATGAAACACTGCCATATCTTGCGCCGGGAATGTTGGTAGCGGCAGCAGTGCCTTTGGTGCCGTATACACCCCAAGCATTGCCGTTGTTACTGCCGCTGACCCAGGTTTGCTGCACCACCGTGGTCAATCCGGTGGATGAAGTAACTGCTCCTGACGTGGCTGTTATAGTTGACGATCCTACTGCCACTCCTGTGGCTAATCCTGTGTTTCCAATTGTAGCCTTCAATGCATCACTGGAAGACCAAGCCACCGAATTCGTCACGTTTAGTAATGTTGCATCAGAATACGTCGCGATCGCAGTAAATTGCCGGGTTAAATGTGTGGGGACGGTGGTGCTAGTCGGGGAGATGGCAATGGATAACATCACGGGATTATCTACCCTGATCACTCGTTGGCCTGTTATCCCGCCGCTTGCCGCAGAAATAGTGGCATAACCGAACAGGGTGGCCGTGTTAGGCGCCGTGACCAATCCAGTTGCGGCGACGACAGTGGCATTGGCCGGGGTGCCGCTGGACCATATCGACGCTGAACTTAAGTCTGCAGTAGTACTATCGGAATACGTTCCAATGGCAGTGAACTGTTGGCTAGTACCCCTCGGAATGTAAACAACCCCGCCTGTTACAGGTAACGATCCTCCCGTCACGGCAATAGATACCAAATTGGGATTGCCCACCGTAAGTGTGGTAGATCCGGTGATGCCCCCGCTTGTGGCGGAAATAACAGATGTACCCGCAGATGTTGCTGTGTTGGGTACGGTAGCCAGGCCGTTGGCATCTATGGTGGCATTGGACAGGGTGCCGCTGGACCATGTAATGGCGCCCAGTGTGGCTGGTGTGCCGTCACTCATGGCGCCGGTTGCGGTGAATTGTTGGGTGGTACCTCTGGGAACACTGATGGCAGCCGGGCTTACGGAAATGACGTGCAGAACCGGAGCAGAAACGGTTAGGGTTGCAGTATTGGAGGTTAACGCACCGCTTGTTGCGGAAATGCTGGCGGTTCCTCCGATAGTGGCGGTGTTGGGTACTGTGGCCAGCCCAGAACCATTCAGCGTAGCATTCGCAGGTGTATCGCTGCTCCAGGTTACCGACCCAGAAACGTCCCCCGATGTGTTATTGTTAAATGTTCCGGTCGCGGTAAATTGCTGGGTTAACCCCAAAGGCACGCTGACAGCGGAGGGAGAGATGGAAATACCAGTTAAGGTGGCCGCAGTGACTGTAACGGTCGCACCAGGGGAAGTCACCCCATTCAGGCTCGCTGTGACGGTAGCTGTACCTACTGCCATGCCAGTGGCTGTCCCGGAAGAATTCACGGTGACCACTGCGGAATCATTGGACGCCCATGTGACGGTGGCTGATACGTCCAGCGTGGAATTGTCCGAATAGGTGGCTAAAGCAGTCAAGCTGGCTGTCGTCAGTACGGTGACTGTCGGATTGGCTGGAGAAATAGCGATAGATTTAAGATTGACTGGTGGTGTTACCCCGCCACCGCCCCCACCGCCGCCACACGCAGTAATAACAATACTGGCGAGTATCGCCAGCAGGAATTTGACCGTGTTCATGATGCCTCCTCTGTTTAACAATTTATTTCCTGCGTTGCTCAGGAACAACACAGGCATACTGTACCTTGCCGCTTTCAACCGTCGCTCAGAGCCGGATCGCTCCGGCTCTGTAGCTGCGATCCGACCATGCCGCGCTTGCCAGCACGGTTAAAACAAATTTCCTTCCGCACCAAAACCATCAGCGCGCGATGAATCCGATGCCGTTGCGCACCTGCCCGCCGATGGAGGTAAAGTTGCCACCCGCATACACCGTGCTGCCCGAGACCGCGAGGGTGCCGACTTGACCGTTCGCTTTCGCATCCCAAGCGGTGGGGATACCAGTTGCGACATCGACCCCAGCGAGGTAGTTGCGCACCTGCCCGCCGATGGTGGTGAACATTCCACCCACATACACCGTGCTGCCGGAGACAGCGAGGGTGAAGACGTCATTGTTCGCATTCGGATCCCAGGCAAGGGCATTGTTGGTGTTCGTCGCCGCATCGAGCGCGGCGATGCGGTTGCGCGGCGCGCCGCCAATGGTGGTGAATTGACCGCCCGCGTACACCGTATTGCCGGAGACAGCGAGTGTGTAAACGCCACTGTTCGCATTCGGATCCCAGGCAGTGGCGAGGCCTGTCGTGGCATCAATCGCAGCAAGGTTGTTGCGCAGTTGCCCGCTGATGGAGGTGAAGTAGCCGCCCGCGTACACCGTGCTGCCCGAGAGCGCGAGGGTAACAACCCAGCTGTTCGCATTCGGATCCCAGGCGGTGGCGAGGCCTGTCGTGGCATCAATCGCAGCAAGGTTGTTGCGCAGTTGCCCTCCAACATCTGTGAAGTCGCCACCTGCGTACATCGTATTACCAGAGATGGCGAGGGCATAAATGCCCGGGCCAAGCACATCCCCTCCAGTCAGGTTAGGATCCCAAGCGGTAGCGGCGCCAGTCGTGGCATCAATTGCAGCGAGATTATTACGTGTCTGCCCGCCGATGGAGGTGAAGCAACCACCCACGTACACAGTATTTCCAGAGATGATGAAGGAATTAACGGTTGTGCCGAAATATCCCACTCCGCCTGTCGGGTTGGGATTCCAGGCTGTAGGTATACCCGTGGACGCATCAACCGCTGCAAGGTTGTTGTGCGCCTGCCCGCCGATCATAATGAAGTTGCCACCCGCGTACACCGTGCTGCCCGAGACGGCAAGGGTGCCGACCCAATTGTTCGCATTCGGATCCCAGGCTGTGGCGAGGCCTGTCGTGGCATCGATCGCGGCGAGGTAGTTGCGCGCCGCCAGCCCGGCGCCGGCGCCGATGGAGGTGAAGTAGCCGCCCGCGTACACCGTGCTGCCCGAGACCGCGAGGGCGGTGATGAGGCTGTTCGCATTCGGATCCCAAGCAGTGGCGAGGCCTGTTGTCGTATCGATCTCAGCGAGGCGGTTACGCGTTACCAGCCCGGCGCCGGCGCCGATGGAGGTGAAGTAGCCGCCCGCGTACACCGTGCTGCCCGAGACCGCGAGGGCGGTGATGCCGGCGTTCGCATTCGGATCCCAGGCGGTGGCCGTGCCCGTTGTGGCGTCGAGTGCGGCGAGGTAGTTACGCGCCGCCAGCCCGGCGCCGGCGCCGATGGAGGTGAAGTAGCCGCCCGCGTACACCGTGGTGCCGGATACGGCGAGTGCGGAAACATCGTTGTTCGCATTCGGATCCCAAGCAGTGGCGAGGCCTGTTGTCGTATCGATCTCAGCGAGGCGGTTACGCGTTACCAGCCCGGCGCCGACGCCAATAGAGGTAAACCCGCCACCTACGTACACCGTGGTACCTGAAACGGCGATGGCAGCAACGTAGTTGCTCGCATTCGGATCCCATGCAGTGAGAGCGCCGGTTGTGGCATCAATCGAAGCGAGACGGTTGCGTGGCTGCCCGCCTATGGAGGTGAAATGGCCGCCTGCATATACCGTGCTGCCCGAGACCGCGAGGGTGACAACCCAGCTGTTCGGATTAGGGCTGAAATTTGCATCGACGCTGCCGTCGGCCAGGATATGCGCAAGGTTGTTGCGTGCGATACCGCCTACCAGGGTGAAACTGCCACCGATGTACCAGCCCCCTGCACCATCGGGTGCGCTGGCCATGACTAGACCAACCACGCGCGGAAACGTGGTGGATGCCACGCCGCTCGCGGTGTCGATCGCTGCGAAACTGCCGGTATTCGGGCCGACCCGCGTAAATTGGCCGCCCAGATAGATGGTGTTGCCGTCTTCAGAACGTGCAATGGCATAGACTGAACCGTTAGTCACCCAGTTGTCGGGCGCTGCCGGCGTAGTGATGGTGAGCTTGGCAGCGTTGCTGTTGGCACTGCCTGCGCTATTGGTGGCGACTGCGCGATATTGCCTGCGGTCATCGTCTGCCGTGGTGGCGGGCGTGGTGTAGTCGGCTGCGTTTGCACCATTGATATTGCTCCAGCTCACGCCATTGTCGGTGCTCAGCTCCCATTGCAGGTTTGGCGTAGGTACGCCGCTTGCTGCAACGGTGAAGGTTGCGGTCGCGGGCATCAGCACCGTCGCATTCGAAGGATGGGTAGTGAAAGAAGGCGCCACGGGCGCTGCTACGGTGAGCGTGGCTGCGTTGCTGTTGGTGGTTCCCGCGCTGTTGGTGGCGACCGCGCGATATTGCTTGCCGCTGTCGGCCACCGTGGTGGCAGGCGTGGTGTAGCTGCCGCCGGTTTCGGTGGCGATGTCGTTCCATGTGCTGCCGCTGTCGGTGCTGACCTGCCATTGCAGGGTGGGCGCGGGTGTGCCGGTGGCGATGACGCTGAAGCTGGCGGTCGCGGGTGCGGTCACGCTCTGATTGGTGGGCTGGGTGGTGAAGGCCGGTACCACGGGGGTCGGGTTGACGGTGAGCGTGGCGGCGTTACTGGTGACGGTGCCGAGGCCGTTGCTCACGACGACACGGAATTGCTGGCCGCTATTGCCCAGCAGCACGTTCGTGCGGGTGAGCGTGGCGTTGGTTTCGCCGGTCAGATCGGTGAAGCTGACGCCCGAATCGGTGCTGCGCTGCCACTGGTAGGCGAGCGAGGTGCCGGTGGCGGTGACCGAGAAGCTAGCGTTCTGGTTCTCGATGACAGTCTGGTTAGAAGGCTGCACGGTGATCGCCGGGGCGATGGGTGCGGCGGTGACGGTGAGTGTGGCCGCAGAACTGGTGACGCTGTTGCTGCTTCTGCTCGCCACTACGCGGTACTGCTTGCCGCTGTCGGCTATCGTGGTGGTGGGGGTGGTGTAGCTGGCGGCTGTCGCGCCGACTATATCGGTGAACGTGGCGCCGCCATCGGTGCTGATCTGCCATTGGTAATTGACGGCATTGCTTGCCGTGACGCTGAAGGTGGCGGTATTGCCCTCGACCACGCTCTGGTCGGCAGGCTGGGCGGTGATGTTAGCCAGGGTCGGTGCAGGGGTGCTTCCGCCCCCTCCTCCACAACCCGCCAGTGTCAATACCGCGAGAACCGCGAACCAGAATCCTTTTTGCATGATCGATGCCATGGTGTATCTCCTTGTCTTTCCCAATTGTTCCGGTGTTGCTTCGCAACAACACAGGCTTTGCATTTGCTGCCGTGTTTCAGTTTCTTAATGTACTTAAAGAGCCGGATCGCTCCGGCTCTGTTGCTGCAATCCGACTGCGCAGTACTGTTGAGGTCGGCAATTGCTATGTCTGCGTGCCAGTTTCTGGCTCTAAAATTGCCTGAAAATGCAAAATTATTGTTCAATGCAAGCCAAGTGGCCATATCCTGAGAGCATTTCATTACAGGCCAATGCCTCAGCAGCAATTGCATTGAAACTGGTATCATTGGCATAACCATATACGGAACTCATTGTGGGTCCAGGTTGCCATCCGCTGCATGTGAAGTCTGTTCCTGCCCAAGAAAAAATCTGCCAATCCATGCTCATTCCTGTATGAAATGGCATCCAGTCTGGCTTGTTATGGAACGGATTTGTGAGTGCTCCTTTGGTGAAATCAAAAATTGCATTTGCATTTGTCGACATTACCAGAGTAGTACCATCAACTTGATAATATGAGGTGTTTGCTTTTAAAACCCAATCAATCTGTCCGTCGCCAGCATTGGGCGATATAGACGCAATTCGACTGGTATTTGCATTTCCTGTGTTGGCCACCAGAAATGCCTTATAAACAGCTGTACCTGGGTAATTGGCATCTTGCATACATAACTGGTCTGCACCTTTCACACCGCCAAGAGCGTTCCCATCAAACTTGGCCGCAGTAATAAATATCTTACAAGCAACACATGGTACCTGCAGTACTGTTAATGTAGCTGCATTGCTGTTTGTTATCCCAGCGCTGTTGGTCGCGACCGCTCGATACTGCTTGCCGCTATCGGCCACCGTGGTGGCGGGCGTAGTGTAGCTGGCGGCAGTCGCACCAGTGATGTTGCTCCAGTTTGCGCCGTTGTCGGTGCTCAGCTCCCATTGCAGGTTAGGCGTGGGCACGCCGGCAGCAGTGACGCTGAAAGTGGCGGTGTTGGGCTCGGTTACACTTTGATTCGCGGGCTGTGCGGTGAAGGACGGCACGACGGGTGTCGGAGCGACGGTGAGCGTGGCCGCATTGCTGTTGGTGGTTCCCGCGCTGTTGGTGGCGACCGCGCGATATTGCTTGCCGCTGTCAGCCACCGTGGTGGCAGGCGTGGTGTAGCTGCCGCCGGTTTCGCCCACGATGTCGTTCCAGGTCGCGCCATCGGTGCTCGACTGCCATTGCAGCGTGGGTGCCGGTGTGCCCGTGGCGATGACGCTGAAGCTGGCGGTCGCAGGCTCTGTCACGCTCTGGTTCGCAGGCTGGGTGGTGAAGGCTGGTATTACCGGTGTCGTGTTGACAGTCAGGGTGGCGGCATTGCTGGTGATACTGCCGACGACGTTAGTCACTACAACGCGGAACTGCTGGCCGTTGTCTGTGAGCAGCACGCTGGTGCGGGTGAGCGTGGCACTGGTTTCGCCGGCCAGATCGGTGAAGTTCGCGCCGTTGTCGGTGCTGCGCTGCCACTGGTAGGCGAGCGAGGTGCCGGTGGCGGTGACCGAGAAGCTGGCGTTCTGGTTCTCGATGACAGTCTGGTTAGAAGGCTGCACGGTGATCGCCGGGGCGATGGGTGCGGCGGTGACGGTGAGTGTGGCCGCAGAACTGGTGACGCTGTTGCTGCTTCTGCTCGCCACTACGCGGTACTGCTTGCCGCTGTCGGCTATCGTGGTGGTGGGGGTGGTGTAGCTGGCGGCTGTCGCGCCGACTATATCGGTGAACGTGGCGCCGCCATCGGTGCTGATCTGCCATTGGTAATTGACGGCATTGCTTGCCGTGACGCTGAAGGTGGCGGTATTGCCCTCGACCACGCTCTGGTCGGCAGGCTGGGCGGTGATGTTAGCCAGGGTCGGTGCGGGTGTGTTTCCGCTTCCTCCGCCACATGCAGTGACAGCGATGCTTACAAGTATGACCAATAGAAATCTGACCGTGTTCATGATGCCTCCCTAAATACCGTTAAGTTATGAATGGTTGCGGGCTGGCGTTCGCCCCTCGCCGCACTGGTGGCACTATCGCATGGTTGCGTCACACGAACGTCACACGAAAGAGAATTCGCAAAAAAATTTGCGGGTTTCTAAAAAACCGGCAGCGGCCAGATGCGGCATCGGCCCATTTTGTAGGGCTTGTAAAAGCGACAGGGAAGATTGTCCGATGGATTCAATCGGGATTGGCGATTCGAAATGCTGTTTTCTTGCAATCAGGTGGAACGAACGATGGTTTTCTGAAAGCAATCAGATTCGGCTGCCATTCAGTGCTTGATGGGCGCGGCGAAGTGCTGGCCTTGTGGGGCGGCCAGTGCGTTTTTCAGGCGTTCTGTTTCTGCAGAAGGTTGCACATGGAAGTGTTCAAGCAAAAAGGCGCGGCAGCGTTCATAGGCCGCGAGGCCTTCGGCATGTTGCCCCAAGGCCAAGTGGCAGCGCAGCAGCCCTTGGAACAATTTTTCGGCAGGCTGGCTGCAACTCAGCCCGCGACGATATATATCGAGACCGGTGCGAGCATCACCTTTTGTGATGTGGTGCTCCGCAAGCAATATGATCAGGCCGTGAAAAATCCGGCGCAGAGATTCGCGCTGCGCGGCTACCGGAGGCGCGTCGAAACCGGGGAGGAAGTCTCCTTCGTAAAGTTGTATTGCGTCAAGCGCATTTTCGATAACGTACGGTTCCGGATTGGACTTTATTGCCTGGATCAGGCTTGAGGCCAGTTCCTCGAAGGCGATGTTTTCTGCCCAGGCCACTTCTTCATTCAAGCTGAGCACGGAGGCAGATTGCTGCAAGACATCAGCCCCGATGGTTTGACGCAGGCGATACAACGTGGTGCGGAAGGATTTTTCAGCCAGGTCGCCATCGGAATGCGGCCACAAGGTGTCGAGGATCACTGTGCGGCTGATCCCGCGCGTGCCACCAGCGAGTACGAGGGAGAGCATGATCTGCTGGCGCGGCACACCGCGGCTGGCGAAACGCACCCGGTCGCCATCACGCCAGACCTCGCACCTGCCCAGCGTTCGGATAAGAACCGGCTGGTTGAGGATTTGTGGTACCGCATGACGTATGGATGTTAGTCCGGTTTGTTTTACAGGTGGCTGCACGGGTGTGGAAGCTTGCGTGGAATCCAGTTCTGCTGACACATCGTGCCAAATGCGCATCTTTTGGATTTGGCCTATCGCATCGTTTTTTTCCGCACGGAGCCGCCCCAAAGTATGAAAAAGTTGAGTCGATATAAAAAACAGATAGGCCAGCTTGTACATCATGAACACGTCGGAGGTAGACAGGCGGATCAAGGCAAAGTTATGGGCGACCACGGACAATGCGCTCAGGATCAAGGGGAGTCCTGAAAGGAGGAATGTCCGCGCATCCCGGTTTCCGCACATCCAGACATAGGGGATCGCACCCAGTAATAATGTGGCTGTTAAGGCGGACAACCAAGTGGCGGTCATGTAAGTGAACTGTCCGGGAAGCCATAAAGACAAGAGAGAACTGGCGATTCCCAATGCGACCACCGCTAACGTTGCCTGCCTGATCCGGGGGGCATATTCGCGGAAATTGAGCGTCAGCGAGGAGTAGTACAATGCGACCGGTGCAAGCATCGAGATGAAGAAGAACTTGACATGGGTGGTCCACTCCGGGTGATCGGGCCACAGATATTCGGTGCTGAGCCCATCCTGGACCAGCACGTAGACCGTCTGTACGAATACCATAGCGGTGAAGGCCCGCATGGGTGCTTTGGGATGTTTCCACAGAGCCAGCATCGCCACGACGAAAAGCAGCAGCATTGCACCGACGATACCGCTAAGAACCACCGCAGATATGCGTGTCTGGTGCAGATATTGGTGAAGTGTGATCGCCTGGAGCGGTGCGGTGAGTGGCGCGGTGGTCGTGATACGCGCGTATATCTCTACCTCTTTTCCCGATTCAATAAGCAATGGAAAAGCCACTTCGCGGCCCGCCAATGGACGCACTGCGGGCGCAACAGCATCTCCTGACCGCGCATGTTGCACTTCGCCGCTTGGGGTGCGCAAAAACAGGTCAACATGTTGCAGGCGAGGGTTGTCCACCAGAAGTATCCAGTCCTGCAACGGGGTAAGGTTGCGAAGGGGGATGTGCAGCCACACCGCATCTTTCGTTACGCCGAAATTGAATCCTTTTTCCGCACGCGACTGGAATCGCTCCCGCCATGGCGATGCAGAAACATCTTCGAAAGTGAGGTTGCTGCTACTATCGAGCAGAGCTTCGATCTGGGACGGCTCGATGAAATTGGCACTCTGGTCGCTTAATGGTATTGGGGGAAGTTGTGCAGCAAACAGGATACACGGTGAGATAAGCGAAAAAATGAATGCGGCTGCTCTTGAGCCGACGCGTTCGCAAATCTTGCTGACGTACATTGCTTCCCCTTGGATGATACTTGAGCCTTGTTTTGGCATCGCCATTTTTTGTGCTGCGGCGATCTGGATTTTATCTGGAGCTGCTTGGCTCTATCGCTTTGACGCCCTTTTGGTAAGTGACATACAGGTAAATCGGTATGCCGAGATCGCCGAGCTGTTTATCGATCAGCGGCTTGACTTCATCCCACTCCAGCCCGGTCATGCCGCATGCCAGGCGCGGCAGGGCAAGGCTGCCCACCTTTTCCTTTTTTACGAAATCGCGCAGGGACTGCAGCGAATGATTCACATGGCTCAACTTGGCAAGTCCCGGTTTGCTGCCGGAGCCGTAAGCTGCTTCTCTCGTAAACAGGTTGACGATGTAGCGGCCATCGGCGCTCATCCATGTCCACAGGCCGCCCGATTTGGGATGTTTTGTCTGGCAGAAATGGCGGAAATCCTTGTACATTGCGGGTAACCGCTCGCGCAGTTGAAGGGCAAGGCCGTGCAGGAAGTCATCGTTGGGCGCGACACTTTGTGCGATGGCTTTTGCACCGCTGAATAAAATATCACCGCTCAGTTCGTGTATCACGATGCATTACTTCTTCTTGCTCAGATTTGCCGCAATGCGCAAGCGCAACGCGTTGAGCTTGATAAATCCGGCAGCGTCTTTCTGGTCGTATGCACCCTGATCGTCCTCGAAGGTGGCGATGGTCGGGTCGAACAACGAGTCGGTCTTGGAGTCGCGTCCCACGACGATCACGTTACCCTTGTACAGTTTGACGCGCACCCAGCCATTTACGGACTGCTGCGTGCTGTCGATAAGAACCTGTAACGCCTTACGCTCGGGAGACCACCAGTAACCGTTGTAGATCATTGAGGCGTAACGCGGCATCAGGTCGTCTTTCAGGTGTGCCACTTCGCGATCCAGCGTGATCGATTCGATGGCGCGATGCGCCTTGAGCATGATGGTACCTCCCGGCGTTTCGTAACAGCCGCGCGACTTCATGCCCACATAACGATTCTCCACCAGATCGAGGCGGCCGATGCCGTGCTTGCCGCCGAGCTGGTTAAGTTTGGCCAGCACCAAAGCCGGCGACATTTTGGCACCGTTAAGTGCCACGATATCGCCTTGGGCGAATTCGATGTCCAGATATTCGGCAGCGTCCGGCGCTTTTTCCGGCGAGACGGTCCAGCGCCACATCGACTCCTCGGCCTCGGCAGCAGGGTTCTCCAGATGGCGGCCTTCGAAGGAGATGTGCAGAAGGTTCGCGTCCATAGAGTAGGGCGAGCCGCCCTGC
>Ga0224495_10001911_pt1 | contig 14123 bp, 14 predicted proteins | sample SF_Jul11_sed_USG_FD_168128 | JGI IMG/M metagenome (GOLD analysis project Ga0224495, IMG submission 168128) | Sediment microbial communities from San Francisco Bay, California, United States - SF_Jul11_sed_USGS_4_1 | ecosystem: Environmental > Aquatic > Marine > Sediment | place: USA: California... | reverse complement strand
GCGTAAGCGAGGTACTCCGCCGCGTCCCTGGGCTTGCCAAGGTCGAGCTCGATCGCGCCGAAGTTGCACGCAACGTCGTACGTCTTCTTCAGCCTCCAGGCTTCGAGGTACAGCGTCTCGGCCTCGGGGAGCTTCTTCTGGTCGTAGAGGGCGTTGGCGCGCTTGTAGAGATCGGCGACACGCTGGCTGGTGTCCTCGTCGCCCGGCGCGGCGGAGGCCGACGGCGCTGCGAGTACCAGCGCCGCGAGCAGGCCACCGAATGCCAGGGCGCGAAGGCAAGGACGCTCGATCATTCTTCTCCTCCAAGGATCCGTCCCGACGTCGGAACCGGCTTCGGGACCTTCGGCGCAACCGAGGGCTGCGGGGGCGCGGTCGGAGCCACGGTCACCGCGGGCGCCACCGTCGCCGTCGGCTCTGCCGTCACCACCGGGCTCGGCGCCGCGTCATACGGATCGTCCAGCGCTCGGCGCGCTCTTGGCCGCGGCGACATCTCCGGCGCGGGCGCACTGCTCGGCGCAGGCTCAGGCTCCGCCGAGCTCGTCCCGCTGCCCGCCGGCGGCGCATGCTCTTCCGCTGACACCGGCGGCGCGGGCGCCCGCACATCCTGTGCGGTCGGCGCCGCTGCCGTCATCGTCGCGGCCGGCGTAGGCCCATGCATCGCGCTCTCGGGCGTGCCCCCGCTCCGGAACGCACGCACGCCGATCACCACCGCCACGATGAGGATCGAGATCCCGATCGCCGCGGCGGTCTTGCTCCGCCCACCCGCGGGCTTCTCGCTCGCGGGCCGCGTGCTCACCGGTGCATCGCCATCGGCTTCGGCCAGCGCGCGCGGCCGAAGCGACGACGGCAGCGCGCTCCCTCTCACAGCCTCGGGCGCCTCCGTCGCCCATGGGCTCGAGGGCGCCTGCTGATCGAGCGTCACGTCGTTATCGCCGTCCGTCTTGCCGTGCGCCGCTTCGCTCTTTTCTGCCGCACGGTGAGCCTCCACGGCCTCGCGGAACACGCGCGTGTCGATCTCTTCGGCCATGTACCGCACGGCCTGCTGCGCTGGCCGCGCCTGGGCACCGACGATCACGACCTTCGCCGGCGCCGCCTCTCGGACCTTCACTTCGGCTACCGGCACCGCGGTCGGCGGCGCGTACGCCTTCACGCTCGCCTGAGCTTTGCGCTCGGCAAGCGCGGGATCGTGCTTCGGATCGACATAGAACGGATCAGCCTGTGGACCGCCGTTCAAGATCCGGAGCGCGTCGATCGATGCCTTGAAATCCGCCTCGTCTTCGGGAGCAACGAGCCGCTGGAGAGGGACTGGCCTCGCGAACGGACGGAGCTCCGGCGGCATCGTCTCGTATGCCGGATCGTCGCGGCTTTTGGTATCGTCGCCCATGCTCGCCTCCGCTACGGCTTCGTGGTGGGTGGATCCCGAGGCGGCTCGCCGAGGCGCTCTCGCAAGATCGTGCCCCGAGCTTCGGGCGGGTAGGGCGGCAGCTCGCTAGACCCCATGCTGCTGGATAGGCGCGCGCCGACGACGTTCACGGCGCGGTGGAAGTCGACGAGCTCCGCCCGGTAGCCTTTCTCCCCGCGCGCCGCTGCGACATCCTTCACCGACAAATCTTCCGCGAAGCACAGGCGCAGAAGCTCGAGCCGCCGCTCGGAGAGCTCGCCCAGGGCCCGCTCGAGCCCGATGGCGCAGCGCGCGGCCGTCAATCGCTCGACGATCTCGTCCTCCCCGCCGGTCGGGATCTCGAGCACCGCCACGCCCACGTAGGGCGCCGCTGCGGCACGGTCGCGAAACTCGCCCATCGCCGCCCGGTACGTCTCCGTCGTCTCCCCCATGATGTCGAACGAGCGGTGCTCGTGCTGGCAGTGCGCGGTGATGGCCTCCCACATGCGTCGCACGATCCGGCTCTGGCGCTTCTCCCGGCGCAGGATGGCCTGCGCTGCGTGGAGCGCGCTGAAGAACACCCACTGGCGCAGCTTCCCCTTGGTTGGGTCGAAGGTGCGGATGCCCTTCGCCGTGCCCAGGTACGCCTCTTGAAGCAGATCGTTTTCCTGGTCGGCGCACCCGTACTCGCGGATGAGCTCGGCGACGGCTTCCTCGGGGACCGAGGGCACAAGGCTCTCGTACCACTCCCGCTCTTGGGGCGTGAACCCGAACGGGGGCGCGATCACCTTGCGCGTCATCACTCGCCCTCCGCCCTCTTCGCGCGCGTTCGCGCCCCCTTGAACGCCCGGATGTCCTCCTTGCCGCTCTCATCCGGCACGGCTTGGGGCCGGAGCTGCTCCAAGATGTACGTCGCCGTCGGGTGGGTCCGCATGACGATCCGCATCATGTGCCGGAGCTCCTCCAGGACATCGGGCGGGTACACGTCCCCGTACGGCCGGAGGGCCTCGGTGACTTCGGCCTCGATCATGGCGTCCAGGGTGGGATCGGTCCTCATGCTCTTGTCGCTCGGTGGTTGGGGGCCAGAGCACCCTCCTCAAGAAGACATTGCTCGTAGGTCATGGGAGTGTCCGAAAAAGTGCGAGTGCTCATTGCTCGGTCCCGAAGGGGCGGTGCGGCGCACGAGGGGGCTCCGCACCCGGGCGCTTGGCCGACGCCCCGTCGGCCTGGGGATCACGCGGTCCGCGGGGCTGGAGCCGCTTCGGCGCCCCGCGGGGGACCATCGCCGTGGCCACGGCTGTCGACGAGGGCGGAACCGTTGCCGTGGCGGTCGGCGCGGCTATCGTGCTCGCGGTCGGCGCGGCTGTCGTGCTCGCGGTCGGCGCGGCTATCGTGCTCGCGGTCGGCGCGGCTGTCGTGCTCGCGGTTGGCGTGGCCGTCGTGCTCGCGGCTGGTGCGGCCGTCGTGTCCGCCGTAACCGATGGCGCGGTGCTCGCCTTGGGCAGCGCCGAGGCTCCTATGCCGGCTGCCGGCTCTCGAAGCAGGAAGAGCGCAGCGCTCCCACCGACGAGCGCGACAACCATGAGCGCGACGGCCAGCACGATCCAGCGGCCTTGCTGCGAGACGTTCGGCTGAGGCGTCGGCCGATCGTAGGCTTCGCTTCGTGCTGCGGCGCGAGCTTCGGCCTGCACCTGCTCCAACGTCTTGCCCTGCTTGGCCAAGAGCGTCGCCGCCGACTCGATCATCTTGACCGTCCCCTTCGGGCCGAGCTCGTGCACCGTCGCGGCAGGGATGCCGGTGCGCTTGGGGTCGTCGGGGGTGACGTCGTTGCTCGCGCCTGATGGCGATGGCGTTCCTTGCGCGGGCGCGGCCGCCGGAGCCGATGCCGGCGGCCTCTTGGTCGCGACACGCGACACGCGAGGAACCTCCACCTCCGCGGGCAGCAGCGCCAGCCGCGACCACGTCGAGAATCCGTCGGGCGCAGACTCCTCTGGCATCTCCGGCACTTTGTTGGTGACGGCGCACGGTATCGGCGTGGCGGCTCGTGGCTGGGGCGCGTCGTCGTTCGGTTCAGCGTCCTGCTCGACGTGGGGCCGCGCGTCGGCTGGAGGCGACATCGGCTCCGTCGTGCGCGGCGGGAAACAAATCAGCCGCGGCGACTGGGCGGCGACGGGCTCCGCCTCTCCACGCAGCTCCATCACGAGGCTCGACAGCGGCTCCGCGTGCCCCGTGGTGACTTCGAGGAAGTCGAGCGCCGCGTTGAGCACCTGCGCGAGCTCCTCCGCCGACCGGTGGCGGTGCTCCGGATCCTTGGCGAGCCCGCGATCGATGATCTGGCCGAAGAACGGCGGCGCGGACGGCAGCACGGAGAGGAGCGGCCTGTGTGGTTCGGACAGGATGCTGAAGCCGAGCTTGATCTTGTTCGCGGGCAAGGAGCCGCCCAACGCGAACGGATGCACCCCCGTTATGAGGATGTAGAGAACGACGGTGGCGGCCCAGAGGTCGGCCCGATGGTCGACGGGCACGGTGTTGTCGAGCTGCTCCGGGGCCATGAAGGGCAGCGTCCCAACCTGGAACCCGGTGCTCGTGAGGTGGACGTTGGCCTCCTTCGATTTCGCGGCACCGAGGTCCAGCGCTCGCGTCACGCCGTCGAACCCGAAATGGACGTTCGATGGCTTGATGTCGCGGTGGATCGCGTGCTCGTGGATGGCGTGCAGGCCCAGGCACAGGTCGCGCACGATCTTGATCGCCCAGCGCAGCGGGATCCGGCCCTTCTTGTCGAGGATCTCGCCGACCGTGAATCCGTCGAGCCACTCCATGCTCATCCACGGCACGTTGTCCCACCGGACCCCGGTACCGTGGACACGCACGACGTTGGGGTGACTGATCTTGCGGAAGGCTTTCGCCTCGAAGCGCGTGCGTAGGAGGATCGTCGCGTTCTGCACGAGGTCGCGGCGCACGCACTTCACGGCGCACGGCGCCCCGTCGCTGAGCCGCGCCGCCCGGTACACCTCGCCCATGCCCCCGCACCCGATGAGCTCGTGCACCTGGAACTTCGTGCCGTCCAGCTCGTCGACGAGCACATCGCCAAGCAAAAGCGTCTGCTTCTGCGCCTCTGATGTGCTCATGGCAGCAGGCATGGCGGCCACGCAGAGACGATAGCCGATCGCGGCCGATGGTGCGCCTGGTCGGGAAGCTCGCTGGAGCTCATCGCATCCGTGCGAGGAGAAGGAGCACGACGAAGAACGACGTGGCGGCGAAGACCGTGACGAAGATCAGGACGTCGACCTTCCATCGCCGTTTCACGCCTCGGGTGATCACGGTCTCGGATGCCGCCCCTCTTTTCGCGGGCGTCAGCTCGACGGTCTTCACGGGCCCGACGGGCGCCACGGGCGGGATGTGGCGACGGAGCGCACCACGAAAGGCGGCCACGTCGATGGACTCGGTCTTGTCGAGCACCGCGCCGTCTCGCTCCTTGCGCCGCCAGCCCGTGAAGACACTGACGTCCATCCGCTCCGTCTCGGCCCAGCCCGCGGCCGTCTTCTGGACGGGCGCGGTGAGCGCGGCATCGATGGCGGCGCGCATGGCGGCCGCCGAAGCGAACCGATCCTCGGCCTTCTTCGAGAGCGCCTTCAAGACAGCCAGTTCGAGCGCCTCCGGGATCTGCTGCGCGGCGACGCTCGACGGCGGGCGGGGAGGCTCGCTCACCTGCGCGCGCATGATCGCGCCGACGCCCTCGACGTGGGCGAAGGGATCGCGGCCGGCGAGCATGGCGTAGAGGACGGCGCCCGCGGAGTACAGGTCGCTCCGATGGTCGATGCCCGCCCCGCGCGCCTGCTCGGGCGACAAGAAGCGCGGGGTGCCGAGCGTCACGCCCTCCTCGGTTGGGGCAACGAGCGGCGCCGGCGCTTCGTCCTCCGAGGCGCCTGGGAGCACCTTCGCGATCCCGAAATCGAGGAGCTTCAGCACGCGACCCCCGCGCTCGGACTCGGCGAGGAAGATGTTCCCTGGCTTCACGTCGCGGTGGACAATCCCGACCTCGTGCGCGCAGCCGAGCGCGCCGAGGAGCTCGCCGGCGAGCCCCACGGCTTCGGCGGGCGGGAGGAAGCGTCGTGCCTTGAGCTCGTCCTTGAGCGTGCGCCCCACGAGCCGCTCGAGGACGAGGAAGGGACGGCCGTCCCTGGTCTCGCCGAAGTCGAGCACCGCTACGACGTGGGGTGTGCGCGGCGCGAGCGCAACAAGGGATTGGGCCTCGATGCGGAACCTGTCGACGAAGCCTGGCTGCGACGCGAACGCGCGGCGGATGAGCTTCACGATCACCGTGCGACGGAGCGCCACGTGCTCGGCCTCCGCGATCTCCCCCATGGCGCCGCGCGCCACGTAGCGGAGGAGACGGTACTGCGTCCCGGCGAGTGGATCGTTCTGCGGGCTCGATCGGGGCCCCGTCCGGTTCTCGGGATCGACCATGACTGTCTACCTCGCGAGGTCGGGCGCCTCCCGCCCTCGGAGAAGACATCGCTCGCAGGTTCCCGGAGTGTCCGAAATTCAGCGCGCATTTTGTCGGACACTCCTCGGTGGCGCGAGCCATGTCCTGTTGGAGCTCGGCTCTTCCACGGGAGCCGCTTCACGCCGACGGCCCGCGCCTTCGCGGACCTGGAGGGATACGTGTCTCTGTCGCTGCCTTCGTCGTACGCCCGTCGCACCACGCAACCGCTTCGCCTCGAAGCCACAGCTCGTTCCCACCCAGGCCAGGTGCGTCCGCAGAACGAGGACGCTTACGCGACCCACACCGACCGCGGCCTGCTCCTCGTCGCCGACGGCATGGGCGGGCATGCGGCCGGCGAGGTCGCGTCGTGGATGGCGGTGACCTCGGTGAGCGACGCGATCGCCGAGGCGCGGATGACGCCGTGCTCGCCCACCGCGCTCCTCGCCGCGGAGATCCAGAAGGCCAGCGGGCACATCTTCGCCGCTGCCCAGCAAGATCCGGCGACGAGCGGCATGGGCACCACCATCGTGGCCGCGCTCACCGCCGGTACTCGCGTTGCGGTCGCGCACGTCGGTGACAGCCGCGCGTATCTTCTGCGCGGGCGCCATATCGAGCGACTCACCGAGGACCACACAGTAGCGAACCGCTGCCGCCAACTCGGCATCGATCCCGAAGAGCGTCCCGATATCGCGCCGTTCATGCACTCGCTCACGCGCGCCCTGGGCACGGACGAGCAGGTCGAGGTCGACCTTCGGATGTTCGAGCCACTCGCCGGCGACATCCTGCTGCTGTGCTCCGACGGGCTCACCAGCACGCTCGACGATCACGTGATCGCGAGCATCCTCGCCGCGCACGGCGAGCTCGAGGTCGCGGCCGAGCAGCTCGTCACCTGCGCCAACGACTGCGGCGGGCCCGACAACATCACCGTCGTGCTCGCGAGATGGGAAGAGGCAAGCGCGCGCTGGTGAGCGAGCAGCTCTGCGATGGCGAGCCCGCATCTGTGGCGCGGGCTCGCTCTTCACGAAAAGGGAGGATCGAATCCATGATGCGCCTCGATGTCGCCGCCGCCGTGTCCCGGAGCGGCGCGTTCATGCCGATCAAGAATGCGAGCGCCTACCTGCTCGCCCACGGGGAACCCCCGCGAGCAGATGGAGCAGCGCAAGCGGCGCTCGACTTCGCGCACCTGGGATTCAAGGACATCCAGGTGGCCCCACACGTAGACGATCCGCGCGCCAATCTCGACGCGCTCGCGCTGCTCTGCGTGGGTACCCTCGTGGCCAACGGCCTGCACGAGGCCCAGCCGTCCGAGAAGCCCACGGGGGTGTCCTTCGTCGGCGCCGCGATCCGAGGCACCACGCTATGCCTCGCCCGAACTGGCCACGCCCACGCGCACCGCCTCGGCCGGCGCAGCCTGACCGAGCTCGTGGCCCCGACGCCAGCGCCCAGCGCAGCTCTTCGGCTCACCCCCGGGCGCGCGAGGCAGGTGTTCACAACACCCTGGGAACAGGGCGACGTCCTCCTGCTCTCGTGCGGCTCACTCGTGAACGCGGTCGAGCCCAAGGTCATCGCCCGCGCCGTGCTCGAGACCGCGAACCTCACCGACGCCGCGCACCAGATCGTCGCCCTGGCAACGGACACCGCGAGCCTGGCGCTCGTTCGCTGGGCGCGTTGAACGGCCGGGCGTTCGAGGTGGTCAGGACGGCTAGACGTTCTGAACGTCTGCCGCCGTGGCCTAGCAAACGCTGAACCCGTGCGGCGCTACAGAGGCGCCGGCGGTGGCTTCATCTTCGCCGGCGACGGTCGACGTCGATGGCCCCCGCGCCGACCGTCACGTCGATCTACCGGGAGCTACGGCGAGCCTCGCCGTGGTGTAGCGGCTCGGCTTGTCCCCGCATGGCAGGCGCCTAAAGCGCTCCGAACGTCTGGACGTCTAGAGCGTCTTGTGGCACGACGAGCGCGCTCCTTCCTGTCGTGATCGTGGCCTACTGCACGGCTGCCACCGCGGTGGCGACGTGCTCGATCTCCTGGCCGCCGTCCGGCACCTCGATCGCGAGCAGTGCTCCAGCACGCCAGGGCTTCCTCCGCCCGCGGCTCAAGCAGGGCGATCCGCAACGCAGGCGCCTAGAGCGCTCCGAACGTCTGGACGTCTAGAGCGTCCTGAGTATCATGACGCCGTGGCTAGGACGGTCGTGTTGGCAGGCCAAAAGGGCGGGGTTGGGAAGACGACGGCTGCGCTCTGTTTGGCGGCGGAGGCGATCAAGCGCGGCCTGTCCGTGCTCTTGATCGACGCAGACCCCCAGGGCAGCGCGCGGACGTGGGGCGACGTAGCAGCCGAGGCCGGGTGGAAGGCGCCGACAGTCGTCGCCATGGGGGCGACCATGCACCGGGACGGGCAACTGCGCCGCGTGGCTGACGGCTACGAGCTCGCCATCGTCGACTGCCCGCCGCGGCACGGGGAGATCCAGCGCTCGGCGCTCCTGGTGGCCGACCTCGTGATCCTCCCGTGCGGTCCAGCGGCGATGGATGCGTGGGCGCTCGGGGCGTCGGTCGACCTCGTGAACGAGGCCAGGGTCGTGCGTCCCGATCTCCCGGCCTACGTGCTCATCACGCGCAAGCAGGGCCGGACCGCGCTCGGGAAGGGCGCGCGCGATGTGCTCGCCACGAGCGGGCTCCCGGTGCTCCGGACCGAGCTCGGCTATCGCGTGGCCTACCAGGAGGCGATCGCTGCCGGCCAGGGGGTCACCACGTACGCGCCCCGCGATGCCGCCGCGGAGGAGATCCTTGCGCTCTACGAAGAGGTCCGCGCGCTCCTGGATGGAGAAGGAACCGATGTCCAAAAAGCCCGCCGTCGCCCTGCGAAAGCCGCCGCCCGCCGTTGACCCCAAGATCGCCGAGCAGTTCGTGCGCGGTGTCGTGGCGCCGACGCAAGCCCCCGGTGCCAAGGCTCCGGGGAAGCCCCACGGCCGGGGCCCCCGTCGCTCCTTCATCACGCGGGCCGACGGACGCGAGCTGCGCCGGATGACGGTCTACTTGCCGCCCGATCTCGCGCGCCGCCTTGCGGTGTACGCGGCCAAAACCGACAGCGACATCAGCGCCGCGATCGCCACCATCTGCGACGACTTCCTGGCGCAAGCCGACGGCTGAGCCGGTTGCGATGGCTTGAACGCCTTGGATGCCTTGGACGTTTTGAACGTTTGAACGTCCATTCTCGGCCGCGGGACGGGGGACGGGAATGCGCCTGCACCTGCGCGCGTTCGGGGCACGATGCGCTTGCGCCCGCGCCACGTGCTCGCCGCTCTCGGAGTGTCGCTCGCCGGCTCGCTGATAGCGATCGCATGGCCTGCGGGTGCCGGCGGCGCGGAGGCGTGCCGTGCGCCGGAGATCCACATCTACAAGCGCGAGGGCGCGCTCGATCTGCTCTGCGGCGGCGCCGTGAGGCGCACGATGGCGGCCACGTTCGGTGGCAACCCGGTCGGGCCGAAGGAGCGCGAGGGCGACCAGCGCACGCCCGAGGGCACGTACCGCATCGCGTCCAAGGTGAAGAGCGATCGCTTCCACCGCTTCCTCGGCGTCTCCTACCCGAACGAGGACGATCGCCGTCGCGCGGCCGAGAAGGGCATCACCAAGCCCGGCGGCGGCATCGGCATCCACGGCACGCGGGCGAAGCTCGCGGGCGTGGCGCGGCTCTGGACGCGGCTCGCGAGCGCGGCGGGCCTCGCCGGCGTGTGGGGGCCGACCGACGGGTGCATCGGGGTGGCGAACGAAGACGTCGAGGTGCTCTTCAAGGCGGTGCCGGTCGGCACCAAGGTGGTCATCGCGCCGGCCCGGCCGGCGTCGCGCAGGTGAACATCAAGACGCTCTGAACGTCTAAGCGTCTGTGCTTCGTGCGTCCGCGCCCCTTGCCGCGCACGGCGATGTTCGCCTCCAGCTCGGCCCGCGCCTGCGCGGGGCCGCCGGCGCTTTGCGCGCTCGGCGAGCGCGCAAGCGCTGAAGCCGATCGAGGCGCTCGCGACCGGCCGGTCCGGCGCCGCGCCGGTGACTGCGCCGGCCGTCATCGCTCGGCGGTTCTGGATGGCAAGACGTTTTGAACGTCTAAGCGTTTATGCGGAAGCTGCTCGCGTGATGATTGGTGCGAGCCAGCGCGTCGACTCCGGTGGCGCGGGCCGGAGGCGCCTGCCGACCCCGCTCATCTATCCTCCCAGGCCATGAGCGCACGCCCCATCGTCCCGGTCCTCCTGGTTTTCCTCTCCGCCGCGTGCGGGGCCGGCCAGACCCCTGAGCCAGCACCCACCAAGCGCGCGCTTGTCGAGCCCGCACCTTCCGGATCGTCGAAGCGTCCCTGCGCCATGGGTGACTACGAGGACTGCGAGAGGCAATGTGGGCACGGGCACGCCGGGAGCTGTAGCACCCTCGGGATCATGTTCGCGTCCGGCAAGGGCGTCGCGAAGGACGAAGCGCGTGCAGTGCGCCTCCACGAGAAGGCTTGTGACGGCGGGCACGCGCGCGGCTGCTCAGAGCTCGGCGCCATGGTCGAGTACGGCCGAGGCATCGCGAAGGACGAAGCGCGCGCCACGCAGCTCTACACGCGAGCTTGCGAGGGGCACCATCCGGCCGGCTGCAACGACCTCGGGCTCATGCTCTCGTCCGGCAAGGGCGTCGCCCGGAACGAGGCGCGCGCCGTCACGCTCTTTCAGCGCGCCTGCGACGGCGGGTACGCGCAGGGGTGCAGCGATCTCGGGGTCATGTTCGTGTCCGGCAGAGGCGTAGCGAAGGACGAAGCGCGTGGCACCCAGCTCTACAGGCAAGCCTGCGACAGCGGCTACGTGCATGGGTGCAGCAACCTCGGATCCAGCTACGCCACCGGCCGGGGCGTTGCGCAGGACGATGGGCGCGCCGTCCAGCTCTACAAGCAAGCCTGCGACGGCGGCTACGCGCACGGATGCTTCAACCTCGGCAGCAAGTACGAGGACGGCCGGGGCGTTGCGCAGGATGATGGGCGCGCCGTCCAGCTCTACAAGCAAGCCTGCGACGGCGGCTACGCCGATGGCTGTGGCTCCATCGGCCGCATGTTCGAGACCGGCAAGGGCGTGGTGGTGGACGCCGCGCGCGCGGCCGATCTCTACCGACAGGGTTGCGACGGTGGCTCGGCGGTCAGTTGCCACAACCTCGCGGTGATGTACGCGAAGGGCAAGGGCGTCACGCGGAGCGCGACGCGCGCGGCGCAGCTCTCCAAGCTGGCCTGCGACGGTGGCTACGCCGATGCCTGCGGCGGCTACGGCAGCCTCCTCGTGCTCGGCGCTGGGGTTGCTGCCGATCGCGCCACCGGCCTCGAGTACCTGCGCCGCGGCTGCGCGGCCGGCAGCACGTTCAGTTGCAGCAAGCTTCGCGAGCATGGCGGCTCGCCGTAGTATGTAGGGCGCGCGCGGCACGCCGATCAACGCCGCGGCGGTCGTAGCGCTGGGTCGTGGTCACCTGGGCGTGACAAGAGCATCGTGCGTAAGATCGAACAGAGAATGACCGCGCGTCGAATGACGATCAGGCGCGGCGCCGCACGACGAGGATCTCGACGGCAGGCGCGGTCTTGCCGCGCGGGCGCTTCGACGATCGCGCGGGTGCGCTGGGAGGTGCTGCCGGCGCCTCTTGCCGTGCAGCAGGACCCGCGGCCGGTGCCGCAGGCAGGACAGCCGCGGGAAGGGGCGCTGCGGGCGTCTCTTGCCGTGCAGCAGGACGCGCGACGGCCGTGCACGGCGGCGCGGTCGGTGCCGCAAGCAGGACAGCCGCAAGAGGCTCGGCCGCGCGTTGCTGCTCCTTGACCATCGCGAGCAGCCACAGGAACGACCTGAGCAGGGCGCACTGATACGCGAGGTCCATCTTGAAGGAGCCGAGTTTCTTTTTTGCGAGCTTGAAGAAGATGCCGCCGTGGGTGCGCTTGCGGCTGCCGTCCTTCACCATCATGCCGCCGGCGGCTTCGATGTCGTGGGCTTCGCGCACGAGCTTGCGCACGATGGTCTCTTCGCGGAGGTACTTGACGACGTAATAGTAGTTCGCCCACACGCGCGAATGCCTGGGCGCGTGCTCGTGGAAGTCGACGGTGATCTCGTCGACGAGATCGGTATGCTGCTGCTTCAGCTCCTCTCTTCTCCGCAGCACGTCCTCACGAGAAGGCAGATCAGGCATGGGCAGCGCCACAGTACCAGGACGCGCGGCCGAGCGCGACGACGGAGGATCACTGTCACGAGCAGCCATCGCTTCAAGGCCACACATCAGGCCGGCTTGTTCTTGCGCTCGAGGGTGCCCCCGCAGCACACGGGCGCCCGTTCGCCGCGTACGCTTCGCGCGTGCCTCGCCGGACCCGACTCTCGTTTCAGTGCGCTGGGATGACGGACCGCGGCCTCCAGCGGCCCGACAACCAGGATAGCTTCGTCGTCCGCCCCGACCTGGGGCTGTTCGTCGTCGCGGATGGCGTTGGGAGATCGCCGGCGGGGGCGCTCGCCTCGGCGCTTGCCGTCCAGGAGGTTGAGCGCCGCATCGAGCGCGCCCACCGGCGAGACGCGCCTTCGCGCCCGACGGCCAGCGCCATGCGCGGGCGCCTCGCGACCGCCTTCACGTGCGCGGATGCTCGCGTGTTCGATGCGGGGCGTCGCGATCCTCAGCACGGGGGCATGGTCACCACGCTCGCGGCGATGGTCATCGCACACGATCGCGTGGTCATCGCTCACATCGGGGACAGCCGCATCTATCGGCTGCGCGGGCGCGACATCGACCGCACGAGGTCGCGGGGATGGTGGAACCGGACCGTGCTCGAGCAGCTCACCAGGGACCACACGGTGGCCGAGGATCCTGCGTATCGAGGGCGCGGGCTCGATCGCGCCGAGCTCCAAAAGCTCACCCGGGTCATCGGGCATGGGGACGTGTCGCATGTGCCCGTGCGCGTGGAGACGGTCGAGCCCGAGGACACGTTCCTGCTCTGCACGGACGGCGTGCACGGCGTGTTCTTCGACCACCAGATGGAGCCGCCGCTCCGCTCCCCCGGCGGCCTGCGGAGGGCCAAGGATCCGGAGGGTCGGATCGCGCTGCCCGACTTACAGTGCCGGTGGCTCGTCGACCGGGCGAAGCAACGCGGCGCGCCCGACAACGTGACGCTCGTCGTGGTGCGCTTCAAGAAGGGCCGCGGGCAGTGCCCCACCGTGCGGGAGATCGGCAGCGTCGTCCACGCACGGGCGCCTGGGCCGCTTCCGCCGGCCGCGGTTCCGCCGGCCACGAGGCGCTCCGAGCGGGACGACGAGGACTAGGTCCCGCTCGTCTGCTCGCGCGTCGGCTGGTAACATGGGGCTCGCGACGTCACTTCACCGCGCTACGATGGCGCTCGTAGCGCGAGGCTTGGAAGGCAGCGATGAGCAAGAGGTCCCGCAAGAAGCTCCGGCGTGACGAGCGCAAAAGGCGGTCGGTGCACAGGCCCGCGCGCTTCATGCTCGACATTGAGAGCATGACCGACAGCGAGTTCGAGGCGTACCTCTCGGGGTTGACGGCCGAACAGGTCGCGGCCGTGATGCTCGTCAAGTACTCCCCCGGCATCACGGAGCGCGCTCTCGACGCCGTGTTCTCGGTGACCATGGATACGGCCGAGCGTGAGGGTGTTGACCCGCCTACGGTGGCGCTCGAGCTGCTCGCGATCCGCGAGATGCCCCCCGATGAGCAGGCGCACGCCCTCCCGGACCCCAGGCTCCGGGCCTATCTGTCCGGGTTCTTGCAGATCCACGACGAACCGGCCGCGCAGTTCCTCGCCGCGCACCGGATCATGGACGAGGAGATGGCAAAGTTCTCGCGCCTGAGCCGGCCCGAACAGGAGGCCCTTGAGCTCGCTGCCTCGGCAGGGGAGGACGCCGCGGCGGGTCCTGGGGTGGTGGGGTGCGTGCGCGACTTGGTGTACGCGAAGGCGCACACGAACGTCGCCTAACGCGCGCAGGGCAGAGAGCACGTGCGGACAGCGGAGCCCGCGCCACGGGATCGCGTGCGGGCTCACGAGCGTGGCGGGCCTCGCCGGCGTGCGTTCTTCATCGCGCCGACCCGGCCGTCGTCGTTCTGGTGAACGTCAAGACGTTTCGAACGTCTAAGCGTCTCTGCTTCGAGCGGGCAACCGGCGCCTGTTCTCTGATCTGACAACACCGTGGCGCAGTACATTCGGAGGCGGTCCTTCACGCCTGCCCGCTCCGCCACGCGCCCGAGCACGTAGGCGATCGACGACTCGCCCATCCT
>Ga0224495_10001910_pt1 | contig 14130 bp, 10 predicted proteins | sample SF_Jul11_sed_USG_FD_168128 | JGI IMG/M metagenome (GOLD analysis project Ga0224495, IMG submission 168128) | Sediment microbial communities from San Francisco Bay, California, United States - SF_Jul11_sed_USGS_4_1 | ecosystem: Environmental > Aquatic > Marine > Sediment | place: USA: California... | reverse complement strand
ACCTGGTCGTCGATCATTCCAAAAGTAGGCTGCATGTTTTATCCCCTCTATGCGCGTTGATTTTCCTTATAGATGCATGTCAACGTAATATGGCGCCAGAAAACCAGAGTTTTTCAGAGGTTTCTTAAATTAAAACCATGAGCGAGCCGGATTGTCCGAAAGGATAACCCTCTCGAGGGGGGACTGAAACATTATTTCCCACAGCGGGAGGGGTCAATTAAGTCCGAAAGGATAACCCTCTCGAGGGGGGACTGAAACGACAGGAGCACCTCCCCTTTCTCGTATATGGTCCGAAAGGATAACCCTCTCGAGGGGGGCTTAAATTGCCATGACAGGTTTTATTTTATCTGTTTTGTCACTATTAAGCGCATTATCGGATCATTATCGCATATGATTTACATTACAATTCGCGCTCGCGGAGTGAGAAAAGAGTATGATTCACTATTAGACTTAAGCTGATTTAAGTGTAGTCGTGCTTAATTGGTCCCCAGTTTTCATAAGTCGTTTTATTATGCTGATATATGATTAAATTACATATATTAGCGAATTCCGCGCCAATAATGGCCACTGGCGCCACCGGCCCAGCGTAGAAGAGGTGGACGGTGTCTGTCCCTATCTTGATAATACTGGCCGCATTTTCTCTGAGTTCATTGACCAGGCCTGGAGCGTCATCAGGTTTCAACCATTCCATTCGTGAGATTTTAAATATTCGCTCCTTAGGAATATTTTTTAATGCTTCCGTATTGGCGCAGTAATTTTCAATTTTTGCATCAGCCTCCTTATTCGCTAGAAGATCAACAATCAATATAGAAGGATTCGACCCATGTTGCTTTCTTGCTCTTTCAAAAATAAGGCGGCGCCTTTTTTCCATACCGAAAATTACTTCCCACCAAGTCCAAAATACAGCTAGGGAAGTAATTAAACCAAATATGGTCTCAATAGGACTCACCCAATTGTTAAATAATTCCAACCAACCCATGGACACCTCTCAAAATATATATTACGCAATTATAGCTCCAATTAAGCAAACATTGATAATATCCAGCCGATGCAAAATCAATAATTAATTAATTATTGGCTGCTATCGTAAAGTCCAGATTTTAGATGGTGCCGAGAATTAAACATGCCACCCTGGACAACTATAGGCTTGCCGAAATGCTAAAAGTTTTAACTGGTTGATTGTAAAGAGTAAAAAATATGTAGATTAGTGTTGCTTTGTAATATAGAATAGTAAAATAAGTAAGGAAGGCAGTGGGGATGACTGATAAATATTGGCTGGAAGCGCTTGCTGTATTCTTAGATGATTCTTTAGAAAATATCCAGAACCATCTTGGAGATATAGATTTCGTCAAACAATACAAGGCTATTGCTCTTGGCTCGGAAGTACTTAAGCCAAAAATATCCGCCTTGCAGCCACCTTTCTATCAAGAGCAATCCTTTCTTTTCTTCCTTAATACGCTTCGTTCTGAAATTGTACGAGAAAACAAAATTGCATTCTATCATCCTTTGAGCGGTAACAAATCAGAATTGGATCTTGGAAAACTTGATGATATTTATGTAAAAAAGGTCACTCAAGAAATTCTGAAGGATCAGAATGATCCAAAAAAGATATATTTTCTTCTTTGGCGTCTATTGCCCGAAATGATTGCCAGAGGTGGAAATGGCCAACTGTTACATCTTCCAGCTGACATTCTTATGCCGAGTTATACAATATGGCACCATCGCGATACTGCGGTGGCGTTTAATCAGGCGGTTACGGAGACGAATACAAGCGGAGCTGCTTTACTGTCATTTCAGCTTGGCCCGGTGCAGGAATTCATCGCCGCGGCCAGAACCTTAAGGGACTTATGGTCTGGCAGCATGATCCTGGCGTGGCTTACCTTCAAGGCCATTATGCCGGTTGTGAAAAAATATGGGCCGGCTTCAATAATATATCCATCATTGCGGGGCCTGCCCTTCCTCGATTTATGGATGCTGGATAAAGAGGGCCTTGATCTGGGGGAAAAGGAAAACCTGTGGGAGCGGATCGCCAGCAAGTCCCCCTGCCTGCCGAATAAATTCCTGGCTGTTGTGCCCTGGGGCGTGGATGGGAAGGAAGCTTTAGATCTGAGCCGTGAGTGCGAGTCCGCGGTGGCGGAGGAATGGAAAGCTGTTTCAGATGAGGTGAAAAGCGAAATCCAAAAACAGCTGAAAGAGAACTATCCTGGTTGGGACAGGCTTTGGGACTCCCAGATCAATGGTTATTTCCAGGTCAGGACAAGCGCGATGCCTCTGGGCGGCCTGGACGCAAATACACTGCCAGGTTATTTTGGCAAATCGAAATTTGACGATCTCTACGAGAACGCCCGCCTGGTCAATGAAATCTACAACAAGCTGGATGGCGCGCAACATAGCCAGTTTGCCGGAGAGTGGCAGGCCCGGGTGGAGCTTTCTGCAAGGCTGATGGAGGCCAGCCGGTCGATAAAGAATATACCCGTTGATTTATTGCCGATCGAAGGTGAATATACGCCCGCCAAATGCTCGCAGATGGGCAGTTATGAGCAGATGGGGCCTGGGGAACTGGAAGAGTCTCGCGCGTTCTGGGAACTCATGAGCAATACTTTGTCAATCGGAGGGGTCCGGCTGCGGGCAGGGGACAGGTTGTGCGCCGTGGCCATGATAAAGCGTTTTGCCGAGCCTTTTCTTCGGCAACGGTTGAAAATTGGAGAGGGTGTGCATTTCCCGGACACAGCCACTGTGGCGGCAAGTCTTTGGCTTGATAGAAATGGCATCGATCCGGCAAGACAAAGCCCATGGAGCGGGCAGTGGCTGCACTGGCCAAAAAGGGATTTTGATGAAGCGGATTCATGTCCAAAAGAAACATGGAAGGTCATAAAATCCGCGCGGGAGAAGGAAAAGCCGCCATCCTATTACTCGATACTGGTCATGGACGCGGATCATATGGGCCGGTGGCTGCGGGGAGAGAATGGCCCATCGGTGGAGAATGTGTATCACGAAAAAGTGATCGCTTGCCTGAAGGAAAAACTGGCTTCCGATCATCACAAGCTGAAGGCCAAACGGCCGCTTGGCCCTGCCGCGCATATGGCGATGAGCGAAGCGTTGACAAACTTTTCGGTGCATGTGGCGCCAGGGATAGTGGAAAAATACCGGGGCCAGCTTATATACGCCGGCGGAGATGACGTGCTGGCGTTATTGCCATTGGATAACGCCGCGCAATGCGCCAACGCCCTATACAGGGCGTTTCGCGGCGAACCTGGATTCAACAACGGAGCGGCAAGAGCGGGATATTATAAAGTGGGTAACCGTGAAATGCTGATGATGGGCCACACTGCCACCCTATCCGCCGGGATCGCCGTTGCCCACTACATAGAAGATCTTCGTTTTGCGCTCGATTCGGCCAGATCAGCCGAGAAGATGGCAAAGAACGCAGGCAGGGATCGTGTTGCATTGTCGGTAATGCGTAGATCCGGAGAGCATGCGGGCGCAGTAATGAACTGGGATTTTATCGATAAATACATTAATTGGGTAAACGCATTCAAGGATGGAGCGTCCGACAGATGGGTTTATCATATACGCAGAGAGCTGGACGTTTTAGCGGGCGGCCATCTGCCGCAGGAAATTGCTAAGGCTGAGATCAAACGTCATTTAAACCGGGCGGAGACGGAAACGCGGACCAGGTTCTCGAAAGATGACCATAAATTGGCCGGAGCGCGTATGAGCAAATGCTTTGATGATTATTGCGCAATGCGCAACATAAATGCGAGCCATACTTCCGCTGACCAGCATAAAGCCTTTGCCGGCAATCTGAAAGATTTTGTGACTCTACTTCAATCCGCTTCTTTTTTCGCGCGGGGGCGGGATTGATGACAAACTGGGTTGGCATACGGCTGGAGCAGTTGGATACGTTATTTTTCAGGGATGGCCGGCCTTTCACAGCAACGGATAAGGCGCATTCGCGGGATATACCCATGCCGCAAACCATAGCGGGTGCTTTGCGCTCCAGGATTATGGAATCGCTGGGTTGCGATTTTGGCAGAAGCAATGGCGAGGATAAAAAAATCATCCGCGAGGTGATGAACGAGGCGTCTATTCGCGGTCCATGGTTTGTAAAAGGCGATCAGATGCTTTTTGCAACTCCAGCCACTATTGTGGAGGAGTCGCCGGATTCTACGAGAGCCGATCCAGCATTGGACATGTTGCGCCCATGTAAGAAGGAAATTCCGGGATGGCGCAATACTGAGCTTAAGTATCCCTTATGGAGGAGATCTATAACGCCCGCAAGGCGCCACTCATCGCGGTTTATTACTTTCAAGGGAATGAAGAGCTTTCTTTCAGGAAACCTCCCCGATAATAAAGAATTTGTTAAAGCCGAAGACGTCTTTGGTTTTGATCGTAGAACGGGAATTGAAATTGACAGCGAGTCATTAACAGCCGCCGATTCCAAAATATACGGAGCAAGTATGCTCTCTCTGAAGGATGATGTGCGTTTGTATGTGGAGGTATCAGCGCGGGAGGAGTGGATTGCGAAATCTTTCAGTGCTAAAAACACAGGTCTGCTGAAGCTGGGTGGTGAAGGCCGCTATGTCCGAACCGAACTGATGAAAAAGCCGCTTCTTGAATTCGGATCCAGTCTTAGCCCATCAGGAGGCGGGGCCATGCATGTGCTTTTGACGCCCGCTCTTTTTGGCGGATGGAAACCTGCCGGGCACGGCGATCAACCGGTTTGCGCATCCGTGCCGGGTTATGAGGCGGTTTCCGGTTGGGACCTGGCAAAGGGGGGCCCTAAACCTGCAAGGTTTGCGGTATCCGCAGGGTCAATATATTTCATGGATAGGGCTCCTGAAGCCGGGAAAATTGGCTCTCTTTGTACTGGAGAAGACGCCAGGTTGGGTTATGGAATATACGCAGAGGGGAGATTTGATTATGTCTGATGCATCAGAGAAAAGGTTAATGCTAATCCATGCGCTCACCAGCCTGCACCCAGGCTCCGGGACTGCCTTGGGGGTTGTGGATCTGCCTGTGCAAAGAGAAAGGCACACTCAATGGCCAATTATCCCAGGATCATCTCTAAAGGGGATATTGCGTGACGCATGCAGAAACTACTTTGCTAATAAACATAAAAAGAGCAGGAAAGACGCGGACAAGGATAATGAAGTATCCATAGCTTTTGGTCCGGATAGTAACTCTGATGATAAACACGCAGGGGCCGTAAGCCTGACTGACGCGCGGATTCTGGCGTTTCCAGTGCGGTCGCTACGCGGAGTGTTTTCCTGGGTAACATGCGCCGCGGTATTGAACCGGCTGGACAGAGACTTGAAATTAATCGGAGGGATGGCTGGGATAGGCCAGGTCCAGGTGGTTGAAAATGAAAAAGCGTTATGCGCGGAAAAAAGTCCTCTGATCGTTGGCAAGGATGAGTTGGTTCTTGAAGAGTTCAAATTCACTAGGACAGGCTCTCCTCAAGCCTCCCTGCTAGGGTGGATATCTGGCAATATTACCGAAGACACGGCGACGAGAGAAAGAATAAAGAGCCATTTGGTTATACTGAGCAATGATGACTTTAACCATTTTGTGCGTCACGCCACGGAAGTAACTGCCCGAATCGGGTTGAACTATGATACAAAGACCGCCAAACAAGGCGCCCTTTTTTATCAAGAGTTTTTACCTCCAGAAACTATCATGTACTCCGTGATGATCGTTGAAGCCAGCAGGAAGAGCGCTGTTCAGAAGACTGCTGGCGAGATCACCAAGAGTGTGACTGACGCCGTTCCGGCTGAGTTACAGATTGGCGGGGATGAAACCATAGGAAAGGGGATTTGCGCAGTGCGTTTCACCAATAGCGGAGGGACAAGATAATGGCAAAACCTTCTTTGGACCAGGAACGGGCAAAGCATGCGTGGGAGGCTGTTATAAGATTTAGATTGCCCAATGGCGGTTATGGGGCCGACGCGAAAGAGTATGCAACGGAGGCAAAAAAACTCCCAATGCGCATCATATCGGCAGGGTTGGGATCAGCCCTGGCATTCATAAGCGCAAAAGCAAAAAAAAAGAGACATCTTATATCTTTAAGCGATGATCTAACAGATTGGGTAATCAAGGAGCGAAAGATTGCCGCACCAAATCCTGAGAGCTTGCTAGAAAGCATAATAAATGGTCAATCAGATTTTCTTCGCCTGGCAACGGACGAAACCTTGGCCTATCTGCAATGGTTAAATCGTTTCGCGGAAGCGGAAGGGTTGACTGACGAAGAAAACGGCAACTGAGGAGGCAGAAATGGGTGACCTCTGCATTCCAAAGGATACAGCCAGCCTGGTCAAATCTTCGTTGAGTGAGAACCGGTGTAACCATTTTCTTCTTCTGGATAAGTTCAGCGTTGATAGTGATCCTCAAGCGGAAGAGAAGCAGCAGCAGAAACAGAAAGAAGTCTTAAACAAAGTAGCTGCGCTTAATCAGGATGAATTAAATATTCTTCCAGGTTTGTTATTACGAAGGAATATGGCGCTGAATGGCTCAGCTATATGGAATTGCTCAACTAGTGGACCGTTGACTCTCCATCTCTCTCGCGCCTCTGCTCTGGAAAATGCGGGCATTTGTATGCATCCGATATATGGTTTTGTATATCTTCCTGGAAGCGGCCTAAAAGGCATGGCCCGAGCGTATGCGGAGACGGTATGGAAACCTGCACAAACAGACCAAAACATTGCGCAGGGGAAAATAGAGCAAATATTTGGAAACGAACCCGGTGAACGCGAAAATGACAAGCAGACCGCCGGGTCGATTATTTTTCACGATGCATGGCCCACTTCTTGGCCCAGTCTTGAAGTGGATATCGTAAATAGCCATCACTCAAAATATTACCAGGGCACAGACAACAGGGATGCTCCCGGAGACTGGGAGGACCCGATTCTAGTATATTTTCTGGCTGTAGGAGCGGGTAATACATTTTCATTTGCCTTGGGGAAACGATTGTATGATACGCCAGATGAATGCGTTGAGAGGGCGCGAGAATGGCTTATTGGGGCGCTGTGCCACATGGGCGCTGGCGCCAAGACAAATGCCGGTTATGGCTCTTTCCAAATAACAGATAGTGAACCTGTAGAGCATAAAGCACTAGAGTTATCAACTCACAAGACATTTGCCGAATCTCGCGCAGTCTATGAAACCACGCTGGAGCTTGTTACTCCAGCGTTTCTGGCTGGAGCCAATCAAGAGGCTGGCGATTGCGACTTGCGCCCGGCCACGCTGAGAGGCCAACTGCGATGGTGGTGGCGCACGATGCACGCAGGCTATCTGGACGTGAAGACCTTGCGTCAGTTGGAGGCGGCTATATGGGGAGATACAAAACGAGCTGGAGCGGTGCGAGTGGAAGTATCAAAACCGGTTATGCGCCGTGCGCTATATGACAAAAAAAGCGCGGTAGGTCACGATTTTGAAAGAGCAAAAAACAACAAAACTACCCAAGGGCTCTTTTATGCATCGTTTGGAATGCATGACGGGAATAATCAGAGATATCTGGCTCAACCAACGTCCAAATGGACAATTACGATTACCGCTCGAAACAATATAGCGGAATTAAAAAGCCAGAGGGATGGAGCTACAGATATTCTCAACCAGGCGAAAGCTGCATTGTGGTTATTATGCCAGCATGGTGGGATAGGCGCAAAATCTCGAAAAGGTTTTGGCTCCTTTGCAGATGTTCACATCGATAATATGTCCTTCGATGAATGCATTTTTATCGGACAGAATGTTAGAAACCTGATGAAAATACCCACTAATGCCCAGCAAACCCCAGAATGCAGCGCTTTATCAAATGTCATAAAAATAGAAGTATCCACAAAATGGAGAGATCCATGGTTTGCTTTGGATCAGTTGGGTTTTTCAGCGCAATCATTCGCGCAAAGCTTTAAACATCGGCTTGAGAAAAAAGCTTTGGGTCTTCCAAGGCAAATCAAGTCACCAATAAGTGGCAGCTTTAATTCCTCGAAAGGTGATATGCCACGTCACTCCTCTCCCACACAATTTCACCTGGCAAGAAATTCAAATGGCCAGCTTGATATCAGGATAATTGCATTTCCAGCCAAATATCTTCCCGATATGGCAACTAGCAAAAAATTCTTGGCAGACTATCTTAAGTATTTAAAGGAAGATTTGGAGAAGCGCGCAATCATGCATTCCACAAAAGGTTCGAAGGCTCCATCAACCAGCATAAGCACTGGGGCCTCACAAAGTATAACGATTAAGCTTCCAGCCCCTGGAAATGCTGTAAAAGCTCGGCTTTTGGAAGAAAAAACCAAAAAAGGAGGATGGAAGGCGGAACACATGGAAACCAAAATTAAAGGACCGATTCAGAACACACAGGATGTGCCGTCTGATAAAGCAGTAGGGGATGTAGTAGATTTAATTGTGTCATCGGCCAACAGCAGGGAAATAGCATTTAAATGGATAAAAAATTCATGAATTCAAGTTTAACAGCCAAATCAACAAAAGCCCTTATTCTCACCGTCGGCACGGGCGATATCAACAAGCTGGAAACTTCCCTATTTGCCCCGCTGAAAAAATCGATAAAAAAAGGGGAATGGGAAAAAATTATTCTTCTCCCCTCTCAAATGACAAAGAGCAACGCTCATGCCCTGTCAGATATGACAGCAGGTATGCCTATAGAAATTAACCCTCTCCCAAAGGCAAAGCAGGAGGATGACGCCGACGCCTGCTTTAATCATTTTGATCAAGTGATAGGCTCCCTGCTATCCGATGGTTTCCTGCCCCAAAACATAATGGTGGATTTTACCAGGGGGACAAAGGCCATGAGCGCCGCCATGGTGCTGGCCTCCATCAGAAGAGAGCTTAACAATCTCAGATATATTTCAGGGCCAAGGGATGAGCGAGGCCAGGTTCTTCCTGGGCAGGAGGCAATCTGCGAGATCAATCCTCAAATCTCCCTGGCCAGCCTGCGTCTGGATACAGCCCTGCGTTTCATCAGCAGGGGCGCGTTCGCCGCCGCTTGTGATCTTCTGCCAGATCCTGATAGCCCATACTCAAAGCTTCTTTGGCCGCAGTCACTCTGGGATAACATGACAAGCATACGCTCCATGGCCCAGTTCTATCTCAAATGGGACAAGTTTGACTACGGAGGGGCCTTCCGGATCGCTGAAAGCAAACATTCGGACTGGAGCTCCACAAAAAAAACTTACTCTTCATGGACGCAAATCTTCCCCACCAAGGAAATGCGCAAGTGGACTCAGACTCTCGCAGAGCCTCTCAATAAGGGGCATAAGCAAAAGCCGCCCGTACTGCGGAAAATCGCCGCTGATATTCTGGCCAACGCAGAACGCAGAGCCAGGGATAGCCAGTTCGAGGATGCAGTGGTTCGGGCATATCGCATCCGGGAATTGATAGCGCAGATTCGCCTTTTTGAGCGTGGGTTGGATTCGGAAGCTGTTCCAAAGGATCACCCCGCGCTGGTAAAAGTGAAAGTGAGCCTTGAAAAAAAAGGAAGGTCATGGCATCCCGGGGAAGGGGGGGCGTATCAGGCCAGCCGGGAGAAGGCAGCCATGCTGCTCAATGCCATGGGCGATCCGCTGGGTAACCTTCTGCTTCAGGAGCGGAATGATGGGATTCTTTCCTCCAAGAGCAGGAACAACAGCCTGCTTATCCATGGCTTCAGAACCCTTGGTGATGTGGATAAGAAAGCGCTTATGAAAGATTTCAAGACAGTTGAGCAACTGCTCCACAAGGACAATCCGGACCATGCGGAACGCCATCTACAGCAGGCCAGGTCCATCAATTTTGGGATGGATTAGCTGCGTGTTCAGCCGCTTATGCCCACCCTGTATGTTTCCGAGCCAGCATCCACACTGCGTCTGATGGCTGGCGCCCTGGCGGTAACCACCGCCGGGGCCGATGAAAAAGGAGATGGAGCCCATTCCGCCCTGCTGATCACCGTGGAGCCACATCTGCTGGAATCCATTGTAATCATCGGCCACAACCACATCACCGCTGACGCGCTCCATTTTGCCCTGGACCATGGGATCACCATCTCCTGGATTTCCAGAGGCGGCAGATTGAAAGGTCGAGCCGTTCCAGAAATGCCCAGATCCGCTGACCTGCGCCTGGCGCAATACGCCGCATGCGCCGATGATTCCATTCGGTTGTACAAAGCCAGATCCATAGTGCGGACAAAGATCATTAATTCAAGGCAAACCCTGGAGGACATCAGAAGCAACGATACAGGAGAGGACACCTTGTCTTCCGCCATCGGGCGTCTGGGCGAGATGCAGGAGCTGGCCGCCGAATCACCAGATATTGAAAACCTCACCGGCCTGGAAGGCGCCGCCGCGCGGGAATATTTTTCCGCCTATGGCTCCGCCTTCAGGAGCGAAATCACATTCAACGGCCGCAACCGCCGCCCCCCAAAGGACCCGGCCAATGCCATACTTTCATTCGCATACACCTTGCTGGGCAACATGACCGGCGCACTACTGGAGGCCAGAGGCCTGGACCCTTGCCTAGGCTTCTTTCACGAAATCCGCTCCGGCCGCCATTCCCTGGCCCTGGACCTGCTGGAAGAGTTTCGAAGCCCCGTGGTGGACCGTTTTGTCCTGCGCTCCTGCAACCTGCGGATAATCCGCCCGGAGATGTTCCAGCAGGATCAGCAGACTGGCGCCGTGCTATTGACCGACGATGGCCGCAAAAGCTTTTTCATGGCCTGGGAAAAGCATCTGCTCAAGCCTATGCGATGCGCCGGCCTGGAGGAGAGGCTGACCCCACGCCAGATAATCCGACGGCAGGTGGATGAATACGCCGCTTCCCTCCGCCAGAACAGGCCATACACTCCCTTCCTGTATGGAGGCTGAACATGAAAGAAGGATACATGCGGTATGTAATATGTTATGATATCCCGGACGATCGGCGGCGCGCGCGGCTGGCCCATCTTCTGGAAGGGTATGGGGAGAGGATCCAGTTCAGCGTATTTACAGCCCTGCTCGATCAACGGCTCTTTGACATAGTAAGCTCCAGGATAGAACAGAGCATAGATCCGGCGGAGGATAAGACGATTATCTTCCCTGTGTGCCGTGCCTGCTCCAGCAAACGCCGGCTTTTTGGTATGGCTCAGGGGCAGGGTGACAAGTGGGAGGAAGTAGTATTTATAGCATAGATCATGCCCCGGCGCCGGGGAAAGCGCTTTGAGAGGCATTTTCGTAACCTGTTTTAGGCCTGAAAAAGGGGGTAGGTTACGAAAAGGGTTATCGTGAGTTAAAACAGGGAGTTAGGCGCAAAGTGGACATTATGGCCAGGAATGAAAGGTAACGTTATGATACGTGGCATCGGAGGTTACGAAAAAGGGTGTTATAACGCATTGAATATGAGAGCCCTGCGGAGGGTAGGGTCTCAAAGGCTTCCCCGGCAAAGAGGGGATTGAAACTTATGAACAGTTGGCGCTCAGGCATTTCTTGGGTGATGTCTCAAAGGCTTCCCCGGCAAAGAGGGGATTGAAACTTCGCTTTCCTTTCACTTTCTGCCCGTTTTCCATTCACGTCTCAAAGGCTTCCCCGGCAAAGAGGGGATTGAAACTCTAGGAGGAAGCTAAGGTCAGCCGGGCTGACCTCCCAGTCTCAAAGGCTTCCCCGGCAAAGAGGGGATTGAAACTACATCTCCGCGACGAAGGCAATCTCCTCTTGGGAGAAGTCTCAAAGGCTTCCCCGGCAAAGAGGGGATTGAAACAGGGACGTTCACCTACAAACGGGGTGAGTATAAATCAATGTCTCAAAGGCTTCCCCGGCAAAGAGGGGATTGAAACTGGAAGCATGGTTTTTATAGCGTCCCTCCTTTCAGGCGTCTCAAAGGCTTCCCCGGCAAAGAGGGGATTGAAACTTGGTCTCGTTCATTATCTTGATCCTTTCAGATATCTCGTCTCAAAGGCTTCCCCGGCAAAGAGGGGATTGAAACTGTGCATATCGCCCATCTTGGTTACTTGAATGAGAGGAAGAGGTCTCAAAGGCTTCCCCGGCAAAGAGGGGATTGAAACTCCTGTCGAGCGATTGACGACAATATCATTGACTGCCGCAGTCTCAAAGGCTTCCCCGGCAAAGAGGGGATTGAAACTTCCACCACCGTTTAGCTTGTCCAGAATTGTCTTCAGCTGTCTCAAAGGCTTCCCCGGCAAAGAGGGGATTGAAACTTCCCCGCAGTTGTTGGGCCACCTCCCCCGAGACGGGGGTCTCAAAGGCTTCCCCGGCAAAGAGGGGATTGAAACTTGTAGTGGCGCTGAATGGCCGCTGCTTCTCTGACATTGGTCTCAAAGGCTTCCCCGGCAAAGAGGGGATTGAAACCTGCAGAGCCAGGAGGCCGCCTGCAAAGCCGCCGGCGGCGGTCTCAAAGGCTTCCCCGGCAAAGAGGGGATTGAAACTCCGCCCTGGCTCCGCCAGCTATTAAATCAGCCCGAATTTGCAGTCTCAAAGGCTTCCCCGGCAAAGAGGGGATTGAAACTCCCCTAGATTTTTTTGGGGACGGGTTTTTTAGTCGGCGTCTCAAAGGCTTCCCCGGCAAAGAGGGGATTGAAACGAGAGCGGATTTTGCCTTCAAGCTCGTCTTGCTGTTTTTGTCTCAAAGGCTTCCCCGGCAAAGAGGGGATTGAAACATCCGCCGAGGCGGTCCACCTCGGACTTATCGTCCCAGGTCTCAAAGGCTTCCCCGGCAAAGAGGGGATTGAAACCCCCCACAACCGGGGGCGATAACGACGGCCTCAACCCCCGTCTCAAAGGCTTCCCCGGCAAAGAGCGAAAGATCAAAACAGAGCCTTGCAAGCGGAAGATGTATTATGCGCCAATGGGTAATAAAATTATTTCCTTGCAGCGTGGTTTTGATATCGATGTGAAGGGCAGAGATGCAGTTGCATATCGGGGTGCAGCTACGCTGACGTAGAAAGGGGTTCCACGTCAGAGGTACGCCAAGACAGGCTGGCGGAGAAGGTCAGAGTTGGCCGGGTGATATCCGCAGCTGACCCATACCCACTACCGTTCCCTTGCCGATGTGGGTCCACTGCGCCACCAGCAGCAACGGCCAGATGGGGCCTGGGCCGGAGGGCAGGTCCAGACCGCCGGCCACGCCGGTGAGGTTCAGCTCGGCTTTCTGCCTGGCGGAGTATCGCACCAGGTCCAGCCGCTCCCATTCCTCACACTGGCATTCCACCTGGCGGGCGGCGCCCATGATCCGCTCGTGCAGGTCGTTCAGGCTCCGCCGCTGCTCCTCCTCCGCCAGCGTTCGCAGCCTCCTGAAGGCGGCCACCACAATGTCTCCCAGTGTGGGGTGGGTGATGAGCCTCTTCTCCTTCTGCAGCCTCAGCGGGGCAGGGAAGGTCAGCCGGCACGGGGTCTTGGCTGGCGGGCCCTTCAGCGGCCAGGGGGCCATGCTTAGCGGCCATCTATGAAACCGGCCCCCATCGCGCAGGGATTCATCCGGCCAGATCAAGCGCATCTTCCTGATGGTGAAGGGGACGCGCCTTTTGCCCAGGCCCATGTCCGCCGCAGCGCGCCATGCTCCATGCAGGTTGGTAAAATGCGCAGCGCCCGATGCGGTTAGGGTGATCCATTCCAGCGCGGGGGAGTCTGTGGGGTCCGGCGGGGCAGGCCTCAGGAGATACAGGGGAGTTCTGTCGTTTTCCGGGCCATCGCCGATGAACACTTCGTCATACTCCCTCCGCCAGCCTCCGTGCAGGGCGGCGCCCCATACGCCGCGCAGCATGGGCACGGTGGCCCGGGCTCCTGGTGTGGAGAGGGAAAGGCGGCAGGGCAGGATCTCCACCCGGCTCATTATCTCCAGCAGTTTGTCGGCAAGGTCCATGTCAGGTAAGAATTGATGCTCCCATGCGTACAGGATACTATAAGACCGGCTGAAATCACATCCTTTCGACAGTGCGCCTATGTCATGGCGGTCCTTCGAATATGGATCCCAGTTGCGCCAAAGATAGCGGCAGGTGTCATTGGGCGGTTAAAACCAGCCACTTAGGGGCGGATCAAACCCAGCCATTTTGAAGGGATCGCTTATCATCTTCGGCTTCATAAGGAGCGAAGATATGGCGAACATAATCAAGATGGCGAAGATTCAATCGATCAGGACGTTGCTGGAACAGGG
>Ga0224495_10001909_pt1 | contig 14131 bp, 12 predicted proteins | sample SF_Jul11_sed_USG_FD_168128 | JGI IMG/M metagenome (GOLD analysis project Ga0224495, IMG submission 168128) | Sediment microbial communities from San Francisco Bay, California, United States - SF_Jul11_sed_USGS_4_1 | ecosystem: Environmental > Aquatic > Marine > Sediment | place: USA: California... | reverse complement strand
TTCTGAATCTCTTTTTGATAGCTTTTCATGGGGCTTCTCCTCAATACTTGTTTTTGCTAAATCAGCATTGATTGAAGCCCCGTTTTCAGGGCAACAAAAAAGTAACCTATCTCCCCGGACTGAAAAGCATGTAAATACTTGTTGCTTTACAAAAAAATGTTAATTTAGTATTTAGATTTTATAAATGAAATCACCTTTTTTATATATGCGGTAATATTAAATTATTAACTCTTTTTTATGCTTTTTATTTCAATATGAATGTAATTTCCGCACAAGATTTTATGGTTCACCTCCGTTTTTTCGGACACGGTTTAGAAACCATTTTTATTTTCATACAGCGAAGGATTTTGGCAGCTCAGTGATGAATGTTTTCCGTCGGTTAATATGATCCGAACGGTTTTCTTTTTTAAACTTATATGATATTTTTTTTCATGGTAAACTCTTTGTTTACTATTTCGGGGTGATCCAAAACTGTGAGGTCTGCGGGATTTGTTTTTCTTCTCCAGACATATTAAATTACAGTTATTTTCTTGCAAATAATGCACTCAAGCATAGCAAGTTTGTCGGACATGGTCTTGTGGGTAGCAACTATGGATGAATGGTTTTGTCCTCAATTACCAAAATAATCAAACGGTTATTACTTCAATGTGAACGTTTTTCGAATTTTGCTGGATGCGTTGACGTTTAATCGCATATTTATTCGTATATAATGGCCTCCTTTTAGGATTTGCTCTTTGAAACTATTCTGAAAAGGAAACTTTCTATATCAAAGAATTTTTACAAGAAGAGCAAGATGTCTCTACGGGTTGCACAGGGTCCGTAAAAAAATGGTATCCAACCTGTTTCTTGAATTAATTAAGGTTAAATCAATACGCCTCTCAGAATGTCTTATCCACCTTATTATTGTACGGCGCTATCAATGGAGCAATCAAATGGAAACATCTAAAAATTTTAACGAATTAGGTTTGGCACCTTTTCTTCTGGAAACTCTAAAAGAAATTGGATACGAAACTGCATCCCCAATTCAATCTGTAGCAATACCACCACTTCTTGAGGGTCGTGATGTTTTGGGACAGGCCCAAACAGGAACCGGAAAGACGGCTGCTTTTGCTCTTCCTGTTCTGCAGGCTCTCGATATTTCTAATATGAATCCACAAGCATTGATTTTAGCACCTACCAGAGAGTTAGCTATTCAAGTATCAGAAGCGTTTCAGACATATGCAAAAAAATTAAAGGGATTTCATGTTTTACCTGTTTATGGCGGGCAGGGGATGCAGCATCAGTTAAAACAGCTAAAACGCGGTGTTCATGTAATTGTAGGAACTCCGGGAAGAGTAATGGATCATCTTCGCAGAAAAACCTTGTTATTGAATAATATAAAAACCATTGTACTTGATGAAGCAGATGAGATGCTCAGGATGGGGTTTATCGATGATGTTGAGTGGATTTTAGAACAATTGCCAGCGGAAAGAAGAGTAGCTCTTTTTTCTGCTACCATGCCTGCAGAAATTAAACGAGTAGCGCAGAGGCATCTGAATAATCCTGTTGAGGTAAAAATAAAAAGCCCGACAGCTACTGTATCAGCGATCAAACAGTATTATGTGCCAGTAAATTTTAGATATAAAATTGATGCTCTAACCCGTATTCTGGATCATGAGGAGACTGACGGAATTATTATATTTGTAAGAACGCGAAATAATACTATAGAGGTAGCTGACAAACTGATTGCCAGAGGATTTGAAACAGAGGCCTTAAATGGTGAAATTACCCAGGCAAAAAGAGAGAAGACCATTGAAAAATTAAAAAATGGTGAAATCGATATTATTGTAGCTACAGATGTTGCAGCCAGAGGGCTTGATGTAAAAAGAATAACGCATGTTATAAATTATGATATTTCTCAGGATGTAGAATCTTATATTCACAGAATCGGTCGAACCGGCCGGGCAGGGAAATTAGGTGTGGCGATATTGTTTGCTTCAGGTCGTGAAATGCGCATGTTGAAAGATATCGAAAGAGTAACAGGTCAGCGTATGGAGCTGATGAACCTTCCATCTGCAGAAACGATTACCAATAAAAGGGTCGATCAGTTTCATAAAATGATTTCAGAAACCATCGAAACGCAGGATCTGGAATTTTTTTCAGAAATGATATCAGAAATAGTTCATAAAGAAGAGGTATCTATTGAGCAATTAGCTGCAGCATTGGCCTATCTGGCACAAAAAGATAAACCTTTAAAAACGGAAAAACTCAGTGAAATACCTCTTGAAAGAGAGAGTAATCGGGGGGGCCATAGAGATAGTCATAGAGATGGTGATTTTAATCGCCCTAAAAAAGGTCGAGATATGCCGGGAAGAAGCCAGGGTAGATCTGGTGGGGGTGTTGCAATGGATAGTTTTCGCATTGAGGTAGGGAGTGAGCATGGTTTAACAGCCGGAGAAATTGTTGGTGCAATTGCCAATGAGGCAGGAATTACAGGTGATAAAATTAAAGGTATTAGAATCAGTAAAACTTATTCCACAGTCGATTTGCCTAAAGACTTGCCAGCAGCAACGATCTCTCACTTAAAAAAAGTACGTGTTCGACAATTGCCAATGCAGATAAGCAAATTATCAGAGAAGGCTCATATTTCCCGTAGCAGTGGCTCTGGAAAAAGTAAGCCATTTACTATAAAGAAGAGAAAAGTGTAATTTAATTTTTTGCTTTTTGAAAAATAATAAATCAATCGTTTCTACAGACCGATATGAGTTAAATATGGGCAGAACTTTATTATTATTTTTAACACTAACCACATTCTATACCAGCATGACATGCGTACATATACCCTATATTTACAGGGTAAATATAATGAGTACCGGATTGACTTTGAATAACTCAAATAATACTCCATCATCCTTGTCTGAAGTATTTAAAAAAATGGAACCTGGGGAAGCGATCATTAAGCAGGAGATAAAAGAAGAGATACCCTTTTCTTTTGAGGATAATACAAAAAAGAAAGTCAACCCTGATATCAAGATCAGTCGTATTCAATTTCCTGTTCCTGATTATATCAGAGGGATTTACATTTCCAATGGTACAGCTTTATCTCATAAAAAGCTGTACCAGTTTATTGAAAAGTCTAAATTATTTAACATTAATACAATGGTTGTGGATGTTCAAAAGAAAATGGTTCCCAGGTTACATGTAGAGATGTTAAAAAATAATGGAATTTATCCTGTTGCCCGCGTAGTAGTATTTTTAGGAGGTTTAAAAACCAAATATCCTGAAAAAGAATATATTGATTCAATTCTTGCACTTATTGAGACTGCTGCTCATCAGGGATTTGAAGAGGTTCAACTTGATTATATAAGGTATGCTGATGATAAAGAATTATTAAAGATTCCTTTAAAAGAAAAGTATCATGTTATCAATACAATTCTGGCAGCTGCAAGAGCTACAGCAGACAGATTGAATATTCGTCTTTCGGCAGATGTTTTTGGACGTATAACTCTTAATAATCATGATCATATTGGTCAGAAACTGGAAAATTTTTCACATTATGTGGATTCGCTCTATCCAATGTTGTATCCTTCTCATTATACGGGAGATTATAATAGAATTTCGCAACCCTATAATACGATTAAAGAAGGAGTTGAAAATTCTATTAACCGCTGCGGCAATGTAAAAATTATTGCCTATATCCAGGGTTTTAATTTAAAAACAGAACAATCAGGTAAATCTCTGGTGGATTACATTAAGGATCAGATGAGTGCAGTGGAAGATGCAAATGGGGCAGGATGGATCATTTGGAACGCTAAAAATGATTATGAAACCTCCTATAAAGCAATTGCGAAAATAGATATGAGAGAAACAAAGGTCATTTCAGGGCAGGATACAAAAGATACAAAAGAAGATCATGTCAGAGATTAAGCCCGGTACTCTTTACAGCATTGGTATACCCATTGGTAATATACGTGATCTTTCACTAAGAGCGATTGATCTCTTGGGCAGTGTTGATATAATAGCTTGCGAGCAGACTCCTAAATTAAAAGACTTACTGAAAAGAGCTTCTATTATTTCAAAAGCAAAGTTTTTTTCTTATTATTCTTATAATGAAAAAAATTCATCAGAAGGAATTATAAATGCTCTACTTTCTGGATTGTCTGTAGCGGTTGTTAGTTCAGCAGGAACACCCAGAGTTTCAGATCCGGGGTATGACCTCGTAAAAAAGGCTTATCTAAACAAAATTCAGGTCGTGCCTGTTCCAGGGCCCTCTGCTATTACTGCAATAATGAGTATCGCTCCTATTCCTGTTGATCCTTTGATTTTTGTAGGTTTTATTTCACCTAAAGAAGGGAAAAGAAGATCAACAATTATTAAGTATAATTCTCTTGAGGCAACTGTCTGTTTTTATGAATCTGTTCATAGAATTGAAAAGTTGTTAAAAGAGATATTATTACAATGGGGTGATGTAGAAGTTTTTATAGCAAGGGAGATGACCAAACCTTATGAAAGTAGCTACTGGGGGACAGTCAGTGGTTCTATTTCCTGGCTTGATAGTAATAAAAAGGGTGAATTTGTGGTTTTAGTACATAAAAAAGCTTTAAGCAATACACAGGATGAATAAAGCTCAGGGTAAAAGTTACTTGACGATTTAGTTAATATATATTTCTTAAAAAAACAAAAAATATTAATTAATTTAGTAAACATACCGATACTGTAGTTAGTGAGAAGTATCACTTTCAGGAGAAAAAAATGGTTATTGACAAAATAGGGAATACAAATAAAATATTAAACGGCGATAAAATACAAAACCCCAAAACCAGAGAAATCTCAAATCGTAGTGGAGAATCAGATAGTGTTTCAATATCAAACGAGGCTCAAAAAGCCCAGACTATTGCCCAGGTTACCAGTTATGTAAAGGCAGCCCCTGACATTCGAGAAGATAAGGTAAAAGAAGTTAAAGAAAAACTTGCAAAAGGCTATTATGATGACCCGGAAAACAAAATATTGGAAAAAGTTGCTGAAAAAATAGCAGATGCTTTAATTCGGGCTTGATATTTTAACATTCTAAACACAGGGGAATGGGAATTGAATTTATATCACCCACGAATATCGTTTTTAAGAAGGGAGTCCTTAACAATATTCATGATATAGTTTCTTCTTATGGAAGCCGTTTTTTAATTGTAAATATACAAAAAGATAATGAAAATCCGGAAGGTCTTGAAAAGCTTAGAAGGGCACTGTTGGGAAATGGATCAGGTTGTATTGTATATGATGAACTGATTGGACAACCCGATACAGAACAGATTGATTCAGCAGTATATTTTGCAAAAAAGTCTCATTCAGATTGTATTATTGCCTATGGCGGAATGGATAGTATTAATACGGCCAAGGCAATATCACTTTTAGTAAATAATCCGCAATTTTCAGCAGATTTGATTAGTAATACGCCGGATCATCTTTTCCCGGCCATGTCATTAATTACGGTTCCCTATGAGCCTGCATTTGGAGAAGAGTTAAGTGGATTTTTTACACTTTTACATGCTACTGAAGGAACAAGGCATTGTTTTCAAAGCAGCAATGTTGTTCCCAGGGAATGTATCGTAGATTCGGAACTATTTCGTGAATTTAATCAGGATGATGCGGGGAAGTATTCAAGTGCCCTTTTTTCCATAATTCTCGAAAAATATTTTTCTCCTCAATCCAATATTATCTGTGACACTTTACTTTTGAAGAGTATAAAAATCATTCATGATAATATGAAGCCGTTTTTTCAGAATCCGGGTAATAATAATTTTCTTGAACAGATGCTTTTAGGGTCCATTTTTGGTGGCCTCGCAATGATGAATTATCCATCTGGCTTAACATGGGCTGCTTCACAGGTACTATCAATTAAAACAAAAATAAGTTTTCATCATTCTTTACCCTTATTATTACCGTATGTATTAGATTTTTTTATAACGGAAAATGCAGAAAAAATGATGAACCTTTCTTCAATATTTTCCATTGAATATTCAGAAAAAAATAAAATGGAGTGCTCAGTAAAGAGTATTGAATATATCAAAGAATTATTTTCAGCATTAAATATACCTGAAAAACTGTCTGAATTTTATATAACCAATCAGGATACAAATGACCTTGCAAAAGATATCGCTGATTTTAAACAAATTCAATATTCACCCAAAAGATTGTTTAAAGATGAGATCGAAGCTTTAATACTTTCTGCAATTTGATCTTTAGTAAAAATAATATTCTATTTTAACTTTACCAATTAAATTAATATATAGAAAGATTCTGATTTAAATGAATATTTTTCAGGTGTGTAAATTTTTGCCGGTAAATAGTTCAGTGATATCCTTTAGAATTTATGAAAGATATCACTGAAATGTATTTAAGTGTCTATTTTTTCTTTTTAACTGGTTTTTTCGCAGCTGCCTTTTTTACTGCAGGCTTTTTTGAACTTCCTTGTTTAGATGCTTTTGCAGCAGGTTTATTTTTTGCTTTCAATTTATCAAGGGCTCGTTTCATTGTAATGCCGATTTCAGCAGGACTTTCACAAACAAAAATTCCTGCTTTTTTCATGGCTGCCATTTTGCTTGCCGCAGTTCCTGCGCCACCAGAAATAATTGCTCCAGCATGACCCATTCTTCTTCCCGGAGGCGCTGTTTGACCTGCGATAAATCCGACTACAGGTTTTTTTACATGCTTTTTGATATACTCTGCCGCTTCTTCTTCAGCTGTACCACCAATTTCTCCAATCATAACAATACCTTCTGTGGCAGGATCTTCTGCCAGCAGTTTTACAGCAGCAAGATGAGGAAGGCCAATTATCGGATCTCCACCAATACCAATGGCAGTACTTTGTCCGAGACCTTGTTCTGTTAGCTGGGCAACTGCTTCGTACGTGAGGGTTCCTGAACGTGAAACAATTCCAATTTTACCAGGTTTGTGAATAAAGGCAGGCATAATTCCGATTTTTCCAACCCCGGGGGTGATTATTCCAGGGCAGTTTGGCCCAATCATTACAGATTGTGAGTTACGTACAAAACCAATTACTTTTGCCATATCGCTTACAGGAATCCCTTCGGTAATTACAACAATCAGCTCAATTTTTGCAGTTACGGCTTCCATAATTGCATCTGCAGCAAATGCCGGGGGTACAAAGATGACCGTTGCGTTGGCTCCTGTTGCCTCTTTTGCATCCTGAACACAATTAAAAATAGGCAAACCATGTTCTGATTTTTGACCACCTTTTCCAGGAGTTACCCCGCCAACAACATTGGTTTTATATGCCAACATCTGTTCTGTATGGAAAGAGCCTTCTTTGCCGGTAATTCCCTGCACTATGATTTTAGTTTTTTTTGTTAACAAGACTGCCATTTTTTTCTCCTATTTATTTTCTGATTGCGTTAACCATTTTCTGGGCACCATCAGCTAAAGTATCTGCTACTTGCATTTTAATTCCACTTTTTAGTAAAATATCCTTTGCTTCTTTTGCATTTGTACCAGCAAGTCGAACAACCAAAGGTACATTGATAGAAACATTTTTTGCTGCTTCAACGATACCATTTGCGATTCGATCACAGCGGACAATTCCACCAAATATATTTACGAAAATTCCTTTAACGTTTGGATCTGAAAGAATGATTTTAAATCCGTTTGTTACTGTCTCCGGATTTGCTCCACCTCCAACATCTAAAAAGTTTGCAGGAAATGAGCCATAGTATTTAATAATGTCCATGGTTCCCATTGCAAGTCCTGCACCATTAACCATGCAACCAACCTCCCCATCAAGTCTTACGTAGTTAAGCTTCGATTTGGAAGCTTCAACCTCTAAGGGATCCTCTTCGGTGGTGTCTCGTAGAGCTGGATGCTCTGGATGTCTGTATGTTCCATTATCATCGAGATCAAGTTTACAGTCAAGAGGAAGTACTCTTCCATCACCTGTTGTAATTAACGGGTTTATTTCAATAAGTGATGCGTCTTCTTTATCATAAACATTCCACAATCCCATGAACATTTTTACTGCTTGTTTGTTATAATCACCTTCAAGGCCAATTGCGTATGCAAGACGTGACGCCTGCCATCTTTGAAGACCAAGTGTTGGTTCGATGGTTTCAGTAATTATTTTTTCAGGGCTTTTTTCAGCAACCACCTCAATTTCCATTCCACCTTCGGTAGATGCCATGATTACGGGTTTACTTGATCTTCGATCAAGGGTAATACCAACATAGTATTCATGTTTGATATCCATGCCTTCTTCAATTAAAACTTTTAAAACTTTTTGTCCTTCAGGACCTGTTTGATGAGTAATCAGGTTCATGCCAAGTATAGAGCGCGCATGTGCCTGAGCTTCATCTGCAGAGCGGGCCAGTTTTACCCCGCCACCTTTGCCACGTCCGCCGGCATGAATTTGCGCTTTTACTACAGCCACGCTTTTTCCGAGGTTTCTATAAATTTCAGAAGCCTCTTCCGGGCGATCAATTACAAAGCCTTTTGGTGTAATTATACCATATTTTCTTAAAATTTCTTTTGCTTGATATTCATGAATTTTCATGGGTGACAAGGTCAGGAGTAATGCAGTCCGGTCAAATATTATTTCTTTAGATTTCAAAAAGGGGTTAGTTAATTTTTAATTTGTTTCATAATTTTAAAATAAAGCTGTTCACCACATCGGATCAATTTTTCCTATACCATGTCCAAAGAAGAGGCCATTAAAATTGAAGGCGTTATCAAAAAGGCCTTGCCAAACGCAATGTTTCAGGTAATGCTTGATAACGGTCATGAAGTGTTGGGCCACATTTCAGGAAAAATGAGAAAGCATTATATCAGACTGAATCCTGGTGACAGGGTACTTGTTGAATTATCCCCATATGATTTAACCAGGGGTCGTATTACTTTCAGAACCAAATAATCGACTTTAATGCACAAAGGACAATTGAGTGTTCTATTGTTAATCAGCAGCAATGTATTTATGACATTTGCATGGTATGCTCATTTAAAAAATCTGTCCAGTAAAAGCTGGTTTATTGCTGTTATCGCAAGCTGGCTTATTGCTTTTTTTGAATATACGTTGCAGGTGCCGGCAAATAGAATTGGATATCAGGTTTTTTCTCTTTCCCAGTTGAAAATAATTCAAGAGGTAATTGCTCTCGCTGTATTTGTTCCTTTTTCTATTTTGTATATGAAACAGGCGATTTCAATCAACTATTTATATGCAGCCTGTTGTCTTTTAGGGGCCCTTTATTTTATATTAAAGGGCTAGGGAATGAAGTTTGTTTTCTGAAAAATGTGATATGCTTTAATTCAATTTCAACTTTTAGATTTAAAGAGGTATCAAGAAATTGGAGTCGTTGCCTTGTGCGGATATTTTCCTCTACTTTTTTATTTATAGTTCTTTGAATAGCACTGTGCATTTTATCTTCTCCATACCAGTGCGCTTTCCCTTTTTGTACTTCAAGTTTTTCAATCAACTCTTCTTCGATATTGCTATGTGATTTTTGAATATTGCTTTTCCAGTATCCCACTCCACATTTTATTTTATTTTGTAACCTTTCAATTTCAGGTACCAACTGTTTTTCTACGGTTTGTAAAGATTTTTCAATTAAAAAGTGAATATCTTCAAATTCAATTTTTTCGGTATAGTGCTCACTGTAGCTGTGGTCACCCATAAATGTTTCTTCTTCATTGTATTCATTCAGGTAAATATTGAAATAACGAATATAGGTGCGGTCCAGATGAATCAGTACTTTATAGTTAAACATGGTGCCGTTTTTATTGCTTTTAACGTAAAAGGCAGAGTGTGATTCAAATCGGTTTATTATTGTTTGAATTATATTGTCCACTACCGGATGACCAAGGGTTAGATACTGAATAGAGGGTGAATCGTTGGTAATTTCGAGATAAAAAGTTCCTTCAATGCTTGTTGCATTCCATTCAAATCTGATTATTTTTCCATTTTTCTTATATGATTGGCCATATTTGTCCATGTAACGAAAAAATATTTCTTCGAGTTTATGTTCGTTGTCATACTGGTTTTCTTTTTGATCGATTGCCTGCCTGAATGCATTCATGTTAAAGTCAAGTACCTCAGTCGTCAAAAGTGAGTTTATTTTGTGAACATTTTCCTTTGCGAGTTTTAGCGAGTTTTCGATCTGACGGGCATTCTCTTTTGCTGATTTCTTGTTTTTTAAAAGAGAGATGATGGACTCTTCAAATGAAGTGTCATCCTCTGTCATACCAAGAAGTTCATCGGATTGACCGAAGGCATCTTCAAAAAGCTTATTTTTTTTTCAAGAATATCAATTACCTTTTCTGCAATAGTGTCGCGGCATGCCATATTTAATATATGAACGTCTTTAGTCTGGCCAAAGCGGTGAATTCTTCCAATGCGTTGCTCAATTTTTAATGGACTCCACGGCAGGTCATAGTTAATAAGGGCACTTGCTATTTGAAGATTACGCCCTTCACCACCTGCTTCTGTACAGATAAAAATCTCTGTTTTTGTAAAAAACTCTTCAATGGCGCTTTCTTTATCTTTGCCACTTAAACCTCCGTGAAATACGGTTATTTTATAGTAAGGTTTTAAATAGGTTTCTATATATTCCAGAGTTTTTTTAAACTGGGTAAAGATAATAATTTTTTCATGCCCCCTGGATTTCATTGTTGCGATAGAGTTTTTTATAATTTTTAATTTAGTGTCCGTTTGAATTTTATTTCCAAGATCTATCAATTTTGAAAGAGAAAATATCTCATTTCTGATTTCGGCCGGATTAAAAGCCAGGGAGTTGTCTACAAGTTCGCTTTGAACATCTTCATCATCAAGTTGATTTATAATTAAATCTTGAAATTCGTTGTCATTAATGAAAGTCTGGGCGGCTCCCGGAATACGGTAGTATATTTTTTCCAGTTTGGCCTTTCTTTTTTCCAGTGATCTGACGAGTGCAAAGGAAGATGAATCAAGCATTTTCTGAAATACAATCATTATAAACGCTTTAATATTCTGCTTTGCCTCAAGTGCACGATTGTACTCTTTTTTAACATAATCTGTCATGGCATCGTAAAAAGCCCTTTCAATGGGAGAAAGAGTTACTTTGATTGTTTTTGCAAATCTTTGTGTAAAGCCACCAATATCTTTTTTTCTTCTTCTGATGACAACAGGTGAAATGCGCCGGTTGAGGTAACTGTTGTCACCTTCATACTCTTTTGAAAAAGTATGAAGAGGTCCCAGAATATCAGGGTCAATCAGTTGAATCAAGAAATAGATCTCTTCGAGTTTTCCGCGAAAAGGGGTTGCAGATAAAAGCATCAGAGCTTTGCAGTTTTTACTGATCTGCTCGGCAAATTGATAGCCTCGAGTAGTTTTGCTCTGGTCTTTTCGAAGTCTGTGAGCCTCATCAAAAACTACAATATCAAAATTTTGATATAAAAACAGTCCCCAATGATTTTTTTCTCTTAACAGGTCTACAGAAACAATTACTTTATTTGCCTTATTCATTACACCCGGATTTTTACGCAGGGTGGCCCCGTTTATAATAGTAAAATCTTCATTAAATTTAAGCTTTAACTCTGATTGCCATTGGTAGACTAATGGTGCCGGCATTACAATTAATACTTTTTTGTAATTATATTTTAAAATGAGCTCTTTTATAATTAAACCGGCCTCAACTGTTTTTCCAAGACCAACCTCATCAGCAATTAAAATTCGGGGTTTGAGCATATCGACAACATGTATAGCTGCCTGAACCTGGTGAGGAAGCAGCATAGTTTTGGATGTAACCAGTGAACTTAGAGGGTTGGTATAATGGCCCTGTAAAATGTCACAGATCTCATGATAGTTTGCCAGTAGCTGAATTTTCAGAGGATCAAATGCTTCCTCCATGGCGCTATGTTCAAATAGTGGAGATTTAAAGTAAAACCCTCTGGAAGGTATCAGTTTATTATGCTTTTGCTCTATTAATTCATGACCTGAATAGATCCAATGGCGCCCTGTTTTGCCTTTTTCATCAATACGATCAATACTGCGTTTAAAGTCAAAGAGATTATGGGGGACAGCATTCATAATTAATGTGACATAATATTTGAACTAAATATTGTGTAAATAGAATGATTAATTAAGTGTATATTTAATTGGGATATTTTTTTATGCATAAAGAGGAAAAATGATGGAATTCCTCTTTTCAAAAGATCCATGCGTTTCTTTCTGGTGCATGAGAAAAAAAACCGAAATTTATTTTTTATTAAAATATTTTTTAATATTTTTATTTTTAAGCCCGGTATTAAGGGCAGAACCTGTTAAAATAAAAAACATTATTATTCCCTCAGATGTGAAAATAGCAGATTGGCTCCCCCAGACAATAAAAGACAGGAAAGTTATTTATATTGGAGAGAATCATGATAAATATAATCATCACCAGAAACAACTTGAGATTATTACGTTCTTGATTCAACAAAAGGCTGATTTTGCCGTAGGTATGGAGATGTTTTCAAGAAGCTATCAGCATATGATTAATGATTACCTTTCTGATAAAATAACAGAAGAAGTTTTTTTACTAGGAACCCGTTATTTTGAAGAATGGGGGTACGATTATAATTTATATAAAGATATTATTGAAATCTGCAAAAAAAACAGAGTTCCTTTGATTGGATTGAATCTTAAAAACAGCATTGTAAAAAATGTCAATAGTAGCGGTGCAGGGGTTTTATCCCTTGATGATTTATCGCTGCTGCCCGATGAAATTGATTTTGGTGATGAGAACTACCGAACTCACCTGCAAACTATATTTGAAAATCATCCTGGTTTTTCAAATAATGATTATGAAAATTTTTATTTTTCCCAGCTTTTATGGGATGAAACAATGGCAGAAACTGTCAGCGATTATTTAAAAAAAAATCCAATGAAAAAAATGGTTGTTCTTGCGGGAGCAGGTCATATTGAAAACGCATCAGGAATTCCGGAACGGGTAAATCGCAGAATGAAAAATTCGTATGTAACTTTTTTACTTGATGCCCCACCAGGTGAGAATCGTGCTGATTATTATATTTATACCAGGGATGCAGATATTCCCAGGTCACCCAAACTGGGCGTTATGATAAAGGTTGAAGAAGGAAAATTAAAAGTCATAGGTTTTTATAGCGAGGAGATAGAAAAAAATCATATGCTTAAGAAAGATGATCTCGTTCTCGCAATCGAAGGAAAGGCTGTCGAGTCTGTCGCAGAGATCAGGTATATTTTATATAAAAAAAAACCCGGAGATTTCATAAAAATAACCATAATTCGGGGTGAGGAGCAAATGATACTCAACTATCAACTTTAGGCTTTTTTATGGTCAACATTTTGAATTTTAAATACTCATAAAGTATATGCTTGAAATTTTAAATATAGCCCCTTTAAACTGGTACGGTATCGCAGCATCTCTTGCCGCAGGAGGCATTATTGGTCTTGAACGTCAGCTTCTGGGTAAACCTGTAGGAATGCGAACCAGTATGCTCATTACGCTTGGCACATATGTATTTATTGTGATCAGTAATTCTGTCGCAGATAGTGCAACAGACCCTTCCAGAATAATAGGGCAGGTGGTTACAGGAATTGGCTTTATTGGTGCAGGTGTTATGCTTACTAAAAATGGTAGTGTAGTTGGAGTTACTTCCGCATCTGCAATCTGGATGGAGGCTGCTATTGGCTCCTCGATCGGTTTAAATTATTTCGGTACCGGTATTAAACTCGCCCTTTTAACAGTAATTGTTCTTGTTGGTGTGGATGTTGCCGAGCATACCCTGAAAGCATTTCAACGGGGTGTTTATAAAAAGATGCTCCAGAAATAACGGGTTTGTTTATTTAGTCTTTCCAGGTTAATAGTTCTGAAATTTCAACGCGATCCGAGCTGAATTCATTCATGATACTTTTATTATCCGGATATCCGGCTGAAATTCCCAGAATCAGTTTTTGAGAAAGCGGTATCTGCAGAAACTTTTTCACCTCAAAAGCATAATCGGTCAAATAGGCCTGGGGTACTGCTCCGAGCCCGGCAGCATGGAAACCAAGCAGAATATTCTGAATGAACATTCCTGCATCGAGTATGGACCATTCACCCAGACCTTTTGGCTGTGAAATAAAAATAACAACTGGCGCCCCATAAAAATTAAAATTGGC
>Ga0224495_10001908_pt1 | contig 14133 bp, 11 predicted proteins | sample SF_Jul11_sed_USG_FD_168128 | JGI IMG/M metagenome (GOLD analysis project Ga0224495, IMG submission 168128) | Sediment microbial communities from San Francisco Bay, California, United States - SF_Jul11_sed_USGS_4_1 | ecosystem: Environmental > Aquatic > Marine > Sediment | place: USA: California... | reverse complement strand
GGTCTGCGCTCAGCCAGCCTTTGCCCTTAAATACGCCCGGCACCATCTTATCTACGCGCTTCCAGTGCCCACCCATGCACACAGCAGAAACCCAAAGCCCGGTTTTACCGAGCCGTCGATACTCCATCTCCGGATTGTAGCTGCGTGTTTTTCTGACCGAAGCCCTAGCTTTGCCAGCCTGCGCAATTTGGCTTCCCATCATGCCAAAACCCATAGCCAAACCTGCTGCTGTGAACGTACCATCGCGTATAAACTCACGTCTGGTTACATCATTTACTTTGTGTCGTTGCTTATCCGCCATAGTTACCTTCTTATTTCTCTTTCAATTGCAGTTCTCTGTTATTTGTTAGATGTTCGTTGTTTGGTCCACCTTTTTGTAGCAATTCTTCAGATAATCGCGCGACTTGGCCAAATTTGCCGTCATCACTTCCACTTCCGGATGCCCGTGCATAAAAGGATTAACATATCCACGGTATCGGATATCCGCCAGCGCCTGTATCCAGGGCGTCATGTCCGTCGGGCCGATACCCGGAAGTTGCTTTGAGTTCCCATAGTGCTGCCATGCGTAGAAGAACAAAAGCTGCTTGCCACAGATGCGGATTGCCTCCGGCACGGAAGCCTTAAGAGTCTGAATGTGATAGGGGGCCAGTGCAATGCCTAACCTCTTCGAAGTGTTGATGTCGACAAACGCTTTGAGCGAATCCAGCGAGTTCAGCAGCGCATTGCCGTGGTTTTCTATCGCCAGATAAGAGTTATATTTCTCAGCTAATTCGACCTGAGGCTTGAGTCTTTCGATGAACTGTCTCATCCGCTCGGTCAGTTCCTCCGGCTTGCAGGGTCCCGCACTACCCTGGATGGCCACACCCCCGCCAGCCTTGCCTAATAGCTCCGCGTAACGCTTGTAACCACCCTTATAGACTGAAAACGCGAACAGCTTCAGCTTGTTCTTCGCCAGCAGCTTTTTCAGGCCGTCTGCTCCTAATCGTTTCGCCACATCGTCGAGATGTGGACAGCCCTCGTGTGCCGACCAGATGTCAATCGCCTCGAAACCTAATTTCGCTATCCGCTCACACGCCTGTTCGATAGGTAATTGCATGAAATGGATGGACGACGTTGACAATCTCATCCGCCATTTTTTCCTGACGGCTTTTCGTGCAAACGCAGGCAAAACAGGTGCTGTAATCCCAGCCGCCGCGCCTACGCCCATTACTTTTAGAAAGCTCCGACGCGTGTAAGCAAGCGTGTTTGTGTTACTTACCCCCTTGTTAGTAGCAGACATATTAACTTTCATACGCCCTTCAGCCATCTTTTAACGATTGAGCACAAATCAACAATTATGCACATTTCCGTCATTTTGTCAAGCAGTTTTTAAGGCACATTTAAGCAAAGCCGCCAAAGTACAGTATAGACGCATAATGAACCTTAATCGCTTGATATCTGAAATGTTCGATGTTAGTGTCAAAAGCACCAAAAAGCCCTGTCAAACAAATATCGAATTGCGAAACTAAAGTCCAAAGTAGGCCACAATATCAAAGGGGTATTCTTTTCGCTCCCAGATACTTTCGTCATAACCTTGTATGGGCCACTTTGTTTTGGCGATCCGAATTAATACTAATCCGATGGGAGGCACCAGCTCCTTTCTCGGGTCTCTGTCGATTATTATACCTGAGGGCGGCTTTTCTCCTAACATCTCCTTGAATGTTTCTGCGTTTAACGTATTGGTAATCTTTCGCTTCGAGGCAGACAATATACTGGCAATTTTGCATCCCTCCCATCCTGACGAAAGTTCAGGATAAATATCGCATCCACTCTCAAGAGCATAAAGAGGCCCGAGCGTAACTATTAACTTCGGTTCTTTGATCTTTTGGGCTACTTCCTCAGATATCTGATGCACCTTCATAGGGATCCAGCTCTGGGGCCTAAATATTCTGGATATCCTCAGCAGCGAAAATGGATTTGAAGCAACCGCTGAAAACGTACAGGCGATTACTACAATCTTAACTACTCTAAAAAGCCTGTAAGGACTTTTAGTCCCGAGCCTTCTTAAATAAAGCAGGGGATATGCGAAGCTGACTATTATGAAAGGAATCAACATTCCAAAGTTTTCGTACAAAAATTCCGGTGCGCATAGAGCAATTATCAGGAATATCGCCGGCACTAAGATAGCGAGTAATGCATTTTTCAGATCGGATATTTCCAACTTATGTCGACCCAGTATAATCAGCACAACAAGACAAATGGCAACCAGAAAAGGAAAAATGTCGCTTGGCTCTATGCAGAAAAGTATGTTTAAGCATTTTCCGTAAAGCACTCCTCCTGTTATCGATTGCATTTTGCGTATCATTTGCATCCTTAGCAGAGGCATCTCGAAAACGTTTATAATGAAAGCGCGTGGTGCATGGACCATTGTCCATACAGGAAGAATCAAAACGATGACTGGAGCAATCAAAAACGGCAGGGCGGTCTTACACATTTGCTTGCCTGACTCTGCACGCTGGATGAGCAGCATTACGAAAAACAGCACTTGAATGAAAACCGCCGTGAAATGCAGGCAAGTTGCCAATGTAAGCAGGGCGCTCATGGCCCCGATTCGCAAATACCGCGAACTCCGCTTAAAATCAGTAGATATAAACAACCAGAACGACAACAAAATGCACAATATCATAAAATCCTGGTTCAAGGCATAACCAATGACCCCATGGATGACATGACTGACATGACTATTGAACACACACAGGACAGCCATAGCCATACCAAACAGCAGGCCCGTGACAGGAAAAGAGGCAAATACACGCTGGAATATGCCAATGATGGATATCACAATGAGTATGTCACATACGACTGTGAGCATCCTGCCGGCAAACAGATAGTGCGTTGTGTTAAAGACCTTAAATATTGCCGCACAAAGGAAGGGATGATATGGCATTTGAGCTACGCAGGCAAAATCTCGGTAAATCATTTTGCCCTGCGTCAGCAGAACACCGGCGGCACACAAAGCATGCTCAGCATCAACAAGCGGCTTGGCCATACTGCTCATAAAAATTACAAGCGAAAGAACAACTAATAGCAAGCAGGCTAAGGCCTTAACTAATCTTAATAAATTCTTATTGTCCGAATTCAAACCTGTACTCCGCTGTTATTCTGCCATCAACACGACCTCCAAACCAAAAACCGTACTATTATACACATTAAAGATAACTATTTCAAAACAATTAAAATAAAACCTCCCGTACTAATCTGGCCTATTTAGCTGCGCTGCAGAAGAAACTTATTGAAATACCGCTTCTTTTGTGAAATAATACGTCACCATATGAAAATTCAAATGAAAAAATTATTGATTGCGCTTGTATTTAGCCTCTGCCTTGCCACTTTCGCGAAAGCAAATCTGACGAATCGCGTTAACGCTATTATCAGCCAGCCATCTATGAAAAACGTCCAATTTTCCATTCATATCATAAAGGCTGATTCAGGCAGGACAGTGTATAGCCATAATTCAAGAGAGTCGCTGGTGCCGGCTTCGAATATGAAAATAATTACCACCGCAGCAGCCCTCAAATTCTTAGGAGCAGATTACAAGTATGAAACAAAAGTTGGGCTTTGTGACGATACCCTCGTAGTAATAGGAAGCGGTGACCCATTGTTGGGCGACAAAACCACGGATGATAAATATAACCGAAAGGCAGGCTGGATATTTGAAGATATAATAGCTGCATTAAAACGAAAACGCATAACAGACATAAAAGATATTATTATTGACAGCGGAATGTTCGATGACCAGAGAGTTCATCCAAGCTGGCCAAAGAAAGAACTTAACAAACCATACGCATGTGAAGTGAGCGGCTTAAATTTCCGGGGAAATTGTATAGACATATCCGCTAAAAAAATAGGTAAAAGAGTGGTTGTCTCCATCGAGCCGCAAACCGCTTTCATAAAGACTAACAATAAGGTCATACCAATAACAAAAGGAACAAGTACGATTGGCTCTTACCGAAATAGCCGGCCTAATGAGATTGTCATTCACGGCAAATGTCAAAGCACGATCGGCCCTTATGCCGTTGCCATTGAAAGGCCTGCCGCGTTTTTCGGTTTCTTATTGGCTGAGAATTTAGCTAAAGCTGGCATAAAAACAAAAGGCGAGCTTATAGAAAAAGCTGTCAGCGAGGACTGCAATGTCATCGTGCTGACCGAACACAGCACAACCATAGCTGATTGTCTGGCACGTTGTAATAAGGACAGCTTCGGATTGGCGGCAGAAGCGTTTTTCAAAACCCTCGCCGCCAACAGCAGCATTACCAATAAGAACGGCAGTTGGGCGGCGGGGCGGCGGATTATCTCAAGCTACTTATCAGCACTTGGCATCGATAGAAATCAATTTTATATCGCCGACGGCAGTGGATTGAGCATACAGAACGAGCTTAGCGCATATGCCATAACCAAAGTCTTGTCGGACGTATACAAAGGCAGAGATTGGCCCCTTTATAAGGCCTCGCTCGCGGTAGGGGGGGTGGATGGCACAATTAGCAGATATTTCAAGGAGCAACAATACAAGGGCAAAATCTGTGGCAAGACCGGGTACATAGCGGGCGTCAAGTCTTTCTCAGGTGTTTGCACGATTCCCGCAGGCGATTACTTATTTTCCATTCTCGCGAACAAAACCAACGGCACAACACGAACCGCAATAAACGACATCGCAAAAGCTATTATTGATACGGAACATCAGTAAATATAATTTTCACGGACGGATTCGCTAATTGGAATTTGAAGGAGCCTATGATGGACATTTCAAGACGCGATTTAGTTTTCAAGAGCGTGGGGATGGCTGCATGTGCCCCCATAGGCGCATTCGGCCCCAACCCGGCAAAAGCAGATACCGCAGGAGAAGAAGGAGCGAAAATGTTTTTCAAATTATATCCCGTCGGCAGGGTACAGAAGAAGGACAAGTCGGTAACGCTGCAAATTTATGACAAGTACGCAGATGCGCTCAAAGGGCTGGACGGCTTTTCACACGTGTGGGTCCTTTATTGGTTTGACAGGAACGATACGCCCAGACAACGAAGCATCCTTCAGGTCCACCCGCGCGGCAACAGGGAAAATCCGCTGACCGGCGTGTTTGCCTGCCGTTCGCCCGTTCGACCAAATCTGATTGCCCTGAGCTTGTGCAGGATTCTTTCGGTTAAAGCCGGCGTAGTTCAAATCGACAAGATAGACGCCTTTGACGGCACCCCCATCCTCGACCTCAAGCCGTATGCTCTCGGCATAGACAGACCGACCAAAGATGTCCGCATTCCTGATTGGCTGAAAAAGTAAGTGATTAGATTAATATTTCCTTAGTAATAAAAAACATCGCAAAAGCAAACATCGATGACGTATCTAAGTAACGGTCAACTTATCCCGCATTTCCCATCTCATTCGTGACAAACAGTCAGGATTTTGGTAGTATGGAGCATGCAGGAGTGCTTAATTGGAGTTGAAATGGAGATGTTGGCTGAAATACTCGGAGGTCACACAAAATGACCAAATACGAATTGAGGCAGCAGAGGGGGGCACACGGTTCGACACGAAGACAATTCCTAAGACAATTGGGGCTTGGCATGGTGGCCGCAGGCGCTGCTCCGCAGCTTTTGGATAATGCGCACGGGACAAGCGAACTAAAGAAGAAAAGTCACAAGGTAAAATATCGCATTCTGGGCAAGACCGGACAGAAAGTTTCTGAAATCGGATTTGGAGGCCATAGTTGGTCATACAAGCGAGTTCCCGACGGTAAGGGTGGATATCGCAAGCCTACAATCGACGAGGCAATTCGGATGATCGCAGCCGGCTTGGAAATGGGAGTAAATTTCCTCGACTCCTGCACACCGCTAATTGAATCCAGTGTACCAGGGGAGGCGCTAAAAAGGTTGGGCAGGCGAAACAAGGTTCTTGTTTCGATTCGCGTTTCTCACAAAATGAAGGGGTGCGAGTCAGACAAGAAGGAGGTCTTCAAGTGGACCGAAGAGCGTTTAAAGCTGTGGCAGACGGATTATGTAGATTTGTGCCTGCTGTGTAACACGGCGAACGACACGCCTAAGTCCGGCTATTGGGATATGTCCTACTCTATCGAAGCCCTCGACAAACTAAAACAGCAGAGTAAGATTCGCTTCACGGGCTTTGGCTGCCACTTCACGCCTGAGTTGTTCCTTGAAGCATTTGACAAGTTTGGGAACTACTTCGACATCTTCTCGCTACCGTACAACGTACGGCATCGAGCGGCCGAAAAGCTCCTGCCTGAAGCTAAGACAAAGGGACTTGGTATAATTACTATCAAACCCTTCGCAAGGGGAGAACTCTTAAAGAACCGCGATCTCAAACGAACCGACTCCGGTCTGCCACGCGACATGATCTCCTTCGTGCTGGAGCACAAGCTGGTCGACATTTGCACGTGCGGCGTCCACACGATAGAGCAGGTTCGTGAGAATTTTAGCGCCTCGTGGACGAAGCTTTCACCGAGCGGGCGGAAACGCCTTGAGAAAGTTGCAGACACCGCAATCACTGACCACCAGTACGCCTGGCTTGAACATGGCTGGCGGTATGCGTAGTGCTAATCCACGCGTAAGTCTGTGAACAAATCCTAACGTCTAAAATAAACAACAGGGCCGTACTCGTACACTTTCCTCTCCCAATCAGGTTTGACTGCTGTCTTAATCAGGTCTTCTTCGAGGAATTTCATCATTTCAACATTAACTATCACCGCCGAAGGCGGCTCTTTCTCCACCAACTCCGCAAGGTCCCTTGAACCCGCTGTATGTGTGGCGTCACGGTTCCAGGCAGACAGTCTGTTCCCAACCCGATACACAACCGAACCGCACGAAAGCTCAGTATAAATATCGCAGCCGCCTTCAAGAGCGAATAGGGGGGCCAAGGTAAGTATTTTCTTGGGTTCTTGAGTTTTCTTAGCGATATCCTGAGATATTTCATGCACTTGAATTGGCGTCCAGCTTTCCGGGACAAGGAGCATTACAGTTCTATACACAACAATAGGGTATGAGAAGACCGCCACAACCACGCATACAGCTACTACAACACCAGCTATCTTAAATTGCTTGTTGTCCTTGACCTTGTCGGCAAGTTGTTTTAGGTATAGCAGCGGATAGGCGAAGCTGATTATTATGAAAGGCACAGGCATTGCAAGGTATTGTATCCATATGGTCGGCGGAATCAGAGCAATTATGAAAAACGCGAAAACCAGCAGAGCGGCAAACAGCAGATCCCTGCCGCCGGTCTTAGCTAACTTCTTGCGCTGCCACACAATCACAACAAACAGGTAAACCGCTATCACGATAAGTACGAAATAACCCGGTCTCGTAATGCAACTCAATGTTAGTCCAAGTTTGTTATGAACCCTACCTATTTCATGCAGCCATTTCCCGTACAGCCTGGGTATCCAGAACAGGTTCAGGAAAAATGCCTGCCCCGATGAAGCTATCACCCAGACAGGCCAAATCAAAACAATACCCGTTGCAATCACAAAAGGTAGTACGTTCTTGATTCTTTGCTTTGTTGACTCAGCCGGCTGGCTCACCAAAGCGGCGAAAAATAGCAACTGTACCAGAGCTGTCGTTATCCGCATACAAGTTGCCAATGTCAGCAGCCCGCCAATGACGGCAATTCGCCAATATCTTGATTTCTGCTTAAAGTCCGTAGATATGAATAGCCGGAAAGAAAGCACAACACACAAGATTACAACATCGTGATTCCAGGCATAACCGTTGGCATAATCGACAAGAGGATTGAATACATACAGCACGGCCGTCACAGTACCCAGAACCACTCCGCTAATTGCAAATTTGCCGAGGATGCGCCGGTATATGCCGACAATACAAAGCATCACAAGAACGTCACAGACCACGGAAACCATCCTGCCCACGAGTAAGTAGTGATTTGTGTTAAGTATCCTAAAAAGTGCCGCGTAGAGCAATGGGTGGTAGGGCAGTTGGGCCACGTAGGAAAAATCTCTGTAAATCATCTTGCCCTGGGCCAGCAGCACGCCGCCGGTGCAGTACATTTGTTCATCCCGGCCGAGAGGCTTGGTCATGCCATTTGTTAAGATTCCAAGCGAAAGGACCACGAGCACTAAAATAACGATGGCATTAATAATTTTCGGTGACATCTATTTATTCAATCTTATTTATGTTCCGGATATTCTTACCACTCGGCTAAATCGCCGATTAGCTCCTCAATCACGTCCTTCATTGTTACGATACCGATTGGCCTTACTCGGCCCACGCGGGCCATTCTCGTAACAAGAACGATTCTTTCGTTTTCACGCTGCATAATGTTCATTGCATCCAGAACTGTCGTCTGGGCATGGAGCCTTCGAATAGGCCTTGTAAAATCGCGCAAATCGGTGAATTTCTCCCCCGAGCCTAATGTCTCATAAATACTGATAAAGCCGACGATATTTGCTCGTTCCTTATCCGCGACCAGCAGTCGGGTAAACGCACATTCTTTTAACTTGTTCAATAAAACCGAATTGTCAGAATCCACGTCGACCATTTCAACTTTATGAAGAGGTATCATCACAGTTCGTATTGAGATATGTGAGATACCAACCAGCCGGTTGATGATGTCCGTCTGCACTGAACTCAATATCCCCTCTTCCTGGGTCTCTGCCATAATTGTTTTAATATGAGCTTTCTCCACAACGCTTGTCATTGTCTTGACCGGGCCGGGCGCCCCTGTTAACCGGGCAAATATACCGGACACAAATTTTAGCAGCGGCACGACTCCGCACCAGCTAAAAAGCTTGTGGAATACGTACAGAACCGGGGCAAACAAAGGCATCAGAACGTCGGCACGGTAGAAAAAAACATTCTTCGGTATCAACTCGCCGAATACTAATAGTATCGGTGCCGTAATCAACGTTGCAGACAGCTCCGCAGTGTGAGTGGCTTCGATTCTGCTCAACAACATATAAGTGACAATGCTTGTAATAAGATAGTGTGCTAGGTTGGTGCCGACCAGCATCGAAAGCAGCAGGGCGGCACTGTCATGGACACATTTACCCAGAAGCACGGATGACAGTCGCTTTTTTTCAATCGCCAGGCGCAAACGGAGCCGGCTTAGCTTGTACATACCCGTTTCGGCCCCGGCGAAAAGACCGGAGAGTATAACAACAAAAACAGCCACTAATATTAAGATCGTGCTATTGACCATTGGCATCGGTTGATTTAAGCGTTAATATAACAGTTTTGATTCGATGTTTTTGCACGCGCTCGACGGTAAACTTAAGGTCTTCCAAATACGCAACATCTCCGCTTTTCGGCATCTTACCCAGAAGGGCGGTTACAAGGCCGCCAATAGTGGTGATCTTCGCTTCCTCGGGATTGATCCCGAAGGCGTCGGCCCAATCGTGAATGGAAAGACTCCCTGCCAGCCGATATTCGAAAGGTCCTGTCTGTTCGATAGGTTCTATCCCATCTGCGATTTCAATCGGTCCCACCAGCTCTTCCGCAATATCCTCTAAGCGCACCGAACCCGCAATCCCGCCGTATTCATCCACAACTATTGCTATGTCCGTACCGCTCTTGCGGAAAAGCTCCAGAAGAGATTCTACCATCTTTTGTTCAGGAACAAAATGTACTCGTTGAACAATCTTATCCAGTGACCTGTCACCTTCCAGCAGGAGTTGACGCAGATGCACGAGCCCGACTATATTGTCTTTTTTTCGCACGTAGACGGGAAGCTTTGTCATATGGTTTTTGAGCATTAGTTCCCGTGCTGTATGAGCGGATTCGGTAACGCTGCAGGCAATCATATCTACCCGTGGCCGCATAACATGTCGCACTTTCAGAAAACCAAGCTCGACAACCTCTGTCAGGAGCTTGTTTTCATCGGCCGTGATGAGACCACGCTTTCGCACGTGTTCAATCAGTGATTTGAATTCGGACGTGCTGATCGGCTTGGGGGGGTGTGCCGGACCCAGAAATAGCCGAAGAAACGGCTCTATTATGAAAACTCTGAACACAAACTGCAGCGGTGCAAAAATCTGCAGGCAAACAACCATCGGCAGGGCCGTTGCGATACTCACCGACTGTGAATTTCCGTACGCGATGGATTTCGGCACTATTTCACCGAACAGCACCAGCACTGCAAAGCTGACGCCCGCCGTGATGGCCGCCGCTCCTGCGCCAATCTGCTGTCCTATTCTTACCGTGAGAACGCTTGCCAGAGCGTAGAAAAGAACATTAACGGTCATATTGCCGAAAAGAAGACATCCAAGTAATTTTTTGGGCTTGTTCGGCAGGCTGCCAGCGAGTTGTTGAAGTCGGTGCTTCGATTTTCGCAGCAGTTTAATCTGACTGCGTGACAGGTTAAAGAAAGCGGTTTCAGAACCTGAAAAAAAAGCCGAGCAGCCGAGCAGCACAAGCATAACAACGATATGACCAATATTTTGGTAAACTTGACCCACTGTTAGCTACTACCTTACTGCGGTTTAGGTAGCGTTACCGTAAATGTGCTTCCCTCGGCTGGTTTGGATTCGACTGATATGCAGCCTCCGTGAGCATCAACTATTTTCTTACAAAAAGCAAGACCGAGCCCGGAGCCTGAATCCCGCGATGGCGAACTCCCGTCCCTTTTCGTCGTAAAAAAGGTTTCGAAAATATTCTCCAGGTCATTTGATTCAATTCCACAGCCGGTGTCAGTAACTTCCACCTTGACTGAGTTGTTACTCTCACTGGCTTTGATTTGCAGAATACCGCCGCGAGGCAGCATCGCATCACGCGCATTAAGAATCAAATTCATCAACACCTGTTGAATCTGCACCGGCACCGTCCAAACTGTCAACTCTTCTGGAATCTGGATTTTAACGGTTATCCCGTCCTTCGCGAAATCCCGGCACAGACACATGAAAATCTCTTCGATCAAAACAATTAGGTGCGCATTTTTCTTTTCCTGCCTCTTGCCATCTGCCATTGCCAGCATACTTTCCATAATCTTCGTGGCTCGCTCACAGCTTTGGGCCGTTCTGATAAGGGCCTTTTCCACCAGAACCTGATCATCAGGATTCTTCATGGCAAGAGTCGCGTAATTACCCACTGGTGTAAGTAAATTATTCATTTCGTGGGCTATCATATTGGTAATGGTCCCGATATTGGCAAGCGCCTGCAATTGGGCTATCTGGGATTTCAAGGCACTATTTTGCTCTTCATGATCGGCCAGGCGTTTATGCAAAGAAACACGTTTCTCGATAATGCTTGTCAACAGTCGGCTCCTGCTATAAAATTTATCAACGTTTGTAGTCTTAACTCTTTGGTCTTTTATTATTATCTACCGGAAACTGCTGGTTTACAAGTATTTATATCGACTAATAGTGAGGTTTTTCTTGAACAATGACAAGGAAAAGGATGGATGGTAAAATGGTGTGTATATCGTGAATCGAGCCACGAGTCACAGGACACTTGAGACTACAGATGAACGAGCAGAGGATCGTAGAAGAGCTGTTAACATTGTTGGAGGCAAATGGCGTTACTATCCGTAACGAACCGCTTGGCGGAAGCGGTGGGGGTCTGTGCACTATGAAAGGGCAATCGATTTTCTTCGTAGATACACAAGCCCAATCAGCTGATATCGCGCCTATTTGTGCCGAGGCAGTCTCAAAAGTGGCCGATATTGAGAAACTCTATATAAAGCCGGAAGTCCGACAATTTATCGAAAGCCACACCGGCAGCGCAAAGGAGTAGTGTAAAATACCGGTAAAAAGAGCACTTTACAGACCTGGATATTGATTTTGTTGCAGTCGAGGCAAAAAAAGAATATCATTGAATAAAATAAGCAAATGATAGCGGATAGAAAAGCAAACTATACGCTAAACGATAATTAGAACAGGAGCTGTTCTCTTATGAACCATAAAAAAGCTGAAAAAGACCAGGAAAAAACACCTATGGTCCTCGTCGTCGATGACAATCAGGAAAACCTTGAACTCTTGCAGGCATATCTTGAGGACATGGACTGCCAGACCGTCCCTGCGAGTGATGGACTCCAGGCAATTGAGATTGTAGCCGACAGTGCGCCTGATTTGATCTTGCTTGACGTTATGATGCCTAAAATGAGCGGCTTTGAGGTTTGTAAGAGAATAAAAAACGACCCCAAAACCAGTGACATTCCCATAATAATGGTGACCGCTCTTAATGAATTCGGCGATATCGAACACGGTATTGACTCGGGAACAGACGATTTTATCAGTAAACCAGTCAACAAGCTGGAGCTTCTGACGCGCGTTAAAACTATGCTGAAGTTAAAACATTTAAGCGACAAGCTTGAACGTACATTGGCATATCTAAGCGAGATAGAAAAACAGGCACAAATAACAAAGTCGGATTAAAGTCTTTATAAGGAGCCGGATTAGGCACCATAATATGTTTCCAAAGCCCTATATCTGAACACTGAGATAGTTACTTATGTTGAAAATGAAACACCTATTTTGGATAGAACGGCTCGCGACTATAGCGATGGCGTGTGCGATCGGATTTATGGCGGGAACGTCCTATCCACAGGCTTTTCTTCTTTATCCTGCGGCCGTGGTACTTATCGGTGCCTGTACTAAGATATGGGTGCATCACCAATCTCAGAAACTGCATCGGTGGGAAGAACAAAAATAATTTCTTCGGCCCTGATTTTACCATCGGCAGGACGGAAGCAAAGTCCGGAAACCGTCCTTTAAAATCCCAACAATCCCTACATCACACACAATCGCCACATAAACCAGCCAAAACAAGAACCTATGTAATCTTTTGCCAAAACAAGGATTAATGAGCTTGTTCATGTTGTCGATATCTTTATTGCAAAGAACAGAAGACTGAAACTCGTATCTCGTTAATCTTATCTCACAGAGCGAGAGACGAGATACCAGAGACGAGCAGCGAGCTTATGAGTGCATTACTGGAAATTCTCGGCAGGGCGATTACGGTCGACACAGCCGACCTGATTACGTACTGGTTGGATGAGGTCAAGCTACCAAAAGACAACAGTGAATCTGCGCAATATCAGCAGCTAAATAAAATCATCGGGCTTCTGGGTGAAAGGAAATTGGATGCTGCTCAGGAGCAGATAAGGATGTATCTTTTCGAAAATCCCTCCTGCACGCTTGGACGAATGGCTGCGACTGTTGTGCTTCTGCAAAAGAACCAGATCCAAAATGCAATCGATGAGCTAAACTCGGTCTATCTGCGCCAGCCTAACAATACCATGGCTCTTTACGCCCTTGGCCATTGTTATGAACGACTTGGTAAAGAGGCTCAAGCCATCGAATTTTATCAGGATTGTCTAAAGTTCAAAATCTATTTGCAGCTACCGGCCCAAAGACTGGCCGCAATTTACTTCAAGAACGGTCAACTGGAAAAGACCATACAGCAATATGAGCTGTTGAAAAATGAATATCCTGACGATATATCGACACTTGTCACGCTTGGCCATTTGTACATTGCAAGCCTCGAATACACAAAAGCAATTGAAACGTTTAATACGGCAATCTTATTACATCCGGGCAATTTTTATACTGATGATGATGATATAGACCTGCTCATCGCAGATGGACAATTATACGACGCACTCGAAAATATTCAGGATTCATTACAAAATCATCCGGATCGCCCCGATTTGATCGCAAAGTGTGCTGATGTTCTTGCTATGTTGGGCTCCACCGAAGAGGCTGTTGCACAATATGAAGAAGCAATTCGTCTTTGCCCTGACTTTCTCGAGGCAACTATAAAACTTGGGACACAGTATTTACAGCTAAACGCCGAACAGCTTGCAGCAAAGCAGTTCAACAGGGCGGTGGAAATAAATGACAAAATAGTTGATGCTTATATCGGACTGGCTACCGCAAGTAAACTGGCTTCTGATAACTCGTATGCCTTAGCCACATTATCATTGGCTGCTGCAATACAGCCAAACAGTTCGTTCCTTTTTGCTGAAACGGCTACCTTGCAATTCAAGGCACGCTTTGGGCAAAGATTCCCATTTCCTGATGGACATGATGCTGCCAGCCTGATTGAAGCTGTAATTTGCGCACATCAAAAACAAATCAGTTGTAGGCCGAATAATCCTGACCTACACTACAGATTGGGCGTTTTATTGATGAGTATCGCACGCTTA
>Ga0224495_10001907_pt1 | contig 14139 bp, 13 predicted proteins | sample SF_Jul11_sed_USG_FD_168128 | JGI IMG/M metagenome (GOLD analysis project Ga0224495, IMG submission 168128) | Sediment microbial communities from San Francisco Bay, California, United States - SF_Jul11_sed_USGS_4_1 | ecosystem: Environmental > Aquatic > Marine > Sediment | place: USA: California... | reverse complement strand
CCAGGCCAAAGGCCAGGCCAAAGACCAGGCCAGCGCCCAGGCCAAAGACCAGGTTTTCATCTTTTCTGATTCTGTTGTTGGTAAACAACAAAATCAGAATCATTGCCCAAAGCGGAGCAAAAATAATGTCCCAGACGCGAGACATCGCGAAGGGCAATTGGATGTTGGTCTTTTCGGTCCATCTGATCTGGGTCGTGTTTGGAATTTCACCGGCCACGAGATACCAGATTCCCCAGAACAAAGCGAAAAGAATCGCCACGACTAAGGGAATCCTCCAAAGCATTCTGTTCCTCTGAATCGTTTCCATCATAACCTCCTTTATCTTTTGTAAATTTAAAACTGATAATAATCAGTTTTATGACTATTATCAGTATAGCATAGACGTTAAATCCTGTCAATATCGCAGGGGTGGTAGACCGGATTTGAACCTGGTCAGAAACTATATTCTTAACTCCACTTTTTCAATATATTTTTCCAAAATCTTTTTGAATTCTTTCAGGATTTCGTCTGGGTGTGGTTGAATTTTTTCAAATTCTTTATCCAGAACCTTTTTATTCTGAAATTGCTGGAGAGCGAATTTTTTGGAGTCGCGGAGCCATTCACCTATTTTTTCTATATCCTCTTTTTTAACCAATTCCGGCACAACGGTGGTACGGAATTCATAATCAATCCCGCTGTTTTTTATAATTTTCACACTTTCTTTGATTTTTTCTAAATCAATTTTTACTCCGATTGCTTTTTCGTATTTATCTAAACTTGTCTTAATATCCATAGCAATAAAATCAATCAGTTTCTCATCAAATAATTTACTCAATACTTCCGGATTACTACCGTTGGTATCCAATTTTACCAAAAATCCTTTCGCTTTTATTTTTTTTATAAAATCAGTCAAACCGGGGCTTGTTGTCGGCTCTCCGCCAGTAATGCAAATCCCGTCAATCAAGTCCTGCTCCGAATCCAGAAACCAAAAAAATTCTTTTTCGCCGATTTCCGGCTGGGTTTTAATTCTTTTCGCATCAACCAATTCCGGATTCTGGCAAAAACCGCATTTAAAATTGCATCCAATTAAAAAAACAGTGGCCGCAACTTTTCCCGGATAATCAACAAGAGTAAGTTTTTGCAAACCACCGATTTTCATAAATAACAATTAACTTTTAACTTTGAACTCTAATCTATTTTTAAATTCCTGTTGTTTACCTTTATTCCATTGCTGAACTGGCCTCAAATATCCGACAATTCTGGAATAAACTTCGCAGGGCTGTTCAATGGCGCATTTGGGGCAAACCCAGTGTTCGCCGCTTAGATAGCCGTGACTGGGGCAGACGCTAAAGGTCGGGGTAAGAGTAAAATACGGGAGATGAAATTTGGAAAATATTTTTTTGATTAAATATTTAACCGCTTCAGGATCGGAAATTCTTTCTCCGATAAATCCGTGAAGCACCGTGCCGCCAGTATATTTTGTTTGAATATTGTCTTGAAGTTTCAAAGCGCTAAACAAATCGTCAGTATAATCCACGGGCAATTGAGTGGAATTGGTATAATATGGTTCGCCGTCCCCGGCTGTAATTATATCGGAAAATTGTTTTTTATCTATTTTAGCCAATCTATAAGAGGTTCCTTCACCGGGCGTGGCTTCAAGGTTGTACATATTGCCGGTTGATTCCTGATAAACAATCAATCTCTCCCTCATATAATTCAAAACTTCAACGGCAAATTTTTTTCCCTCGGAACTGGCCATATTTTTATTCATAAAATTCAAAAGCGCTTCATTCATGCCAATCAAGCCGATGGTGGAAAAATGGTTGCCCCAATAACTGCCGCGCATTTTTTTTACTCCGTCCAAATAAAACTTGGCGTAGGGATAAAGACCTTTTTCCGTAAATGTTTCTATGGTTTTTCTTTTTATTTCCAATGATTCCTTGGCTAAATCCATTAAATGAGCCAAACGATTTAAAAACTCTTTTTTGTTTTTGGAAAGGTAGCCGATCCGCGGCATATTGATGGTTACCACTCCGATACTGCCGGTCAGCGGCGATGCTCCGAACAAACCGCCACCCCGCTTATAAAGTTCGCGGTTATCCAACCTGAGACGACAGCACATTGAACGCGCATCTTCCGGGTTCATCTCGCTATTGATATAATTGGCAAAATAAGGGATGCCGTATTTGGCTGTCATTTCCCAAACCGGTTTTAAAACCGGATTATCCCATTCAAAATTTTTGGTAATGTTGTAAGTCGGGATTGGAAAGGTAAAAACCCGGCCATTGGCATCTCCTTCGCTCATTACCTCGGCAAATGCCTGATTAAGCATATCCATTTCTCCCTGAAATTCTTTATAGGTTTCCTTTTGCGGCTGGCCGCCGATAATCGCGGGAGTGTCTTTTAAATTATCCGGCACCACCAAATCCATAGTGACATTGGTAAAGGGTGTTTGAAACCCCACCCTGGTCGGAACATTGCATCCAAAAATAAATTCCTGCATGGCCTGTTTCACTTCTTTGTAATCGAAATTATCACGCCTGATAAAAGGAGCCAGTAAGGTATCAAAATTAGAAAAAGCCTCTGCTCCAGCTGTTTCTCCCTGCAGAGTATAGAAAAAATTAACTATCTGATGAAGAGCAACACGAAAATGTTTGGCTGGAGCAGTCTCTATTTTCCCTTTTACTCCTCTGAACCCCCTCAAAAGCAAATCCGTTAAATCCCAGCCGCAGCAATAGGTGGCTAAGTATCCTAAATCATGAATATGAAAATCACCAAATTCAACCGCTTCCCTGATTTCTTTCGGATAGATTTTATTCAACCAGTAATTTTTAGTAACAAAAACCGAGACATAATCATGAAGTCCTTGCAGGGAATAAGTCATATTGCTGTTTTCTTTCACTTGCCAGTCCAGCTCTTCAATATAATTGCTTATCATATTCAAACTTTCATCAGCGGCTATTTGTATTTCCCTGATTCTTCGTCTTTGTTCGCGGTAAAGAATGTAGGCGCGGGCAGTTTCGGTGTATCCGGCAAGAATCAGGACCTCTTCCACCAAATCCTGAATTTCTTCAACAGCCGGAATATGGTCTTTTTTAAATCTTTTGTTTAATAAAACAACCACCTTGTCGGAAAGCCGCTCGGCAATGCGCCGACCTCCCTTGTTGGTGGCAGTTAGTGCTTTAAAAATGGCATCGGTGATTTTTTCCTGTTCAAAATCAACTATTCTTCCGTCTCTTTTTTTAATTTGGATAAACTTATTTTTCATAACCAAGACTTAATTTTATAAAATAAAAAGACCTAGGTCAATAAACCCAGGCATAAAACTCCGTCAATAAAATTATTTCTTCTTTCTTATAAAGGTAGGAATGTCCCATTCGTCATCTTCGTCTCCGCCCAAGGGACTCTTATAGACAGTAATGCCTTCGTCTTTTTTTTCTTCCTTTTTCGATTTTTTCTTTCCCGTTTCTTCGGAGGCTACGATTTCCGATTCCAAAATCAGTTGACTGGAACCGTGTCTGACGCCGCCATTTTCACTGAATCCGGTTGCGATCACGGTAATTTTTATTTCTCCTTTCTTAATTTTTTCATCAAGCACTGCGCCGAAAATCACTTTGGCATCCCGGTCAGCGGACTCGGTGATAACTTTGGCCGCCTCGCTTATCTCTATCATTCCTAAATCCTGATTGCCGGTCACATTAAACAAAATTCCTTTTGCCCCTTCTATTGAGAATTCCAACAATGGAGAACTGATTGCCGCCTTGGCTGCTTCTACTGCCCTGTCCTCTCCGCTGGCTCGGCCGATGCCCATAATAGCCGGGCCTGAGTTTTCCATAATGGTTTTAATATCGGCAAAATCAAGGTTGATAATTCCGGGATAAATAATCAAATCGGAAATTCCCTGAACCGCCTGCCTCAAAACATCGTCAACGATTCCGAAGGCGTTAAGCAATGAAACTTTTTTATCAATCACATTTAAAAGGCGGTCATTGGGAATGATGATAATCGTGTCAACTCTTTGTTTGAGTTCGGCTAATCCTTCTTCGGCAATTCTTGCCCTCTGACTTCCTTCAAAAGAAAAAGGCTTGGTTACGATGGCGACAGTCAATGCGCCGGTTTCTCTGGCCATCTCGGCAACTATCGGAGAAGCTCCGGTTCCTGTTCCACCTCCCAAACCGCAAGTTATAAAAACCATATCTGACCCGCGAAGAGCTTGCTGGATTTCTTCCTTGTTTTCTTCGGCTGCTTTCCTGCCGATTTCAGGATTCATTCCCGCGCCCATTCCGTGAGTAAGCATTTTCCCGATATGGATTTTTTGCTGGGCCTTGTTGCTGTGAAGCGCCTGAACATCGGTATTAATCGCAATAAAATCAACGCCCTTTATTCCACAGGACATCATTCGACCAATTGCATTATGGCCGCTTCCGCCGACACCCACAACTCTTATGCGGGCAAAAGTTTCTATTTCCGGCTTTATCTGAGGCATAGGTTTCCATCTTATACCCTATTTATATTTTAGTCAACATTATGGCACAAAATTTCTAAAAATGCCTTTCAAAAAGCCTTTTACTCTACCAGCGGCGCCTCTGGCCGAGGCCGCTGAAAAAGACGTTTTGCCTCCTTTGCCCCGGCTAAACTCTAATGCTTTAAAAATTAAACCGACAACAGTGGCGAAACTCGGGTCGTCAACTTTTTCAACCAACCCGTCTATTTCTTGCGGGTACCCGATTTGGACATTTAATTTCAATTTATCTTTAGCCAAATCGATGATGCCGGGAATTTTTGCCCCGCCGCCAACCAAAACTGCGCCCGCCGGCAGCAATCTTTCCTTGCCCATCCTTCTCAATTCTTTGTTAACCAAGCTGAAAATTTCGTCTATTCTTGCTTCCATTATTCTGGCAACTTCCTTGCGGCTAGCAACACCCTCTTCTTTTTCGTCTATTTTAGACAAATCAATAATATCTTTTTTGCTAATCTCTTCCGGAAGGCATGAACCATAGCTAAGTTTTATCTTTTCAGCGGTCTCGATACTTGTCCTCAACCCAATGGCAATATCGTTGGTAATGTGGGCTGCTCCAACCGGCAAAATAACAACATCCAACAGTTTTCCTTCTTCATAGACCGACATTCCCGTTGTTCCCGCCCCGAAATCCAAAACTAAAACCCCTAATTCTTTTTGTTTTTTGGAAAGCACGGCTTCGGAGGCAGCCAGGATATTTAAAATCAACCCTTCTATTTCTATTCTATTCAGCGCAAGACATTTTCTCAGATTTTTCAAATGCTGGGCTTGGCCTTCTATAATTAAAGTATCAACTTCCAGCCTGACGCCGCTCATTTCCCTCGGGTCTCTGATTCCCTCTTGGCCGTCAAGATTGAAATCCCGGGCAATAATATCCAGAATTTCCTTGTTCGGGCCCAGGGAAACCGCTGAAGCATTGCTTATCGCCCTCAATACGTCTTCCTCGGTGACTTCCTCATCCGCTCTTGAAACAGCGGCAATGCCCTTGCTGGTTTTGGCCTTGATATGACTGCCGCCGACAGCGACATAAACTTTTTCAATGGACGACCCGACCATTCTTTCGGCCTGCTCAATGGATTTTCTGATGCTTTTTGTCATTTCCGCAATATCAACAACAACTCCTTTTCTCATTCCAAACGAAACACTTTCACCAGTGCCGATTATTTTTGGTTTTGCTCCTTCTTCCGCTTTTATGGAAGCGACCGCTGTCCTGACTTTGCTGGTTCCAACATCCAGTCCTGCTATAATTTGATTTTTTGGCATACCTCCTTTTGCTTTTTTAACATTTTATTAAAATCTTTTTTTGTCTCGTCTTTATATCCGGCTAAATGCAGCATGCCGTGGATTAATAAAATCGATAATTCTTCTTTTAATGAATGTTCTAGTTCTTTGGCCTGTTTCTTTGCCTGTCCTAGGCAAAGAATTATTTCCCCGTAATCAAATGCCAACACATCGGTTACCTTATTTCTTTTCAGATATTTTTTGTTCAAACTTTTCATCCGCGCGTCATCAACAATAACCACGCTCAATTCTGGAATCTTTAATTTTACCAGCCTTAAAACCTTCTCCGCAAATTTCTCCAAAAATTTCAAATCAACCTTTTCTTTCGCCAGATTATTTATCTCAATTTTCATTCTCCTTTCAATAATTCTCCCACGATTTTACTCACTATGCCCCCGTCGGCCTTGCCTTTGACCTGCGGCATGATTTTCGCCATCACCTTGCCGGTGTCTTTCGGCCCGGCTGCACCGGTTTCCTCAATTGCTTTTTTAACAATTTCTTTGACTGCGTCTTCGCTCATCTGCTCGGGCAGATACTTCTGAATGATTTGCAATTCTTTGGTTTCTTTATCCACCAAATCCTGACGTCCACCTTTTTCGAATTCAAAAATTGAATCCTTTCTTTTTTTTGCCTCGCCGGAAATCACTTCAACAACTTCTTCCTCGTTTAACTTGCTCAGTTCTTCCAATTTGCCAATATCTTTTTCTGTTTTGCTTAATTTCGTTCTTTTTTCTATTTCCTTATTATGAAGAGCGGCATTTATTCCTCGCAAAACCAAAAGCAGCAATTCGTTTTTTCCAACCATTGCTTTTTTTATGTCCTGATTTATTTCTTCTTTTAACATATTAGCTTCTGCCTATTTTTTTAAGCCACATTTTCTTTTTTCTTTTTGCCACTCTTTCCAAGGCGCTTTTTCTGCGCGTGAGCCGGCTCGGGGCCTTTTTTCGAAACTGCGAACTCTTTGCCTCAATTAAAATCCCGCTCTCCCGGACTTTTTGAGTAAAACGCCTCATCAGGGAAGACACATTTTCTCTTGGTTTTTTTGTAACTTCCATAAGTTTTTAGCCTAATCTTTTTTTAACCTCATTAATTACTTTCTCCAGCAAAACCGTCTCCTGAGCGCCGGTTTTCATATCCTTGATTATTATGGTACCCTCCAGTGCCTCGCGCTGCCCCATAATCAATGCCAGTTCCGCGTCCTCTTTATCAGCTACTTTTAATTGGGATTTAATGCTCGGCTTGCTGAACGCCTCACCGACTTTTATTCCCTTGGTTTGAAATTCGTCAAACAACTTCAAAGCTTTTCTTCTTCCTAAGTCGCCCAGCTGAATCAGAAAAACTTTCGGTTTTTCTATTTCAGAAACTTTTATATCCTGCTTCTTGATAATATTAATTACCCTCTCCATGCCGGCCGCGGCTCCAACTCCGGGGGTCGGCTTGCCTTTAAACATCTCCACCAAATTGTCATATCTGCCTCCGCCCATTAATGCGCCTTGTGAAGATGCTTCTTTGCTTTCTTCATAAAATTCAAAAACCGTCCTGGTGTAATAATCTATGCCTCTAACCAATTGCCAATTCAACTGATACGGAATTTCTAAATCATCAAGAAATTCCAAAACGCTTTTAAAATGGGTCTTGCATTCATCACAAAGAAAACCTATCACCTGTGGAGCCTTAGAAATCAGACGCTGACATTTATCATTCTTACAATCCAGCATACGCAGCGGATTTTCTTTAAATCTTCTACGGCAATCAGAGCAGACCCCCCTTAGGTGCTGGCGATAATAACCAATTAATGCTTTTTTGTATTTCGGAACGCAGATTGGACAGCCGATGCTGTTAATCTGCAAATTATACTTTTTCAAATTCAATCTCTTTAAAATGCTGATAAAAATCTGGATTGTCTGGATATCGCTGACCGGACTTTCATCGCCGATTATCTCCCAGTCAATCTGGTGAAATTGACGATAGCGGCCCGCCTGGGGCTTCTCGTGGCGGAATAAAAGACCAGTGGTATAAAGTTTTATTGGCTGAGGTAGATTTTTCATTCCATGCTCTATGTATGCCCTGACTATGCCGGGAGTAAATTCCGGGCGCAAAGCAAAAGTTTCTCCGCTTTTGCTTTTGAAGGTATACATTTCTTTTTGGACAATGTCGGTTGTCTGGCCGGTGCCGCGCAAATACAGACGCGCATCTTCAAAAACCGGCACATCGATTCTCTTAAAGCCGTAACTAGACAAAACCTGGCTAACGATTGAATACAGTTTCTCCCAGTATTTTTGGTCTTCGGGAAGAATGTCGTGAGTGCCTTTCGGCGCCTGAATTTTTATCTTGGCTATTTTTGGCTTTCGCGGCTTGCTCGGCCTGCCTCTTTTCCCTTTATTGTGTTTCATATTTATTCATCTATTACCACGCTCATCCTATTTAATGGCCAGGCTCTTAACCAGGCCTGACCGATAATAAATTTTTTTCTCACTTCCCCCCATTTTCTTGAATCGGAGCTTGACTGGCGATTGTCGCCCAGCACAAAATATTCGTCCGCTCCAAGGGTTATGCTTAAATTGCCGCCGGTATAGGCATCGTCCAAATATTCCGATTCATTCAGCACGCGTTCTATTCCTGTTTCGTCTATGACAAAAACCCTGCCGTCTTCGATTCTTATCGTCTCTTCCGGCAAGCCGATTATTCTTTTTATAAAAAATTGGGACGGCTCCAGCGGATATCGGAAAACAACCACGTCTCCGCGCTGCGGGACCCTGAAACGATAACTGATTTCATCGATTATCAAATAATCCCCATCCAAAAAATTCGGCTCCATCGAGGCGCCACTGACAAAAAACGGCTGGATTAAAAAATAACGGATGGGAATGATAATCGCCAGAGAAATTATAACTATCTTCAGAATTTCCCAAACAAAATTCACCCAATATTTAACACCGGAGATTTTTAGTTTATTCTCTTCCATATTTTTTAGTATACAAATTTATCAATTAAAAAGCAAATGTTATAATAATCTTATGGGGGCAAAACATTATAATCTCAACAAGCTCTTCAAAAACGAATTGAGGCCGATTCAAAAAAAACAAAAAAAACCAATTATTATTGGCGCGCTTGCTATTGCCTTGATATCCTTAATTATAATAAACCCGTTTGGCTTATCCCTGAAAAGAGAAATATTAGCTGTCAATCGAAGTTCTCCAAAAACAGTCGTTGAATTGGGAAAAATCGGCTCGGTCCTGCCTTTTGCGATAAAAAACAAAGCCCGGGTAAATCTGCTCTTTTTAGGAATAGGAGGCGAGGGCAACCCCGCTCCGAAACTTACTGACACAATTATCTTAATCAACAGCGATTCAAAAGGCGCAAATCCAATCGGCATTTCTATCCCCCGCGATTTATTGGTGAAATTTCCGGAAAAAAATTATTATAAAAAAATCAATGCCCTGTATCAGGATAGCGGAATTGAAGCAATCAAAGCCGCGATATTCGAAATTGCCGGGTTAGAAGTTGATTATTATCTTGTCTTGGATTTGGAGGGGGTAAAAAAATTGATTGACAAAGTCGGCGGCATTGATATCGATGTTAAGGAAGATATTTACGACCCGCAGTTTCCTGGACAGTATAATTCTTTCGAGATATTTTCGCTGAAAAAAGGGCTCCAGCATCTTGACGGCGAAACCGCCCTGAAATATATCCGAACCCGATACCAGCCGCAAGGAGATTTTTCCAGAATTAAAAGGCAGCAGCAGGTAATCGGCGCTCTAAAAAACAAAATTTTATCTTTAAATTTCATCTGGAATTTTCCGAAAATCCTCAGCCTCTGGAAAATTCTGGAAAACAATGCTTTTACCAATATTGGATTAACTGATATTAAATATGCCTGGAATCTGGCTAAAAAAACCAATTTAGATGAAATCGAGTTTAATACCATTGCTTCTCCTTTGGTGGTTTCCGATACTGCAATTTTAGGCAATGAAACCGCTTCAGTCCTCGTCCCGCGCGCTGGATTGGATAATTATAAAGAAATAAAAGAATACATAAATAATTTAATCTCAAAATAATGAAAACTTTGATTGTCGGACTGGGAAATCCGGGAAAAAAATATGCAAAAACCCGACACAACATCGGGTTCAGGGTTATTGACGCGCTCAAAGACGAAATATCCGACAAAGATATTGTTTTTTTGAAACCGGATATTTTTATGAATAATTCCGGCAAAGCCGTAAAAGAAGAACTCAAATACTCGGCACTCAGTTCTCAGAATTTAATCGTCATTCATGACGATATTGACTTATTGTTCGGAGATATTCGCGTGAGCAAAGATTCTTCTTCCGCAGGCCATAAAGGCGTGCAGTCGATTATTGATGAATTAGGAACAAAAGATTTTACAAGGATTCGCATAGGAGTTCGGCCGACCCGCTTACGTCAAGGCTTCGGCGGGCAAGCGGAAAAATTTGTTTTGGAAAACTTTACCAAAGACGAAGAAAAACAATTGCCTGAAATAATTAAAAAAGCGGGTGGGCTAATTCCCAGACCGCTTTCTTAACCTCATGTTCCTAATCCTACCTGCGAGTGTTTTAGATTTTCTTACAAAAGCAAGAAACCCTAAAAGCTTTTGACTATCAACCAAATCAAGGAGGGTAGACTGGTTCTCGTCACTCATCAGGCAGGACCAGAAACACAAAATACCTTATTTTTATTCTGCTATAAGTATAGCATAATGCCCAAACTTTGTCAACAGGAGAGCTATGGATATTAAAAAAATTACCATCAGGGATAAAGAATATCCCGCTATTTTAAAAGAGATCCACAATCCCCCAAAAGAACTGTATATCAAGGGTGAAATTACCAGTCAGGACAAAACGGCAATAGCGGTGGTCGGAACAAGAAGATATTCCCAGTACGGAAAGCAGGCCTGCCTTGACATTGCCGGAAAATTGGCTAAACTTGGGATTACGATTGTCAGCGGGTTGGCCAGAGGCATTGATACTTTTGCCCACCAGGCAGCTTTGGAAAATAACGGCAGAACAATCGCAGTATTGGGAAGCGGGATGGACAAAAATAATTTTTCTCCTGCCAGCAATTATACTTTGGGAGAAAAAATAGCGGAAAACGGAGCAGTAATTTCCGAATATCCCGAAGGCACGCCCGGCGCAATTTACACTTTCCCGGAAAGAAACAGAATTGTCAGCGGATTGAGTTTGGGCGTAGTGGTAATTGAAGCGCCCGAGGAAAGCGGGGCATTGATTACCGCTAATCTCGCCTTAGAACAAAATCGTGAAGTTTTTGCCGTGCCGGGCTCTATCTACGAGCAAAACTCACGGGGTACAAATCAATTGATTAAAGCTGGCGCAAAACCGGTTACTTGCGTTGAGGATATTTTGGAAGAATTGAATTTATCGCATCTACTGCAGAGCACGGAAAAGAAAAAAATCAGACCGGAAAACAAAGAGGAAGAAGTTATTCTATCCATCCTCTCTTTACAGCCAATTCATATCGATGAAATAATAAAAATCAGCAAACTGCCGACATCTGCGGTTAATTCCACTCTAATGATATTGGAATTAAAAAAGGCGGTCAGAAATCTCGGCAAAGGAAATTATATTTTATGCAATTGATTATCGTGGAATCGCCGACCAAGGCGAAAACAATCAAACAATTCTTGGGCAAAGGATTTTCAATCGAATCCTCCTTTGGACATGTCCGTGATTTGCCTGCACGGGAATTAGCAATTGATATTGAAAATAATTTCCAGCCAAAATATGTAATAATGCCTAAAGCTAAAAAAATAATCAGTTTTTTAAAAGAAAAAGTCAAAAAATCCGATAGTACAATTCTGGCAACTGACGAAGACCGCGAAGGCGAAGCCATTGCCTGGCATTTAACCGGGGCGCTCAACCTCAAAAATCCCAAAAGAATTGTTTTCCACGAAATTACCAAAAACGCAATAGAAGAAGCATTGCAAAATCCTCGCGATATTGACTTGAATTTGGTTGATGCCCAGCAGGCGCGCAGAATTTTGGATAGATTAGTCGGTTATAAATTATCTCCCCTGCTCTGGAAAAAAGTGGCTAAAGGATTATCAGCCGGCAGAGTTCAGTCAGTGGCTGTGCGCCTGGTCGTAGAAAGGCAAAAAGAAATCGACGATTTTAAACCGCAGGAATACTGGAATATTGATGCGGAATTTGAAAAAGGTTTTACCGCCCGGCTTGTCAAAGAAATCAAAACAGAAAAAGAAACGCAGGAAATTGTAAAAGATTTGAAAGGGGCGGAATATAAAGTTAAAAAAATCGAGAAAAAAGAAAATAAAAAATACCCCTTTCCGCCATTTATTACCAGCACCCTTCAGCAGGAAGCGTCCAGAAAATTAAAATTTTCAGCCAAACAAACAATGTTTATTGCCCAGCAATTATATGAAAACGGGCAGATAACTTATATGCGCACCGATTCCTTAAATCTGGCCGGGCAGGCGGTGTCCAAAATCAGAAATATTATTGAAAAAGATTTTGGCAAAAATTATCTCCCTTTAAAACCGGCTTTTTATAAAACCAGAAACAAGGCCGCCCAGGAAGCCCACGAAGCAATCAGACCGACTTTCCCCGATAGAAAACCCGAAGACATAAAATCTTCCTTGAATAAAAACCAGTTTGCTTTATACAATTTAATCTGGCAGAGAACAATCGCCTGCCAGATGACTCCTGCTGTTTTTGACGCAACAGCAATTGATATCGAAACCGACAAAAGCCGTTCCAAAAACATTTACGTATTCAGGGCTAACGGGAATGTGATAAAATTTGACGGATTTCTGAAAGTTTGGCCGACCAAGACCGAGGATGTAATCATTCCGAAGCTGAAAATCAATGAAATTCTTAATCTAATCAAATTGATTCCATCCCAGCATTTTACCCAGTCGCCATTTCCTTATTCTGAAGCAATGTTAATCAAGGCGCTGGAAGAACACGGCATTGGCCGACCATCAACTTATGCTCCGACCCTCGAAACAATCCAAAACAGGGGCTATGTGGCAAAAAGAGCCAAATATCTTTACCCAACCGAAATCGGGACATTGGTGAACAATCTTTTAGTTGAGCATTTTCCTCGAATTGTCGATATCGGCTTTACTGCGGAAATGGAAAACGAGCTTGATGAAATTGCCGGAGGAAAAAAGAAATGGGTGCCGACAATTAAAAAATTCTATATTCCCTTTGAAAAAAATCTTAAAATCAAATATCAAGAATTGGATAAAAAAGAAATTACCGAAGAAAAATCAGAAGAAATTTGCGAAAAATGCGGGGCGCCGATGATTATCAAATTAGGCAGGTTTGGAAAATTTTTGGCTTGTTCTAATTTTCCCAAGTGCCGCAATACAAAATCAATAGATACTTCTATTGGTGTAATTTGCCCGAATTGCGGGGGAAATATAATTGAAAGAAACACCAAAAAAGGAAAAATATTTTACGGCTGCAGCAATTATCCGAAATGCGATTTTGCATTATGGGACAGGCCCACCGGAGAAAAATGCCCGCAGTGCGGCTCGCTACTTGTCAAAAACCGCTTTAATAAGGTAAAATGCAGTAATAAAGAGTGCGGTTATATAAAAGAATAAGCCCAGGTGGCGGAACCCGCCCGAGGCGGGCAAGCTGGCAGATTTAGTCGCCTCTGGCGACCGCGCACGACTATGATATTTTTATATGTTATAAAAAGTCTGAATCATAATTTCCGCTACGTAGGAATTACCAATAATATTAAAAAACGGATTGAACGGCATAATAAAGGACGTAATCTTAGCACAAGAAACTATAAACCATTTAAATTATTGTTAACCGAAAAATTTGATAATTATAAGGAGGCAAGAGAAAGAGAAATTTTTCTTAAAAGCGGACAAGGAAGAAAATTTCTAGATAATCTATGAAAATGCGCCGCTGTGGTGGAACTGGCAGACACGTAGCACTCAAAATGCTATGAGCGCAAGCTCATGACGGTTCGACTCCGTCCAGCGGCAATTGGCAGATTTAGTCGCCTCTGGCGACCGCGCACGACCCGCCATAGGCGGGCAAGCTCAAAATCGTGTGGACGCAAGTCCATAAGGGTTCGACTCCCTCCCCGGGCACAAAAGCCCCGACCACGGTCGGGGTTGTTTTATTCTTGACAATACTTTCTTATCTGTTAATATAGTATTATCTTTAACAATCCCGAAAAATCTCGCCTTAATCCGACGAAGCAAGCGGGAAAATAAAACCAAAAAGGAGGAATTATCATGCCTAATGGTCACGGTCCTAAGGAGTATGGCGGACATCAATACGCCGATCATGATGGAACTTCTGTTTGCAAGCATGGTTGTAGGTGCTGGATGGGCCTGCTCG
>Ga0224495_10001905_pt1 | contig 14145 bp, 13 predicted proteins | sample SF_Jul11_sed_USG_FD_168128 | JGI IMG/M metagenome (GOLD analysis project Ga0224495, IMG submission 168128) | Sediment microbial communities from San Francisco Bay, California, United States - SF_Jul11_sed_USGS_4_1 | ecosystem: Environmental > Aquatic > Marine > Sediment | place: USA: California... | reverse complement strand
GCTCTGTTGCCGCAAGGTAATAACCCGCGATTTTCAGTGGCCACACGCCACCGTATCGCATAAGCACTATCGGCTTATGACGACCCTTTACAATCGCAGGGCCGGTCGTTCCATATTTTCTATTGTTGTTTTAAGCCCGATGGGCTTTGTGGAATTTTCTGTTTTAATAGATTCCTCACCCCAAAGGGGATTCGGAATGACAAATGGATAGGATTTTTTGAATGGCGAAGAAAACAGTGAAGAAGAAGGCGGTTACAAAACCGGTGAAGAAAAAAGTTGCAACTAAAGTTGCCTCTAAAGGGAAGCGGTCTGCGGTGGTGGATACTCGGGTGGTTTATTGCGGGGATAATCTGGATCAGCTTGCCAAGTTGCCGGAGGGGTGTGTGGATTTGATCTATATCGATCCGCCGTTTAATTCGAATCGGAATTATGAGGTGTTCTGGGGGGAGACCAAGGAAAAGCGGGCGTTTGAGGATCGGCATGCTTCGACGCAGGCGTATATTGAGTTTATGCGACCGCGATGTGTGGAACTGCACCGGGTACTGAAAAAAACGGGGTCGCTCTACTTTCATTGCGACTGGCACGCCTCGCACTATGTCAAAGTGATGCTCGATCAGATTTTCGGGGAAAATCAGTTTCACACAGAAATTATCTGGCGACGCACAAATGCTAAAGGGCTGGCGTTCAAGTCATTCCCGAATAACCACGATTCTATTTTTTACTACACAAAGGGAAAAACTTGCACATTCAATCGCCAATATCTACCGCACGATGAAGAATATCTTGAAGCTTTTTATAAATTTGTTGAACCTGAAACAGGGCGGCGTTATCGATTGGGCGACTTAACCAATCCTAATAAAAATCGACCTAATCTGACTTATGGCAACCTCTAAAAATGTGGAAAACAAAAGCCCGGAACGACAGTGACGGGATAAAAACGCGGCATTGGCATTGTGGAATTTGAATTTTTAGAGGTGCCCTTATGAATTTCTTGGTGTTAAGCGAGTTTGGCGATGGACAAAAGAACGTATGCAGGAAGCATACGAAAAGGGAATTGTCATACAGACGAAGCCTGGCACAGTTCCCGCGATGAAGCGATATCTCGACGAGCAAGAGGGTGTTCCGGTTGACAGTGTATGGGCTGATATACCACCCATTCAAGCACAATCTACTGAACGTCTTGGTTATCCGACGCAGAAACCGCTGGCGTTGTTGGAGCGAATTATCAAGGCGTCGAGTAATGAGAATGATATTGTTTTGGATGCGTTTTGCGGGTGCGGGACGGCTTTGGTTGCGGCGGAGAATTTGGGGCGGCAGTGGATCGGGATCGATGTGTCGCCGACGGCGTGCCGGGTGATGGCCAAGCGGCTGCGGGATGTGTGCAAGATCAAAGAAGACGAGCAGTTGTGGCGGATCGGGCGGGGGTTTGTGGTGCGCGACCTGCCGTGGACGGTGGAGAAGCTGCGTAAGATACCGCCGTTTGAGTTTGAGAACTGGGCGGTGATTGCGCTGGGCGGGATTCCGAACGCGACGCAGGTAGGCGATATGGGGATTGACGGGCGGATTTACCCGGTGAGCGCGGTGCCGAAACGGGTTGAGGGTGAGTTTGATTTTATGGATGCGTGGTACCCGATTCAGGTCAAGCAGAAGGACAAGGTCGGGCGGCCGGATATTGACGCGTTCGAGGCGGTGATGATGCGCGAGGACAGGGCGAAGGGGTTCTTTGTATCATTTGATTACACGCAGGACGCGATAGCCGAAATCGGGGCGTTCTTTAAACGGACGGGCAAGACGATTATCGCGCTGACGGTGGCTGATATTTTGAATGAACAGATTGCGCATAAGTTGGCTTAAAACCCCCTCCCCCCTAACGGGGTACTCCCCCTTCCTCCTTCGCTCTCCGAGCTACGGAGGACAGGTCGCAGGGGGAGAGCTTATGGCCGTAAAAAAAGCCCGCTGTGGGAGCGGGCTTTTGGAGTTTATGGGTATTGCGTGCGATCAGTCCTGACCGTCGTGTTCTTGTTGTTCCATGGGATGGGCGTTTTGGTACTGCTCATTCATATGGCTTGTCGTCACGTGGGTGTAGATCTGGGTCGTTGACAGCGACTGATGGCCCAGCAGTTCCTGGACGCTTCGCAGGTCCGCTCCATTGTTGAGCATGTGGGTCGCGAAACTGTGCCGCAGTGTGTGCGGGCTGATGGACGGGTCCAGTCCGGCTTCAATCAGGTACTTATCCATTTTCCGGCGGACGCTTCGGGTACTCAGACGCTGGCCGTGTTTGTTGGCGAAAAGAACCCGTGAATCAAAGCCGGAGTCATTGGCCATGCGGCGGTTGCGGAATTCGATATAATGCTGGATTGACCGCAGAGCGCCGGAGCCGATGGGGCAGAGGCGTTCTTTTTTGCCCTTGCCGCGGATGTGGATGACCTCACTGAGAAAATCCACATCGTCCATATTCAGAGACACCAGTTCACTGACACGCATGCCGGTGTTGTAGAGCACTTCGAGCATGGCCCTGTCCCGTGCGCCCAGCCAGGTATTGGCAGGGGGGGTGTTCAGGAGCCGGACCACCTGTTCGTATTCGAGGAACTTGGGCAGTTTCTTGTCCTGTTTCGGCGTTTTAATGGTTACAACCGGGTTGCCGGCGACATAGTCCCGCTTGACGAGGAACTTATAGAAACTGCGAAGAGTCGCCAGCTTGCGGGCCGTCGTGGACTTGGAATAATGATTCTGTCCCAGTTCGGCCATGTACCGGCGGATCGTGTTAACATCGGCGCCGATGATTAATTCGTCGACGTTCACCTGTGTCTGTGTCGCGGTTGCGGTTGCCGAAGCGGTTTGCCATGGATTTTCGGCGGAACCGGCCTCACTGTGTCCGTCCGACGCATGGCCGGCCAGAAACGATTCAAATTGTTCCAAGTCCGCTCCATAACACTTGGCGGTATGCTCTGAAAAATGTTTTTCAAATTTCAGATAGCTGATAAATTCCTGAGTTATTGCTGAATTGTCCATAATCTGTCCCTTCGAGTCAAAAGCATCCGCTTGTCACATATTGACGCCCCGGAAGATGTCAATGCTGTTATTATTAAGAACCCTGATGATAGGTCTTTACAGGGTCGTTCAGGTCTTTGTATAGAATTTGATCCGCCTCGCCGATCAGCGACTGCGTCAGTTTGAAACTTAAAACAGCGGCATCAAACCAGTCAAAACTTGTTTGGGGGTTGTTGGCAGCAGCCACAAAAGCATCCAGCAGTTGCCCTTCGCTTTCCTCCGGGTATCGGAAGATAAACTTTTCCGAACCCTTGTTCAAAACAAGTTGTTTTTTAATTTGAGTCATATTTTTCCGCCGGTATATAAGATTGATGTATGATTCCTGAGATACCAAAAAACATCTCATCGAGCCATGAAAAGGCCCGATGGACACTTGTATTATCGGCCGAGAACTGAAACTTCTTAAATAAAATCTTTGATTAAAGGCCGTAAATGCGGAAGATAATGAAGAAGTCCCATAACAAGACAGGGGGGTGCAGTGGCAAAGGAGCTGAAATCCTGAGAAATTAAATTGGCTTGTAATATATTTTTTTGTTTTTTTCTTCAGTGGTGATTTTTGACAGGGCCCGGAGCTTGACGAGGGCCGGGATGAGCTGTTCTTTTGACAATCCCAATCCGGCGGACAGGTCCTCCAGCGAGCAGGGTCTTCGCCGGAGTGTTTCGAGGACCACATTTAAGTCTGCGATCCGACCAGTGGCGGTGACGTGTTTGGAAAAGTCGGCAATGACCTCGGCACGTTCGTCCAGGACGCGGGCGATCTGCTCAAGCCGTTCGGGTCCCACGCGAGCCGCCTCCGGATGGACGACCGGCCGTACGGAGGTGTTGACTTGTATTTTGTCGGGGCTGATCTGTTCAATCCGTGTTTTCAAGTTTAATATCGCCTGTTCCGTAGTATTGATGCCTTCACAGAAGAACACTTCCAGCCAGATCTGTCCGGCGTATTCGGATCGAAACCGGACGAGGCCGTCAACGTACTGTTCAAAATCAAGATCCGGATGGGGATGGTTCATTTTTTGAAATGTTTCCGCATCTCCGGCGTCCAGCGAGGGCAGCACCACATCCGCCAAGCCGCAGTCGGCCCGGACATCGGGGCGGCTCAGGAGCGTGCCGTTGGTAATCACCGCGACCGGAATGCGTGTAACGGCCCTGATACCGCGGATCAAATCGCCGAGACCGCAGTGCAGGGTCGGCTCGCCGGAACCGCTGATGGTGATAAAGTCCGCATCCAGACCGTCGGCGACCTTGGTTCTCAGTTCGTCCAGAACGGCGTCGATGGGGGCATATTCTTTTCGTTCAAGAGTTTGAGGGGCGTCTTTTCCAAGCTGGCAGTAGATGCAATTCTGCGTACAGGTCTTCAGCGGGATAATGTCTACTCCCAAACTGCGGCCCAGCCGCCGGGACGGCACCGGCCCGAACAGGTATCTGTAATTTGGATTATTCACGTATTATTCTACTTTTAAAAAACGTAAAGATAAAACCAGCGTTTTTGTCATGCCGGATTTGATCCGGCATCCAGACGTTGACGCCCTGGACCCCGGATCAAGTCCGGGGTGACACATTGTCTATATTTACGATGTCATGTATTTTCTTGCAGGTTTCAACGAGTTTTTGTACCTGAGACAGCGGCAGCATACAGGCGGCGTCGCACAGGGCCTTGGACGGGTCGGGGTGGATTTCCATGAACAGGGCGTTGGCACCTGCGGCGACGGCGGATTTTGCCAGCACTCCGGCCAGTTCCGGGGCGCCGCCGCTGGCATTGCCAAGCCCCCCGGGCCGTTGCGTGCTGTGGGTTACGTCGAATACGACCGGGCACCCCAACTTCTGCATGGCCGGGATGCAGGTCATGTCGTTGACCAGACGGTTGTAGCCGAAAAAGGTGCCGCGTTCACAGAGCAGGATTTTCTCGTTGCCTGTCGAGCGAACCTTGTTGATGCAGTTTTTCATCTCTTCCGGACTGATGAACTGGCCCTTTTTGATATTGACGGGTTTGCCGGTATTGCCACAAGCCACCAGCAGGTCTGTTTGACGACATAGAAAAGCCGGAATCTGCATGGCGTCCACGACTTGACCAACGGCCGCCGCCTGATTTGGCTCGTGCACGTCTGTCAGTATTGGCAAGCCGGTTTTTGTGCGAATGCCGTCAAGAATCGCCAGGCCCTTTTCCAAACCCGGCCCGCGAAAGCTGTCGATGCTGGTGCGGTTGGCCTTGTCAAAACTGCCCTTAAAGACGCAGCCGATGCCCGTTGCCTTTTGAAGCTTGACAAGAAACTCAGCGACTTCAAGACAAACGGCCTCGCTTTCAATTACACACGGTCCGGCAATCACAAAAAAATCACCGCCTAATCCAACATCGATTGTACCAATTTTAAATGTCTGACTCATGTTAATCCTGATCTTGAAATAATAGGTTAAATAGAGCAGTTGCCTTTTTTGGCGCTCGATTTACCATAGATTATAACCATAATTCGCAGATGTGAAAGGTAAAATTGCCGCTTCGAATTTATCAAGTACGCAAAATTATTATTGAACAAGGCGGCTTGGTTCTATAATGTTTAAGTATAAGTTTCTGTCGATTGTTGTATAAAAAATAGAAAGGAGTATTATGAAAATTACGTTGATTATCACATCTGTTTTGTCTTGTATTGTCGTGTCCGGTTGCGGCGGGCGGATGGGGCATACGCCCGACCGGGCATTTGTGAATCCGTCCTCATTAGGCACCCATAAGGGCATCAGTGAAGGTCAGGGTATGCTTTACACCCTGCGGGGTGGTACCATCGACATGGCCCACGTCCGCGGCACCGCCGATCAGACCAAAAAGGCCTATGACCGCGCCTATAATTGCATCGTGGACGGCCGCCGCAGTTTCACCGTCAGTCCTGCATGGGAACGTATCACGAATAAAGTCACGTTTGACTATCCTGCCGATTGGGGTCGGACCCCCGAAGCCGAACGGCAGAAGATCGCCCATGCCATCGCCATCAAAGTGGCCCCCGTCGTCGGTTACAACTCCACCTTGATGCATGAAATGCTGACCTGGAAAGGTGCTAAATTTTTCCTTATTGAGCCGGAGTTTAAGTCATCGTTCTCATGGGAGGACCTGTATTGCCATGCTGTGGGATGCTGGGTCGCGGTCGACGCAATAAACGCCGGCGGCGATTTTAACACCGCCTTTACACGGCTGCTCAATCAGGAACTGAAGCGGCTGGGAGTGGTCTCCAAATCCAAAGCCAAACAAATTACCGAATCGGTTCGCGGCAAATGGTACACCTCGGCGTCGCTCTATATGAGGAACATGGACAGCTATCTCGATGACGATATCTCTCCCTGTATCGTGCCCGGCTACACCACCGAGCCGCCGATTTCCTACCCGCTGCCGAATCTGGACGGCATTGAACAATACGGCATCGGCGTTACCTATACCATTCGATCGTTGTTTCTTGAAAACGAGACGCTCAAGCGGATTGCCGGCACTTCGGACGACTTGCAGCCGCTCAAGGATTTCAAGCCGATTATGCAAAACATCCAGGCCGAAGCAAAACAAAAACACACGGAGTTAATTATACACAAATAATATACCCTACATAGCCGCGACCCAACGGGAATTTTCAATCGCGATCACTATAAAAAAACGAAATTCGAAACAAATTCTGATTTCAGGAATTCAAATGAACGACACAATTCTTGTTTTACTTGTACTCAGTTCTATTATCCTCGCCGGTTGCAGCCCGGGGCGGGGCTATGAATGGGGGCATACGGGGGCCGATACGTTTGATGAAGACCCGTTCAATCTGGCCCCGTTCGGTAGTCCGTTGGTCGATGGAAACGGGATTGTCTATACCCTGCGCTGCGGCACTATCGACCCGGACCATGTGTACGGATGGGCGCGAAAGACCAAGTCCTACTACGATGCGTTATACGATTGTCTCACCGACGACTGCGGCCGGTTATCCACCGGCTGTTTCAAAGTCAGTTTGACCTGTCCCGACGCGTGGCGGACATCACCGTCTTCGGCAAAAAAACAGGCCGCTCAGGAAATCGCCATCGAGGCGGCGCAGTACCTGGCCTTCAATGACGGTCTCTGGCATGAAATGGCCACTTGGTACGGCCATCGCACATTTCCCCTCATTTCCGATTTCGAAAGCGCGTTGAGTTGGGAGGATTTATACTCGGATCGACTGGGAACCGTGATCGCCGCCGAAGCGATTGCAATGGGAGGCGATTTTAATGCGAATGTGACGATGTTGACCCGGCGCGAACTGCAAAAACGCCAGGTTGTGGACACCGCGCGTGCCGCAAGCATTACAAAGACAATGGAGAATGTTGCTTATCGGGAAGATCCGTTTGCCAAAAAAATCCTGTGGCGAAATCTCGATATTGGAACGGGCGACGATACCATCGACCCGGTCGTCTTTCCGGGATTTACCAGCGAGCCGCCGATCCCGCTGCCGGCGCCGACACTTGATGTGTTCAACAAATACGATATTAAGGCCGACATTGTGGTGTCGCCGTTAAGCCCGGCATATCGTACGATTACCTCTAAAGCCGATATCCGCGGCGACTATATCCCGTCCGTTCATAACCAAAAAGTCCTCGCCGTTATCAAACAGGATGCGATCCAAAAAGGGTTCCGGGTTTTTGATTAAAAAGGCCACCACTTGAGAATCCCCGGCTCATAGTACTGCCAGCCCCAAATATTGTACCATGCTGCCCAGAATGAAACGATACTGACGACCCCCAGTATGACTATTGCAATCCGCCGCCAGTAGATTGCGACGATGATTCCTGCCATTGCCTTTCCGATCACTCCGAGGAAGGGGCCCAGCACCGGACCGGCAATACGTGCGGCAATATTAACCGCGGGGTGCATTTCTGTATCGACCCCATCGGCCAGCATGAAACGAATGGTGCTGATACCATCAGCCGTTAACGCGACAAGGTAGGTTACAATAATCCAGAAGTGCGTTTTCCAAAATCCTCTGGAATTGACAATAAAACGTTCTTTAATTTTATTTGTGTCCATTCGCCTGCCTTGACGTAGCTTTATGCGAAGTCAGGTGGTTCTACCCGATTGCGCGTCGCAGTCGGGTTCGCAGCCCTGCGGGTTTGGCTCCCGGCGGGACCAATATGCGGATGGCCTGGGGGATGACTTTGATATCCGCCGGAAGCGGGGGACCGGGGTCGCCGTCGATCTGGCAATAGACCGGTCCATCCGCGTGGGACACCTGAATCGATTTTCCCTGCGTGTAGATGACACTTTTGGAATCTGTGTGTTTTTTGAAAATAACATTGATGGAGTGGCCAATCAGGTGTACCTGATCGTGGCAGCGAAAGATGCATACGTCCAGCAGACCGTCGCCGAAGTCTGCGTTTTTACAGATGTTCAGCCCGATGGCGTAGCGGGACGTGTTGCCGACAAAGACCAGTCCCCGATCATTGAAAATTTCCCTGCCGTCCACGACAACACGGACAGCCGGAAAATCGTGCTCCCAGAACGCCCTCCAGATGGGCCAGAAATAGGTCAGGTGGCTGATGTGGCCGGTGCGATGTTGGCAAAGCCGATGAATCACGGCCCCGTCGAAGCCAAACCCCGCGATTGACATAAAGCATTGTTCATTGATCATCCCCATGTCCAGCGGTTTGATGCAGTTGCCCTCGAAGGCGTTGACCAGGGTCTTCAGGTGCAGGTCGAATCCCAGTTCGTTTGCCAGCAGGTTTTCTGTACCGCAGGGGACCGGCATGAATAATTTATTCGTGCCTTCCAGCCCGTGGAGAATCTCCCGCAGGGTCCCGTCGCCGCCGGCGCCCAGGACCAGGGCGCATTGGTAATCAATCGCGGCCTTCGTGGCCAGTTCGCAGGCGTGCTCCAACGATTGTGTAAACTCGACGCGGACATCATAGCCCTTTTCGGCCAGATAGTTCCTGAACCGGCTAACCAGCCATTTGCTGCTGCTGGCCCCGGATTTCGGGTTGATGATATACTGTATGTATCCGTCCTGCGGATTCATATAGCCGTCCTAAAAACAGTCATTTTCGGTTTGTTTTCGTTTTTGTGCCGTCATGGATGCGTAGCCCTTGGAAATATGCGGCTGGTCCTGTAAGTTCAGCTTTGCAAGCACCGATGAAATCGTTTCTTCATCGGCCCCTTCGACTTCGACGAAGCATCCCAAATCCGGCAGTTCGTCAAGGCAGACCTCGCAAGCGTCCAATCGCCAAACGGATCGTTTTTTTTCGACGACCAGGCGCTTGTGGTAACCCAATGCTTCGAAAATATTTTCCATCATCTCAACATTGTCGATGCCGGTTTCGTATTCGGGCCGGGATTTGTATTTTGTTTTTTCCCGGGCGCCTTTGAACGTGATGCATGCGGATTGTTTTCCGTTGATGGTCTGTCGGCGAATCCGCAGGCCGCAGTCGTTTTTATGCAGCAGCTTGTGGGTGTCCATGAAATAGGTGTCTATCTGCTGCATTGTGTGCAGAAACTGCGCACCAAGTTCTTTCAGTTCGCTGATAACCGGTTCCAATGCGGCGACCTTAATTTTGGCTTCGATTTCGTGATTCATTAAATTAGCCGCTAATTAACACGAATATTCACTAATTATGGTATAATATTCACCAGCCGGGACTTGACGACGATGATCTTTTTCGGCCGGCCGCCGTTCAGGATCGCCTGGACTTTTTCGCTGGCCAGGGCTTTTTGCTGAATCTGCTCTTCGGTTGCGTCGGCGGCGATGGTGATCTTGTCCTTGATCTTGCCCTTGATCTGCACGGCCAGCTCAATCTCTTTTTCTTTGGCCTTGTCCGCATCGAATGCCGGCCACGGCTCGTAGGCCAGCGAGTCGGAGTGACCCAGCCGCTGCCAGAGTTCCTCGCACAGGTGCGGTGCAAACGGCGACAGGACGAGCACAAATTGCCGGAGAACACCAATCGGACGAATGTCTTGTTTGTGCAGGTGATTGACAAAGATCATCATCTGGCTGATCGCGGTATTAAACGCATAGTTTTCAAGGTCTTCGGTGACTTTCTTGATTGTTTGATGCAGAATGCGTTCGGTCGCTTCCTCGGCTTGTGCGTCTTGAACACTGTTGAGAAGGTTGCCGGTTTCGGTGTCGATCATCATCCGCCACGCTCGCTGCAGAAAACGGTGGACGCCTTCGACGCCGTTCATCGACCATGGCTTGGTCGCTTCCAGCGGTCCCATGAACATTTCATACAGGCGCATCGAGTCGGCCCCGTACTCGGCGACCACGTCATCGGGGTTAATCACATTGCCGCGGGACTTACTCATCTTCTGGCCATCTTCACCGAGGATCATCCCCTGGTTGATGAGCTTCTGGTACGGTTCCTGCGTGGACACATACCCCAGATCGTGCAGCAGTTTGTGCCAGAACCGTGAATAGAGCAGATGCAGTACCGCATGCTCGGCGCCGCCGATATACAGATCGATCGGCAGCCAGTATTTTTGTTTTTCGAAATCGACGGGGGCATCCGGATTCTTCGGATCCATATACCGCAGGTAGTACCAGCAGCTTCCGGCCCATTGCGGCATCGTGTTCGTTTCCCGGCGGGCCTTCGTGCCGTCGGACAGGGTCACGTTGACCCAGTCGGTCGCCTTGGCCAGCGGCGGCTCGCCGGATTCGGAGGGTTTGTAGTCTTCCAACTCCGGTAGCTCCAACGGCAAATCGCTTTCGTCCAGCGGGATCACCCGGCCATCTTCGGTATGCAGGATCGGGAACGGCTCACCCCAGTACCGCTGCCGGCTGAACAGCCAGTCACGCAGCTTATAATTGACAGCCTTTTCGCCCAAATCCTGTTCGGCCAGCCAAGCGGATATCTTTTCCTTAAACTCCGGCGTACGTAATCCGGTAAACTCGCCCGAGTTAATTGCCGTGCCATTGCCGGTAAAGCAGATTTCGCCTTTTAATACACCTTCAATAATTGAATCAGCAATTGCATCCCATTCTTCTTGAGATGGATTTTCTTTTATTTCTCCTTCAAAAGCATAGCTCGTAGCTGCTGGAATTGACAATGCAGCTTTTCTATCTGGTTCGACAACAGGGATAATCGGCAGTTCAAACTTGGTGGCAAATTCAAAGTCGCGTTCGTCGTGGGCAGGAACAGCCATGATCGCGCCGGTGCCGTAGCTGATGAGGACGTAGTCGCTGATCCAGATAGGGATTTTTTCGCCGTTGACCGGATTGATGGCATACGCTCCGGTGAACTGGCCGCTCTTGTCCTTGGCCAGGTCGGTGCGGTCCAGATCGCTTTTCTTCGATGCGGTTTCCTTGTAGGCCTCGACGGCGGCCTTGTATTCGTCCGTCGTGATTTCGTCGACGAGCTTGTGCTCCGGTGCCATGACCATATAGGTCGCCCCGAACAGCGTGTCCGGCCGGGTCGTAAACACCCGAATCTTATGCTCTCCCCCTGCCAAGGGGGAGTACCCCGAAGGGGGGAGGGGGTTGTTCTCTGTGGCTAAAATAAAATCAACTTCGGCGCCGATGCTCTTGCCGATCCAGTCGCTTTGCAGTTTTTTGATCGAGTCCGACCAGTCCAGTCCCTCCAACCCGTCCAGCAGGCGTTCGGTGTACTGGGTGATCCGCAGCATCCACTGCCGCATGGGTTTGCGGATGACCGGATGGCCGCCGCGTTCGCTCACGCCTCCGATGACTTCTTCGTTGGCCAGCACGGTTCCCAATGCCGGGCACCAGTTGACCGGCGCTTCGGATTCATACGCCAGGCGGTGATTTTTAATGTACGCTTCTTTTTCTTCGCCGGTCAGGCCTTCGGGAATGGGCAGTTCGGAAATCGGGCGGGCCTTTTGCTGTTCGTCGTCGAACCAGCTATTGAAGAATTTCAAAAAGATCCACTGTGTCCATTTGACATAATTGACATCGGTGGTGTTAACCTCGCGGTCCCAGTCGTAGGAAAAGCCCAGCGATTGGATCTGCCGCCGCATGTTGTCGATGTTCTTTTGCGTGGTGACGGCAGGGTGGGTGCCTGTCTGGACGGCGTATTGCTCCGCCGGCAGGCCGAACGCGTCCCAGCCCATCGGGTGCAGCACGTTAAAGCCGCGCATCCGTTTGTACCGGCTGACGATGTCGCTGGCGGTGTAGCCCTCCGGGTGGCCCACATGCAGCCCCGCTCCGGATGGGTACGGGAACATGTCCAGCACATAGTACTTGGGTTTGTCCGAAGCATCCGGCGCCTTGAACGTCTTGTTCGAGTGCCAGAAATCCTGCCACTTCGCCTCAATACGCCCAAAATCGTATTGTCCCTGTCCTGTCGGTTCTGTCATGCTAATCTCGTTAAATCATTAATTTCCATCATGTTAGACATATTAAAGCCATTATTATACGGAATCCGGCATAAAGAGCAAGAGAGATTTGACGTGTCCAAAATACCAGCCGGGAGTACCAATTAATCATTATTCAATAATCATTAATCAATGAAAAGCCCCCAAAGGGCAAGCAGGAACTGGGAACGCGGGCGTCCCGCCCGCAATGTGGCCGGAGTTTCCAGCTTCGTGATAGAATCAGAGCTGTGATAGTCATAGAGCGAAATTAAGGATTGGGAATAATGAAGAAGGAGTTTTATTATTCATTCTCCAACCACTGATTCGAGAATACAGCAAAATCAAGTATGTTAATTATGCCGTCTCCATCATATATGGGAGCAATATCAAAAGGATCTATTTCTGCAGAAGTTGTACCAACTTGTAACCATTGCTCAGCATATATACCCAACTTAGACATGTTTTCGGGACTACCTTCCCAGGTTTTTGAGAAGTGGGCTAAATCCAATAAATTTACCCTCCCGTCACCACCATATGGAACCACATCTGCGGATAATTTTTGGGATAACCAATGTTCACATAAGGCTGAAAAGTCATCCATATCTACGTCGCCATCAGGTTCAAAATCCCCCAGAAGAGCGTATTTAACACACCATAATTCTCTACCATTTATCCCATCATCGGCCGTAAAAAACAGTGCACCATTTGCTGCTGTAAAAGACAAAGGACTTGAATACCTCGGGCCGGCGGCGATGTCTTTAATCATTACTGTGTTAGCTTCGGTCCCATCACTTACCCATAATTCCTGGCCATTTATACCATTATTCGCATTAAACCACAATATTCCATTGAATACCGTTAGATATAAAGGATTGGAATTGCCCGATCCGGGGTATATATCCTTGACCATAAAAGTGCCTGCTTCGGTTCCGTCACTACACCATAACTCGTGGCCATCTGTTCCGTTGTCAGCACCAAAGTAAAGTTTACCGTTATACTCCGTCAAATGTGTAGGATTCGAGTCTTTTGGGCCAGGATTAATATCTTTGACCATAACTGTACCCGATTGGGTTCCGTTGCTTTTCCACAACTCCTGACCGTGCACACCATCATTAGCACTAAAATAGAGTGTTCCGTTCATAGCGAAAAGATATTCAGCATCGCAGTCTTCGGAACCAGCATAGATGTCTTTTACCATGTAAGTTCCGGCCTCGGTTCCATTACTTCTCCATAGCTCTCTTCCATGTGTACCATCTTTAGTCAGGAAATATAATATATCATCCATTTCTGTTAAATAGCTTGGAGATGAGTTGTTTGCATAGTAGGTCCCAGAGCCGGGATAAATATCTTTTACCATAACAGTGCCTGCCTCTGTTCCGTTACTTTTCCATAATTCGGATCCATGAGTTTCATCGGACGCTTTGAAATAAAGAGCACCATCAACTTCCGTTAAATAATCTGGCCATGAACTTTCTGTAATTCCAGGATTTATATCTTTGACCATGATGGTTCCGGCTTCGGTTCCATCACTTACCCACAACTCAGTATTCGACTCTCCGGATGTCGTAAAATAGACGTCTGCTGCACGAAAATATAGCTGATCATTGAATGATGTTAAATTACCAAGATGATATTTTTACTGTCCAATTTCATTTTCGTTCTTTAACCCTTAGTGGAACCAATAGCTTATGTCGCTTGTAATGATAAAACCGAGCAAGCTCTCTGCGTTTGCTTTTTCGTTTGATACAGCGTCTGGCCCAGCCGGGATATCTGCGGTCGCAGGCTTGACGCAACAGTGCGTACAC
>Ga0224495_10001904_pt1 | contig 14156 bp, 11 predicted proteins | sample SF_Jul11_sed_USG_FD_168128 | JGI IMG/M metagenome (GOLD analysis project Ga0224495, IMG submission 168128) | Sediment microbial communities from San Francisco Bay, California, United States - SF_Jul11_sed_USGS_4_1 | ecosystem: Environmental > Aquatic > Marine > Sediment | place: USA: California... | reverse complement strand
CCGCGTCTTGAGGTAGTCCAAGGTCAGGGCAAAGGCCTGATTCATGGCCCCCAGCATTTCCGCACTGATGCCGGTGGTGGCGCGGTCCAACGCGGCCTCCAGGGCCTGATCCGGAGGCCGTTCCCCCTCCAAACGCGCATCGGATTCCAAGGCCACGCCCGCCAGTTTCACCCGGTAGCGCTTCCGCCAGTCCATGCTGGGCACCAATTCCAGACTCACACCCTTGGCCTTGCGCGGCACCAGGAACAGTTCCACACCCTCACGGTCCCGGCGGCCTCCGGCGGTGCGGGCGGTCACCACCAGCACATCGGCCGCCTCGGCATCCGGCACGAAGATCTTTTCTCCCTGCAGCGTCCAGCCCTTGCCGCTCTTCTTGGCCTGGGTGACCACATCAAAGGGTTCGTAGCGGCTCTGAACCTCCTGGTAGGCCAGGGTCAGCAGGGCTTCGCCCGCCGCCACCCGAGGCAGCCAGGCCTTGCGCTGAGCGGCGGAGCCGCCATAACGGAGCGCATTGGCCCCCAGCAGCACGGTGGAGAGCATCGGTTCGGGCATCAGGCCCCGCCCCAGTTCCTCCATCACCACCACCATTTCCACCATGCCCATGCCCTGGCCCCCATCGGACTCCGGCAGGGTGATGCCCAGCATCCCCAGTTCCGCCATTTTGCGCCACACCTCCCGGGAGAACCCCAGGGGGTCTTCACGTAAGGCACGGATGCGCTTCAGCGAGGATTCCCGCCCCACAAAATCCTTCGCCATCTGTTGCAGCATTTGTTGTTCTTCAGACAGGGCAAAATTCATGGTGGGCTCCAGTTTTAGAAGCGGGGAGAACCGCACACGACGGCTCTCCTTCGCCGATCGTCCCTTTATCGGTCACTCGGCCCGAATTCTCGCTTGAAGTCTAAGGCATTTTCCACAGCGTGTTATACACCAGCCCGTGGGCTTTCTCCACCCCCATGGCGCCATTTGCCCATTGACCCACAGCCTCGCCCGCGGCGATACTCCCAGGGTGCGCGGCGATACGGCGCACGCCACCGGCCACCCTCGGGGTTCCAGGTGTGTCTCGTTTGAGATCTATGGAGATTCGGCTCATGAACACGATGCGTTACAAGCTTTTCGGCCGCAGCGGTCTGCGGGTATCCGAGCTGTCCCTGGGGGCGCTCACCTTTGGGGAAGAGGGCGGTCAGGGCGCGGACAAAACAGAAAGTGAAAAGGTGTTCCGGGCCTACGTGGAACGCGGCGGAAACTTCATTGACACGGCGAACAAATACAACGAGGGCACCAGCGAGATCTGGTGCGGGGAGTTCATCGGCAGGGAGCGTGACCGCTTCGTTATCGCCACCAAATACTCCCTCAATATGCGCCGGGGCGACCCCAATGCCGGGGGCACCCACCGCAAGTCCATGATGCAATCCGTGGAGGCCAGCCTGAAACGGCTTAAAACGGACTATATCGACCTGTACTGGCTGCATCAGTGGGATGACAACGCCACCCCCTTGGATGAGGTGCTGCGGGGATTGGATGACCTGGTCCGACAGGGCAAGGTGCTCTACCTTGGCATCTCGGATACCCCCGCCTGGCGGGTGGCCCAGGCCAACACGATGGCGGATCTGCGCGGTTGGTCCCCGTTTGTGGGCTTGCAGATTGAGTACTCCCTGATCGAGCGCACTCCGGAGCGCGATCTGATTCCCATGGCCCAGGCTCTGGGTCTGGCCATCACCCCCTGGGGGGTGTTGGGGCAGAGTGTGCTCTCCGGGAAGTACCACACCGCCGCCGATCCGAAGAATCCCCCGGGCTCCCTGCGGGTCAAGGGCACGGCCGCCCGCATCACAGAACGCAACCTGGGCATTGCCCGCGTTGGAGCGGAAGTGGCCAAGGAGATCGGCGCCACATTGCCTCAGGTCGCCATCGCCTGGCTGCGCACCCGGTCTCCCCAGATCATCCCCATTCTTGGGGCCCGCACCCAGGCCCAGGCCCTGGACAATCTGGCCTGCCTGGATATCACCCTGCCCCCGGAGCTGGTGCGCCGTCTGGAGGAGGTCAGCCGGATTGAACTGGGGCACCCCCACGACTTTTTGCGGCGGCAGCGCATCGTGGAGCAGCGTTGGGGCGGCACCCAGGGCCGTGTGGAAGGATTGCCCGGATATGTCATCGAAGGTCCCTAGCCACCCAACACGCCGGGAGTGGAAGAACCGCCTGAAAGAACGGTCCCGCCCCGGCTTTTCCCATCGCCCCAGGTCATGCTAGATTGAAGAAAATACCGGACCCGAAATCGCCACCGATGGAGACCGCCCAAGGCTCTTTGGTCACCCACCCACCCCCGGACTTCCGGATGCCCCCCATGACGCCCCTCCAGGACACCCCCCCGAAGTCGATTGCCCATGGCGGGCCGCTGAGCCTTGAGGCGCTTTCCACCGAGGTGGCCGCAATTCATAGCGCCCTGGGCATTCTCTGGGCTCCGGAAGAATCCCTGCTGCTGGTTCGGGGAGAGGATGCGGGCACCTTTCTGGGCGGGTTGACCACAAACCATGTGAAAGCCCTCGCCGAGGGACGATTGCAGGGAAACCTGCTCTGCGGCAACAAGGGCAAGATCCTTCACACCCTGGATGTAGCGCGGCTGCCCGGTGGGCAATTCGTGCTGCTGACCGAGCCGGGGGAACTCTCCCCGGTGGCGGCGCACCTGGAAGCCTACCATGTGCGCGAAGCGATGGAGATCGGGCAGTTGCCCCTGGCGCGGGTGGATCTGCTGGGTCCCGGCGCCGGCGCGGCCCTGAATGCGCTGCTTCCGGATCCCCGCCAAACGGTGGGGTCCTTCCAGGGAGGTCCCCTGATCGTGTTCGAACATCCGGTGCTGGCGTTTCCGCGCCGGGTGGCCCTTCTGCCACCGGAACGGTTGGCCGCGTTTTCAGAAGCCCTGGTCTCGGCCGTGCCGGGTGCGCGCCGGGTGGGCGTGCAGGCCCTGGACGAAGCCCGCATCCAAGCCGGTCTGCCCCGCTTTGGTCAGGATTACGATGGAGACTTTCTCCCCGCGGAGGCCGCGCTTTATGACCGGATATCGTTCAACAAGGGCTGCTACGTGGGGCAGGAAATCCATGCCCGGCTGCACTGGCGGGGCAAGGTGAACCGGAAGCTGATGGCCGTGCGCCTGGACGCCAATGCCGCCGCGAACCTGACCCCCGGCGCCGCCTTATACCACGCGGACCAAGCCGTGGGCACGCTGACCTCCCTGGCCCGGCTGAATTCCGGCGGCCACCGCGCCGCCATTGCCCTGGTGCGCTTGCAGGGATTGGAGGGAGTCTCCGCGCTCACGCTGACCCCCGGGGGAGAACCCGTGGCATTTCTGCATCTGCTGGCCACCGATCTCGGTGCGAAACCCTCGGCCGCCCCAAGCGCCGCCCCAGCCAGTATGGGAGCCTCCGCTCCGTGAGTCCTGCCTCCAATTCACTTCCCGCCCCAGGTCGCCCTTGCGTCCTCCTGCTATGGGCGCTGTTCCTGGCCGCGCTGAGCGGTTGCAGCCTGGCCGGCCGCGGGGATTCGCCCCACGCCACGGAACACACCTACGCCCACCGGCTGCTCCCGGATATCACCTACGACTTGCGCACCGCCATGACTTTGGACGACGGCGCCTTGGTGGCACGGCTGGCCCCGGTGACGCTGCTGTTTCTGGGAGAACACCACACGGATCCCCGGAGTCATGCCTTTCAAGCCGCGCTGCTGCGCTCCCTGGCCGCTTCCGGACGCAAGATCACCGTGGGACTGGAAATGTTTCCCCCCTCCGCCGATCCGGCCTTGGACGCCTGGCGCACGGGCGCCCTGAGTGAAACAGAATTCCTGGAGCGCTCCGGCTGGTACGAGCACTGGGGCTTCCCCTGGGGTTATTACCGGGAGGTGTTTCAGACCCTGCGCGACCTGCGGCTGCCTGTGCGCGGGTTGAACGCCGACAACGACACCCGCAAGGCGGTGCGCGAAGGCAAGCTGGACACCCTGAGCGCGGAGGCCCGGGCGGAACTGGGGGACCTGGAAGCGCCCCTGGAGCCGCATCGCGATTATGTTGCGGATATTCTGAGCGGGGGCGGGCATTCGGTGGATTTGGAACCCGGCGCTCCCGCCTTTCAGCGCTACTACCGGGTGCAGCGGATGTGGGATCGGCTGATGGGTCTGCGCGCCGCACGGTTGGCGGAACAACAGCCTCCCCAGGGGCTGGTGGTCGTTCTCATCGGCTCCGGGCACCTGGCCTGGGGATTGGGGGCGAATCTGCACGCCGCCCGTGCCCTTGACCCGGCCCGGGTGGGCAGCATGCTCACCCTGTGGGATGATGTGCTGCCCCCGGAAAAAAAGGATGCCCAGGGGCGGCTCCCCCTGCCTGTGGGGATGGCCGATCTGGCGCGGGTGTATGAAAAACCCGCCGAGTCCGACCGTTACCCCAGCTTGGCCGGCGTGACCCTGGAGCCGCCGGCTGAGAGCCCCGGACTGCGGGTCAAATCCCTGTTTCTGCCGGCCCATGCCGCCCTGTCCGCCCTGAAAGCCGGCGACCGCATTCTGTCCCTGAACGGCGTGCCCATGAAGAGCGCCACAGCCCTGCGCCTGGCCTATGAAACGCTGCCCTTCAACACTCCCGCCCGGATCGAGATTCAACGCGAGGGGGTGACGATGACTGTGGAAATCACCCCCCGTCCCTCCCCCCACTGAGAGCCCTGGGGGACCTCGCATTATTTTCTGGACCTTTTCCCCCCAAGGCATTAAAGTTTCCGCAGAGGGTACCGATATGTGAATCAGCAGTAACTCTCTCTCTCGGGCAACGGGTAAACAAGGATGCTTGTTCGTGGCCAAGGATGGCCCCCCGCTGCCTTTCTTCCCGATACAGAGCGCCCCCCGCCCATGGATTGCGCCGGTGCATCACCGGACCTGCATTTTACGACGCCTTCCTTTTTCCCCTGAACACGCCCGGAGCGACCCCCCTTGCCAGGACAGCCCCCAACCGCGCAAAATGCGGGACGAGGGTGAACCTAAGGAATCAAAGCGTGATCAGGCTGCCAGGAGGATCGCCATGACCCAGGATACCGCCACCGGAGGCGCGGAACGCCGACGCCATGAACGCCATCCGGTCAATTTGAAAAAATTCCTGCGCACCGCCGCCGGGGAAATTCCGGTCATGGACATCTCCTGGGGTGGGGTGTGCTTTTTCTCGGAGACCCCGCTGGAGCCCGGTATGGAAATCGAATTTCACGCCCAGGCCCTCAGCGTGAGCGCACTGGTGCTGACGTCCTTCCAAGCCCAGGGGGACAGGGCCAACGCCGAGTATCCCTATCAGGTTCACTGCTCGTTTCTGGCCGGGCCGGACGATCCCAGCATTATTGCGCTGATGGAATATGTGCTGGACGAGGAAGGCATTGGCGGGCCGCGCTGAGGACTGGAGATCCGGAAGAGGGGACCGGCCTATCCCAGGTCTGGCAGGCACTCGGCCCACGCCGGAGTCTTGGTCCGCGGGAAAAAGGAGAGACGGGAAGTCTTCGATAAGCCGGGTTCTGTGCCGCCCCCGGACGCCGTTGCCGGAGCCTGGGGGCGGTTGCGGCCATTAATCTGCGAATGCCGTTGCCGGCACCCTGTAGCATCCTACCCGGCGGCTCGGCGAGCAACCTCAACGCCGCCCTATTTGGACTTGCTCCGGATGGGGTTTTCCGTGCCACCCCTGTCGCCAGGGGTGCGGTGGGCTCTTACTTTAAGGCGCCCGCAGGACCGGCGCCCCCACCTTTTCACCCTTGCCTGTGAGCACCGCCCCTTGCGGCGCGGCCCTCCATCGGCGGTATGTTTTCTGTGGCACTTTCCTTGGGGTCGCCCCCACTGGCCGTTAGCCAGCATCCTGCTCTGTGGAGCCCGGACTTTCCTCCCTCCCCCTCCTTGCGAAAGGGGAGAGCGGCCGCATTTTGGACTTCCCGTCCGCCTTCAGTGTAGCAGGGTTTTGTTCTTTGTCTCCAGGAAGCACATGCGGATTCTCCTCCCTCAAATTTTCCCTTCCAGAATGCGATTCTTTCTTTACCCGCCCACCCTCCTTGGGGTATACTTAAGGGATTGATTGGCGGGTTGAGATACCCGCCCCCGGATGGGGGGATAATCGCGTCTTCCCGCCGGAGCGGTTTCCATCCTGGAAATCCTCACTTTAATTCCATTATTTTGGTCGCTATGCCCAAGTATTTCGAATTTGTATTTTCCGCTTACGGTTTCTGGATTGTCACCTTCACGGTCTATCTGCTGCTGCTGCGGCGGCGCGGAACCCGTGCCCGCCGCGCCCTGGATCGGCTCCAGGGGTCCTCACGTTCGGAGTCCGCCGCGCAATGATCACCTTGTCCGATGTGTCCATGCGGTTCGGCACCCAGGAGTTGTTCGCGAATGCCTCCTGGCAATTGAGTCCCAACGGGCACTATGGCCTTGTGGGGGCCAATGGAGCGGGCAAGAGTACCTTGTTGCGCCTGTTGACCGGAGAACTGCGGCCTGAAAGCGGCATCGTCTCCGTGCCCAATGACTTGCCCATCGGCACCCTGGGTCAGGATCACTTCCGCTACGATCAAGCCACCTTGATCCAGGTGGTGATGATGGGAAAGCCGGAACTGTGGGAAGCGCTGCGCGAGAAAGACCGGCTGCTGGAGGAGGAAGACGCGAGCCATCACGGCGCGGATGAACGCGGTCATAAACTGGCGAACCTGGAAGTCACCATCGCCGATAATGGCGGCTATGCGGCCGAAGCCCAGGCGGGCACCCTGCTGGAGGGATTGGGCATTCCCGATGCCTGGCATACCCGGCCCATGCGTGAACTCTCGGGAGGATATCGGCTGCGGGTGCTGCTGGCCCAGACCCTGTTCAAGGAGCCGGCGCTGCTGCTGTTGGATGAGCCCACCAACCACCTGGACATCGTTTCCATCCGCTGGCTGGAAAATTACCTGCGCCAGTTCCGGGCGGCTTTTGTGGTGGTATCGCACGACCGGCACTTTCTAAACTCTGTCTGCAACACCATCGTGGATGTGGATTACCAGGAAGTGCAGCTGTACCCCGGCAACTATGACCGCTTTGAAGCCGCCAAGCTGCTGGCCACCCAGCAGAAGGAAGTGCAGATCGCCCGGGCCGAGGAACGCATCGAGGATTTGCAGAAATTCATTGACCGGTTTAAGGCCAAGGCCACCAAGGCCCGTCAGGCCGGATCTCGCAAAAAGCAGGTGGAAAAACTCGCGGATGAAATGCCGGATATCCGGCGCACCTCCCGTCGCTATCCCACCTTTGCCTTTGAGCCCCAGCGCCCCTCCGGCCGCGAAGCTCTGACCATCAAGAACCTGGGAAAAAGCTTCAAGGACCAGCGCGTGCTGCATCAGGTGAGCTTCACCATTGAACGCGGAGAGCGGGTCGCCGTGGTGGGTCCCAATGGCGTGGGAAAATCCACCTTGCTGAAACTTTCCCTGGGGCAGCTTGCCCCGGATACCGGCGAGGCCAAACTGGGCTACGAGGTGCATCCGGGATACTTCGCCCAGGATCACCGCGAAATTTTAAAGGGAAACACCAGTGTGTATGAGTGGCTCTACTCCTTGGTTCCCGGGGAATCGATTGGAACCGTGCGGGGCGTTTTGGGCCGCGTGCTGTTTTCCGGGGATGACGTGGATAAAAAGCTCTCCTCCCTGAGCGGGGGCGAAGCCGCACGGTTGTTGCTGGCCGGGCTGATGGTGAAAAAACCCAATATGCTGGTGTTGGACGAACCCACCAACCACCTGGACCTGGAAGGGCGCGAAGCCCTGATGACGGCCTTGCAAAAATTCGAGGGCACCGTGCTCTTCGTCAGCCACGACCGCCACTTTGTATCCTCGGTGGCTCAGCGGGTTCTGGTGCTGTCCCCGGAGGGCGTGGAGGACTTCCGTGGCAATTACGAGGATTACCTGCGTCAGCAGGGCGCCGATTACCTGGAAGCCGATGTGGCCCGCCAGAAGACAAAAGGCGGCAACGGCACCTCCAGCGACAGCACCCAGGAGGCTCAACGGGACCGCAAGGAACTCAAGCGCGCTCAGGCCAAGCTGAAAAAGGACGTGAGCCGCCTGGAGGCCGAGGTGCAGCGATTGGAGGCGGAACTGGGGGCGCTGCAAATGCGCTTCGCCCAACCCGGATATTACCAGGATACCCCCTGGGATCAGCGCCAAAAAGAGACCAAAGAGCAAAAGAAAAAGCAGGCGCTACTGGCCCAGACCCTCGCGGAATGGGAGCGCACCGCTGCGGAATTGGATTCGGCGGAGTTGGCCGGCGCCGGAAATGGCTGAGACGCCCGCCGCCCTTCGGCCCTAAGAGCTGGCGGTCCGTCGGGCATGGCTCACCAGGCTCCCGTGCCGGGATTCCCGGGCCAGGCGGTTCAGGGGCTGACGCCAGCGCACCGCAACCGGTTCCACGATAAATGGCAGGGCACGACGCAGCACCGTGAAGGAGACCGGCGATTGCCCGCCCGCCTGACCATCCAGTTCCACCGGCGCACCCTTTGGCTCCACGCATACCCGCAGATGTTCCAGGGAGCGCCAATGGCGCAAGGGGCTTCCCAAAGGCCGGGGAAAAGAGGTCTGAAGCAGTCCGCCGATCCGCCGCAGCCCACTCGCACCCTCCAGCCATCCCACTTCCAACAGTCCGTCTCCCTGATTCGCCCCCGGTGTGGTTTCGCCCAGACCCGGGTAGTGCCGCCCGCTCATCACCATGACCATTGGGGAGGGACCCTGATACAAGACCTGACCCTCGCCCTCGATTCGGGTTTCGGTGCCTTCCAGCGTGAACAGGTGGCGGGTCAGACGCGATACCTCGCCCAGCAGGGAGGCCTCTCTGGGGCTCTCCACCCGTGCGGAGCGATTGGTCAAACCGCCGATGCGCGCGCCACTGATAAAATGACGCATGAGGGGGTTTCCCTTGGCATCGATGCACTCGGCGCGCATCACATCGCAGGGAATCGTGTGCCCCGCGCTCAGGATGTCCAATTGACGCACCAGCCCGGTGGGGAGTCCCAGGGTCCGGCTGAAAGCCCCGGGACGGGAGAGGCTGAGCATTCCGACTTGAAGCGTCTGACGGTGAGAGTCCGCCAGGGTCATTAAGCCATTGATCACGCCATGGATCGCGGCGTCCCCCCCGGCGGAAATGATGCGCCGATAGCCGAGCAACGCGCTTTGATGGGCCAGGCTCGCGGCCTCCTCCACGGAATCCGCCCGGAGCACTTCCCCCGGGTTTAGCCTGAGTCGCACCTCCCGCTCGCCCGCCGCCCAGGCCGGACTTTCGCCGTTCAGCCATTCGCCGGTCCGGGACCGGGGAATCGTGAGAATAATGACGGTGGCGACACTCATGGCCTGCCCCCTGGCACGTGTTGGGCAGCCGGGTGGAAGTCTTTTTGGGAACTGGCCCCCCTTGCCCTGGCACCCGGCTTCACGGATAGATTACCTTTTCCACCGCGGTCACGCCAGGGAGGGATTCGGCCACCGGAATCAGTCGCGCAGGGTCGCCCAGCAACACCATCAGGGTTCGCGAGGGATCGTGCCCTCCCTGGATGGCGCGCAACAGATCCGCCTCCGTGACCCGATTCAATTTATCCCGAAGCTCCTCCCCGGTTTCCGTGCGCACCCCATACAGGGTTTCGTCGATCTCCAGCTGCAGCAGCTTTTGCGGTGTATCGCGGAAAAAAGGATGGGCGTTGATCAGGGATTCACGCCCCCGTTGAAGCTCTGCCGCGGTCACCCCCCTGGATACCAGATCTTCATACAGCTCGCACAACAACGGCGCCGCCTCGGCGGAATGTTCAATGCTGGGAAAGGTATACAGGACAAAGGGCGCCGGGAGGTTCCTGGGCACCCGGCCCTGGCTGGCCTCATACCAGCAACTGGCCCCATAGGAGAGCCCGCGATCCCCCCGGATCACACGGAACAGGCGGGAGTTCATGTCCCCGCCGAACAGCAGGGAAATCAGGCGGTGGAGATGCCAGTCCGGAGCGCTCTGGGCGACGGAAAACCCCGCCAGCAGCATCTCATCGGTCTGCGTCCCTTCGTCGGGCACGACGATCACGCGGCGGCCCCGCGGGGGATCGGGGGTAAAGGTGTCCCAGGGATAGGGGAGCTCCGACGGAGTTCCCGGAGGCAGCCTCAAACGCTCCAGCACCCGCACGCGCACGGCATCGGCGGACAGGTCGCTCATCACCGCCACCACCGGCTCCGCACCGCCCAGCAGGCGCCGGTATTGGTCCCGGGCCTCCTCCACGGTGCACGATTCCAGGCCGGCCAGGGTGCCCTCAGGCAAGTACCCGGACGGCTGATTCCGGTACAGGGCGCGGTACATCACTTCCAGGGCGCGCAGGCGCTTGGTCTCCTGCCGGTCTACCCGCCAGCCGCTCACGGTTTCACCCCGCATATCGGCGAATTCCTCCGGATCAAACGCAGGGTCATTCAGGGCCAACAAGAATAAGTCCAGCGCTTCATCCAGATTTTCAGTGAGGGTGGTGAGCCGGAATGAAACATGGTCTCCACCCAGTGCGGGCCCCGCCGCGGCGCCCAGGCGCTCCAACCGCGCATTAAACGCGGAATTGTCCATTCCGCCCGCCCCACGGAACAGCATCTGCGTGGCCAACAGACTCGCACCCTGACGATGTTCCGGATCCAGGCACACGCCCGTGCGGGGCAGAATCAGGTGAATTCCAGTGATGGGCTGAGCCGGTATGTTTCGATAAAGTAGCTTCATGCGGAGGCGGACTCCTGTGCCGTCCGGAGTTCCGGCCGTTGTATGACGGTGAGCCGGGAGGCGTCCAGCAGATACACGTTGAGCACCCGCACCAAATCTTCCGTGCTGACGCGTCCCACGGCCCCCAGCAGTTTTTCCCCAAACAGGGGGTCTCCGCAGGCGATGGCATAACTGCCCACCTGCCGAGCGATGCTGCTGTTGGTGCGCAATTCACCATAGGCCTCCAGCCGCAGTTGATTCAACGCCCGCTCCCGCTCTCCGGGCGCAATGCCCTCCCGGGCCAGGCGCTTCAGGAGATTCAACAGGACTTCCTCCGCCCGCTCCGCGGGAATTCCATGGCGCAGCACCACCTCCAGCAGAAACACCCCTGGAGACACCAGATGCATTTCGTTGTCCAGCAATGCCGCGCTGGTCTGGGTGCCAATGCCAGTCAACACCAGTTCCCGGTGCAGCGGGGCCGAGGTTCCCGCATCCAACAGCGCGGACAACAGCAGCAAGGCGGGTGAGTCCGCATGGGTCATGCCCGGCGAACGCGCGGCGATCATCAGCGTATCGGTTTCCACCTTGGGGTGCCGCAGTTCCATCCTGCGGTGGCCGTTCCAGGCGGGCTCGGGAGCGCTCGGCGCGGGCCGCGCCACGCCGGGAGTCAGGTGGCCATAGGCGTGCTCCAGGGATTTGAGCAGCGCGGGTTCGTCAAAGCCCCCCGCCACCACCAGCACGGCGCGGTTGGGGGCGTAATGATCCCGGTAAAACCGGCGAAAATCCTCATCGGAAAATCCCTGCACCTGCGCCAGATAGCCGATAATGGGGTGCCGGTAGGGATGCTGGTCAAAGGCTGTCGCCATCAGTCCCTCCCACAATTGGTCGGAGGGGGTGTCCTTCACCATGTGCAGTTCACCCAACACCGCACCGCGTTCCACCTCGATCAACTCCGGACTCAACCGCAGGTGGACCATGCGGTCCGCTTCCAGCGAGATCACCCGCTCCACCTGGGCATAGGGCACGTTGACATAGTACGCGGTGGTGTCGTAGCTCGTGTAGGCGTTCAAGCCCACCCCGCCGGCTTCGGAGACCACGCGGTCAAATTCTCCATCCGCCAGGGTCTCCGTCTCCCGGAACATCATATGCTCGAAAAAATGTGCGAGACCGCGCTCCCCTTCCCCCTCCGATGCGGAGCCCACGGAATAATGCGTGAGATATGTCACCACCGGACTGATGGGATTGTGCAGCAGATACACCTGCATCCCATTGTCCATGCGGTAATGGTGCAGTGGGTAAGCCTTCATCAGGGTCTGGGCGCTCAGCCGTTCCACCGGGCACATTCTCCATTCAGTCGGGTTCTGGGAATCCGGCCGGATCACCGCCGGGAGGACGGGGCGTTCACCCCGGGTACGAGCCAATAATTCCGAGACCACTTAACTCTGCGGAACTCTGCGAACCGTCCGGTGACAACACCACACTCCAGTAAGCCAGTATTGAGGAAATTGCGAGGCGGGTCAAAGCACAGCGGAAAGGCGGGTTAGGAACCGGGTGTGAGGAGGAATTGAAGAACGGCGGGACCACAAAAGACACAGACACACTGCGACCGATCGGCAGCGGCGGCCAGCGACTGGGGTGCGGCCCTTCCCTGGGCGGCAGGATCCCCCTGGGGTCGCCGCGGATTTAACCCGCCGCCGTGTGTGCAACGGGGTGTTCAATCAGCGCACTGAGCATCAGCTGGCGAGTAGGACGGCCCGTATTGTCCGGCCGGGTCAGCCGAATTTGTTTTTTATCCATCCTGATTTTCTCGCTCGCCTGAATCCGACGCTGGGTTTCCAGGAACTCCGCGGCCAGTTCCGCGTGGCAATTGGGGCCGCCGCAGCCACAGGTGAGATACAGCGCCTGCTCGCCCACAGATCGGTTCAGAAGGGTCTGAAACTTGGCCGGTTCCAACTTTTCCCGGCGCCGAAGCAGATTCTTGTAGCGCAACCGGAAGAAATTCCAGGTGTATTCACCCGTGGCGACGGCCTCCAGCCAGTGTCGCGGCGGAGTCAGCACATGGCCCGGATTCACCTGCGGGTCAATGGACTGCACCAGGGACTGCTTCAGCGCCGGACTTAGACTCAGGTGTTCTACTTCGTCTTGGGAGAGAAAGTGGATCATGTTCGCCTCTTCCGTGAGTGTCTGGCAGGGGTTCTCCGCGCATCGTTTCGGGTCTTCCTTCGCCCACGCTGCCGTTACCTGCCACCGGACTTCCTACCTCTTGAAACGAACCCTACACCAACAAAGTTCCAAAGTCAAAGTAAATTTTGTTGTGCAACAAAAATTCCTTACACTGGCTGCCTTTTCCAATCAAACCGCATCCCTTACCGTTTCCACCCCATGAACACCTAAGCGGTTAAATTTCAATACCGCTGTCATCATTGAAATAAAAATATCATAAACACGCTATTCAGTCAACTTATTTCGACAGGATTTGAACAGGCCGTAATTTCGGGTGTGCCCCCCTGTGCGGTGCGCCATAGCGGCGCTTCCCACAGGGATACCGGGCTAGGGGGCCCCCGCGCATTCGACAGCTTGACCCCAGCGCAAGGCGCGGCGTAGGGTGAACGAAAGGGACACCACCGAAGCTGCTGCGGCGAACGGCAATCCCCTGGAGTCCCCATGTCAGCCTACGAGACCCCCCACTGCGCCTATTGCCCCCCCACCGTGCGCGCCTGCCGCCACGGACAATCCAAGGAACGCGGTCCGGGATTCTGTCCCACCAAGGTGGACCAGGACGCCCTGGAGTCCGCCTGGGAGCGTTATGCCGACCCGGATATCCGCCGCGCCGCGCAAGTTTCCGCACGCGTGGAGAGCGCCGGCTATTGCAAATGGACCCGCGTGGAGGAGATCGTCCAGTTCGCCAAGGGCATGGGTTACACGCGCATCGGCATCGCCACCTGCATCAGCATGGTGGACCTGACGCGCACCCTGAGCGCCATTCTGGAGAGTCACGGACTGGAGGTGGTGAGCGCGGCGTGCAAGAGCGGCGGTGTGGCGAAGGAGGACATCGGGCTGGAAGACGCGGAGAAGATCCGCCCCGGCGGCCACGAGTCCATGTGCAACCCCGTGGCGCAGGCGGAGTTGCTGAACCGCGCCGGATGCCAGTTCAACGTGGTGATGGGCCTGTGCGTGGGACACGACAGTCTGTTCTTCAAGCACTCCGCCGCGCTGGCCACCACCCTGATCGCCAAGGACCGCGTGCTGGCACACAATCCCGTGGGCGCGCTGCACCTGGCGGACACCTACTTCTCCCGCGTGTGGGGACCCGACCGCCCCGCCAGGCAGCCCACCCTGCCCGCGCCGGGGCGAAAAAGGGCCGAAGCCTAGCGGTTTCCGGAACCCGTGACCCCCTGGGGACGGAATTTCCGGCCCGCCCGCCAACCCCAGCGTTAGTCTGTGCCCTGATC